>Ga0208646_1001221_pt1 | contig 12992 bp, 20 predicted proteins | sample AntAceMetag02UK8_FD_184762 | JGI IMG/M metagenome (GOLD analysis project Ga0208646, IMG submission 184762) | Saline lake microbial communities from Ace Lake, Antarctica - Antarctic Ace Lake Metagenome 02UK8 (SPAdes) (version 2) | ecosystem: Environmental > Aquatic > Non-marine Saline and...
CTTCTCGATATAGTGTTATTATCAGAATTGTTAGAGTTATTCATCGCTGAGTTGTTACTAAATGACCCCACTCGGGCAGTTCTAGCCCTCTTCGTGGTGGGTTTGGTAGCCGCACGTTGGGATGCAACTGCAGCTGTTATTAAAGGTATTTTCATACGTTTAGATGCCGGTTCATTTTCTGATGCAATGGGTGACCTAACCCGTGATGACATCTTATTGTAATATAATATTTTTTATTTGGAAATGGGTACATCACAAGATTATACTATTTCGTATACAGTCACACCGTCGACAATTTCTCCTGCGATTAGAATATCTTTCAATTGTTCAAGTTTAATTTTATTAAATTTTAAAAGATCGAATACTTCCTGATAACATTCGTCGACAATCAACTTCATGTCAGTTTCGACAGCGTGTGACGTTTTAGCTGACATCACGCGTTAATCGGCTTCCACTGGATCTATACATTCATTTTTTTCTTCATCTTCATCTTCATCTTCTTCATCTTCAACCCCTTCGGTAATCCGCTCGTCCTCTTCCGGTTGTATATCGTCTTCCTCTTCTTCCTCTTCCGGTAGTTCGTCACATATTTCATCTTCGGGGTCTTCCAACTTCTTCTTTATTTCTTTTTTGGGAACTGTAGGTACTTTCTTCTTCGGCACCTTTTCAAAAATATTTTCAATAATCTTTTGTGTCCTTTCCTTCATAGTTTTTTTCCTTTCGAATTTATGATGAAGTTTTTTAATAAACGCGTCGGAATGTCCCATACTCTTATAGGCTGAAATAACCGACTTCGGTGGAGGTGTTTTTGATTTACTATAGTATTTATCCCATAAACATGCCATAGATGTTAACAATTTAACACGCACAATCCCAGACTTAAGAATATTATATTTTAACACAACCCTATCTGGATAACCAATATGGCATTCTCTCGTATAATTTGTAATAATTCTTACGGGGGGTTCCGAAACCTGTGGTTTTTTGAATGGAATATTCGCTTGTTTATAATTTTTTTCGAGAAGTTTTAGATACAGTTCTGTATTCTGGTAATGGAACCATTTATCGATTACCGGTCTGGCTGTAGGTATACAATCTATATTCAATATATCGTATACCACACCACGCGTGGGTAACACGGGTTGTGTGGTACTGGGGTTTATTTTTTTACGAGGTAGAGGTCTTTTGAACATCTTATTATACAATTATAGGATTTTTCTTGCAACTTAGGTCTAGTTCGCATTCTAATATGTGATGCGCTTGGAAATTCTGGAGAGATGAAAACGGGCCCCATAATTCAATTACTTTTCTATTTTTATCATACCAGAGGTATGTTAATTCTAAATATTTGGTGAGCCAATAGAATTTTTTACCTCCTCTCCCAACAAACTTAAAAATATCACTTTCAACATACGATGATACGTCAAATTGGCTGTAATGTGTGATAGGTGGCGAGTATGGAGCCATTTATTCTTGTGTCTATATCACCCGGATTTTTTAAGCCATTTTCTTTTTACCACATCCACAACCACAACCAGATGTAGATTGGTTAATCATTTTCAAAAGCACGATCGTACTAAACAACGCGACCACGAGGAGTACTGTATTCATTTTATATGGACTGATATTTTATTCTAAGTCCTCATCTTCACATAAACTCACTTCGGAATCACTCTCAGATTCGTCAGATGAGTCGTATATTACATCTGGGTCACTTTCGTCGACCATCTCATAATACACCGTATCATATTTTGTATATAAACCGGTTTCTTCTAATAAAGTCGTATCGTAAAATCCTGACACGGAATCTTTGGGTACCATGAGTGTGTCGTCACTAAACATATATAGACCACGTCTATCATAATCCAATATTTGGACGGCGTAGTCGTCACCAACTTCAGACACTATACGGGCAATTTCACATATTTCATCTTCGTATTCGATATCGACAATTTGTCCTTCCATTAATGATAGTACGCCTGTAATTTTTATATAAGTAATTGTAATGAATATTCAGAAAGCGAAAAAAAATGAGGCTGCAATGTTCGATATAGATGATACACTTATATCGTCTAAAACGGGTAGGCGTAAAGATGTCGTCTATAAATTGTATACTTTATTAAAAGATTTAGGATATAAGATGATCATTGTCACAGCTAGACCAGGGTTTGCGGCTAATGTCAAATGGACTCAAAAACAATTAGCTTTTCATGATATTGTGTATGACCAACTCGTGTTCACCCCAGCCGAAAATAAAGGAACCTTTAAGAAGAACTCTGGATACAAATATATCGTATCGGTCGGTGATCTGGATACCGATCTCACGGATACTAAATATGCTGTTAAGATTTCCAAGTAGTTTTACATACGTGACACGTGATAAATACAGTCATAGGTTCATCGGCACTTCGCGTCTGCATCTCATAATATGTAGTCTTGTTCTGTCTACACTTCCCACATTTGAATAGACCTATATAATCTGGTTCGTTTACGATACTATATTCCTTTTTAGCACATTTCTCAGCGTTACGTTCACACTCCTGTGCATATGGTCCTTCTGGCCACATCGACACGAGTGACATATTCAACGCGGACTCGCTTTTAATTTTCCCCGTGCGAACACTTTCGTTAAATGTTATAGAAGCGTTCAAATTTGTTTGAATCTCGAGAAATTTATGTTTATACCTATCCATATGATATCTGTTATCACTTGCGGGTGTGTCACCTAGACCCTGTGTTTTCTTAACCGCCCAATTATGTGTAGATTTCTCGAGATTTAAACACGTTACATGATCTTCTGGGAGATCCAAAAGAGATGCGTATTTTTTTACAACATAGTTTCGAATATCCATTAGAATATATGATTTTTAGTACCTACTTAGGTTGGGAAAAGCCAATTTAGCACACCCACCAAAATCTTCAGGTGAGCACGTGTTGAAGGGTTCACCCACGCGTTTGGGGTTATTTAATGTGGCATTCCAGTTATTGTCCAGAAAAAGTGTTCTTGATGTTGACAGGGGGGTGTACAAATCAAACCGCCTGAGGAGCGCATATGCGACTATCACCGCCACCAGCAAAGTGATGTATGTGTTCATTTATTAAAAACAACTTTTTTATTTGTATACAACAAATGACAAAATCTATTTTAATAAATGAAAATATATACGATATCGAAGAAGTAGACATTGATATAGACCCAATTAAAAATGAAATATTTAAAATTTTAAAAGGAAGGCAAACATTTATTGGACAATGGGAAGATTTAGATGTTGTTATTATGAAATCTGAAGATGGTAAAGTGAATAACATGAACACTTTACCAACACCATTTGAAATGGAAGAGGTTATGGGTAAGATACTATTGATGCGCATGGATGAAAATTCAGAACCACAGGACTTTACCCTTGATGAGTACCAATCATTTCTTATGAGGAATAAAAGCGTCATTGTTTAATACAGCATTCGCATATTTCATACAGAGTTGAAAGTGTATGTATGCGAAATCAGCTGGATTGGTCATCTCAGGAACACCCTTTAATGGGTTAACCTCGATGGTTTTAATAATATCAATTTTTTCGCCGTTCACCACCCCGGCCATGTCGGAACCAATTTGTTTTAACCATAAAACATGCGCTTCATTTTTACAATCGAATGCGGTTACGAAATTAACCATTTACTATACCATATCAGTTATTCTTTAAACTATAATCAAGATGTTCCCTGTATAAAAAGTCATCTACGTACCCGTCCACCTCCTGTCCACTGATGGACAAACTAAATAAATCTTCATATTCGAACCGGTGACAATAAAAATATGATATACCTGTCATGATAGACATATTATCTAAGTCCTTTTTTGTTTTGTATTTAATTTCCAGTAAATCTATATACATTTCGGGTATCTGCTCTTTATGATTTTCGAGTATACGCACTTTCGTAATCGGTGAAGATAAGTCGATGCCGGGCCATGTCCCAAATTTAGCCTTATATTCGCATAAATATCGAATGTACACCCGAGCAGTAGATGGTTCCTTGAAACATACGAATCTAGGTTTCGAGTGTACGTCGACGAGTGTCGCCGACCCACCCGATTTTATTGATACGAAGTGAAACTCCATTATAGTTTTATTATATTATTAAAAACCTTAAATATATATATATATGATATTCCCGATAACACCCGGACAATGTACATACGTCAGACTCGTCCAATCAAAAAAACCTATCCTCATAGCCACGGGTCCAGCCGGTTGTGGTAAAACCATGCTCGCGTGTTACGAAGCGTGCCTGAAGATACAGTCAAGAGAACTATCTAAAGTTATTTTTACACGGCCCATCGTCGCAGCTGATGAAGATATGGGATATTTGCCAGGGGAAATTGACCGGAAAATGGAACCATGGGCTAAACCTATGACAGAAATCATGGAAAAACACTTATCGAAAGGACAAATGGAATCTCGCGTGTTCATCGAACCCCTAGGATTTATGAGAGGAAGAACATTCACGGACGCTTTTATCATAGCAGACGAAATGCAAAATAGTACACCTAATCAGATGCGAATGTTACTTACACGTCTCGGTGAAAATACAAAATTAATCGTCACAGGAGACGTAGACCAGAGTGATTTGGATAAACGTAATGGACTCGAAGATATACTTGAACGAATTGATGGCGTAGACTTAGATTACGTCGATCATGTTACATTAAGTGCCGAAGATGTCGTACGCCACCCAGCAGTTACAGAAATACTCTCATTGTATTATAAATGATAGGGACAAGTCAATTGACAAAATCTCAGCAGTCCCGAGTTGGTACACTCGTGTCGGGGATTAGACGTATCCGTAATACAACCACAAATGTTAATATAATGTCCACGAATAGATCTTATAATAATGTCCGCGGATTTTACGAGGATTTAGCCAGTGTATTTGGAAACCATTTACCCGATAATCACAGGAGAAATGTGATAGCCTATAGGATCTATTTACGACAAATAGTTGATATAGCCGCAAGTAATTACGCTGGACGGCAGCGTTTTCACGTGAACGAGTCGAGGTCACCCACTAAAGGAAAGGCCTTTCTCCAATTCATTTATTTTGTAGAAACCCCTAAACGTAATAGACGAAACGCGCCTACAGAGGACCGTGGTACACTTCTTTTGAAATCTTCGACTGGTAAGGTACGTGAGATTGTACCCGAACAGGGAAAATTTATATTTTTTTCACCTGACGATACGTTTCACGAAGTAGCTAAACAGGATAACCCCGACATGGGAAGTGTTTCGAGAAATATGATCGTCGGTATGTTGTATAGAAGTTCCCCCAATAATAAGATTGTGAATCAACAGATACAAATGAGTCCATCACGCGCAAGGACTACCCGCGCCTTGGTGGGGAGGATACCACTCAATAGTAATTCGGGACCCACGGCAAATGCAAATATACTCGCATCGCTTGTCAACCGGTTACAACTCAAAACTATTAAAAGAACTCAAAACCCTAAAAGAACCCCTATAAAGTCTAAAAGACTATCCAAACCCAAAACTCCCAAAACTAGACCATCGTCGAAATTGTCAAAATCACGGGGAATTTAAACCTAAGTGAGCAACAAATATTCAATATGTATTCACTCAACCATCATGAACACTATTACCGAAATCCAAAACCTCCTCGATCTCTGCAAGGAACAGGCTGCCAAGATCGAACAGCTTGAAAAAAAATACGCCGGGGAGCTCCTCGACAAATCAATTCAAAGCGTTGGTGCCGTCCTCAATGAGCCCGAAAAGCCTTCACTCTATGCCTCGACCGCACGAACCAAGACGTTCATCATCAACCAGGATATCGCTGAGCACCTCCGGGAACTTGGTGAGATGACATCTGATTTTTACAAGGCGGGTGCATACGATACAGCCGCTGAGATTATTACTAACCTCCCGCACGAAGTCTGTAACGGTGAGAGTCTTCTCAGTATCAATGGTATTGGAAAGGGGATCGCTAACAAGATCGACCTGTTTCTAGACACGTACTTTGACGAAGAAGAAGACGATGACGACGACGAGTCTGTGGACTCGTGTGATGGTCAAATCCTCGGGGATTCAGATTCAGATTCCGACTACGATTCAGATTCTGACGCCGGTTCGACACATGATATCGATTTCCGAGTTGTGTTTAATACCAGTCTCGCAGATACACTTAACGAACTCGCGTCGTATGAAACCAATACGCATAAGATGGCTGCTTACGTCGCAGCTGCGACTGCCATATTCCATCTCCCGTTCAAGGTGAAAAGTGGTGAAGAACTAGCCTCGGGACCCAAAAAGCTTGTTGGTATTGGTAAGAGTATCTCTCGGAAGATTGACGAGTTTATCGAGTCTGGGAAAATTTCGAAACTCGAAGAGTATAAAAAAAGTGACGTGTCTAAAAACGTCGACCTCGCCGACGCTGTTGATAAGCTCGCTTCTCTCGAAGAAGACATTCACAAGAGAAACGCGTACAGGAAGGCTGCCGATGCTATTTATGATCTCCCCTTCACCGTTACAAGTGGTAAAGAACTTTCTATGGGCCCGAAGAAAGTCTCAGGTATCGGTAAGAGTATTGCGCGAAAGATTGATGAATTTATCGCAACTGGAAAAATTTCCTGTTCCAAAAAGGTTAAATTTTGTACGAATGATGAAATCGCGTGGCATTTGGACGCGCTCGCCTCACTTGAAGGGGAGGAACATGGTTCACAAGACAAGTTTAAGATTCGCGCATACCGAAAGGCTGCTAAGTCCATTCGCGACCTTGACTTTGAAGTGACTAATGGGTCGGAAATTTCACATGGTCCTAACAAAATTGACGGGATTGGTAAGGGGATTGCTAAAAAAATTGATGAATTACTCGTAAACGGGGAGATTGAGAGGCTCGAAGAGCTTACAAGGTCATAAGTGACTCTCAATGAACGTGTTATAGAATCTTTGTAATAAATCATTTATTTCTTCTACCATCATACACACTTGTTATTTTCGCGTATCCCATATAATTGTTCAAGTCAAATATAGGTGTTAGTTTTTAAGGTCATTTTCAACTTCACCATGTTGCTCACGCCAATTCGAGAGATTATTATATTGCTTTTCACTCGTATCATACATGGTCTCGCTATCACTTATCATCATTCCCCTAACAACTTCATATAGTACTGTTGAAAGTGCAAACTTATACGCAAGAAATCCGACAAACGACGCACCGTAATCAAAATCGAATGCAAACGGGGCGTTATTCCAGGATACTTCAAATGCGGCAAACCCTATAGGTGCCAAGAATTCATTTTGAAGCGCGGTCGTTTCAAATTTATCTACACGATTAGCGAGTAAGGATAAATACACGTATGACGTAACAGCGCCAAGCGACGCAGATACACCCTGGTTGGCACCTTGTGTGAGGAAGTATGATACCGATAGCATAGACCCATACCCTGCAGTCGTCCGTTTGAGTCTTGTTTTGAGATCTTTATATCCGTTGACCGGTGGAATTTGAGCATAAGTTGTCAACATTATTTATATTTATATTTATATCATAATCTTTATCCTTATTATAGTAAATGCCGTGTCAACTTTGTAAAAAAAAATGTGGTGTTCCAATTGAATGTCTGTACTGCAGGGGTAATTTTTGTCCCCGATGTACACACCTCGAAAAGCATAATTGTCAAGGTATAAATATTAAAAAAAATAAACAACTCGCAGAATTAAAAAATAAAACTGAATTCGTACCAGAACCTAAAGTGGTTAAAATATAATTACTTTCCACTACACGCCGAGCAATATTTTTCAGTCTTTTTCTTGGGAGTCATCATAGCCTGCAACGCAATCAATGCGACGACCGCAAACACTATGAGGCCAACATTCTGAGTCGTGTTTCGTATATTTTTGTTCATTGTTATATAATAGAGTAATATTTTTTTTGGGTGATGGTTATCAAAAAAAATCTCATAATACTATAAATGTCCACGAACGTAAATGTACCGTCTGGTCCAAAAATACCGACCACACTCATCGCCGTCACCGCATTTCTCGGGGCAGTTTATGCTGCCATCGCTTCGATTGGAATAAAACGTTTCAACGATTGTAAAGAGATTCAGACTATCTCGAAGTACGCGAACCGAAAGGAATTCCTTTCAGCCACACTCATAGCTCTTATCTCAATACCAATTGCGTTTCTCGTATTGAAGTTCGGTACGATGACACCCAGCGCACCAGGGTTTATGGTTATGATGTCGGGTGTTCTTGGTATTATCGCTTCCGTGTTTGCTTTCCAGCTCCAGAAAGCATCCGAATGTACAAACATCGTTAAGAAAAGTGATAAAAATTTCGTGACTGTCGCCATTTCGGCTTCTGTTCTGATGACACTTGGTGGTATTGGTATGATCGCGATGAAGAATAAGAATTCAATTCGGTCAGCTCGCAATTATGCGTCGGCTAAAATTACCGCCGCACGCGCCCCAGTCCCGGTGCCAGTCGCTAACGCTTCGGCGGCGAATCTGACAAATACTAATAATAAGGCTTAATATGGAACCAGTCGAAGCCGTATATATCGCATGCATGCTCATTTTGCACGCGATACAACGGGTGGGGCGTATGACCATGGGTGAGAAGATTCACCTCATTCATTGTGCATCACGTTTAGTCTTGAGTTTAGATACGACACGTTGTAAAATATACAATTGCGAAACCAGGGCTATAGATGTATAGATCGATGAGTAGTTTGCACCCGACCTGTACTGAACGGTTAACCATAACATACTACCGAGTATACCGATTAGTAGATGTGGTACAGAATAATAACTAACATCATCATATTCGTAAACACGTTTCATACTTATAAGCATTTGACCGACACCAAGGGAAAGAGCAGAACCAGCGAGAATATCATCTATTGACGACACTCTCATTTATATATTTAGAGAAATTAATATTTAAATATACAAATGGAAACCATTTTAAAATCATATGATACAGGTCCTGTCAACGCCGAATCTCTCACTAACCGAGTAACACGATTAGTGTGCAAGTATAAAAAGTCTGGTGTCACACGCGAGAATTTAACATCTCTCGTATGCGGACTCGTAATGGATGTTAAAAATATTAAAAAGCTCGCGGGACCCGAGAAGAAAGATTTAGTACTCGATCTTACCTATTTGATCATCGAACAGGTTGACGAGGGTGACGAAGACACAGAGTTTGAAAAAATCCTCAAGATTATGGTCCCATCAATGATTGACAGTCTCGCCCTCATGATAAAAGTAAATAAGGGTTGTAGTTGTTTCTAAAATAATAATGAAGTTCCCTTCACTCGAGACGATGGTACATTATGGTGTTTATACTATACGCGACTTACTTCTATTTTCTCAAAATAAATTGAAACGAAGAAATATCAAAACATTAAATGAATGTGATATTTGCTCGTATGTATACACTGGGCATGCATGCAATAATTGTTCTATGTCTTCTGTTTAATAACCAAACCTAACACCGATTCCAGATTATTCTGGTCACGTTTTAATGGTTTTGCTCGTTTGAGTCGTAATGCCTCATTCGTACCAGGCGCACCCTTGATTTCATACATCTTGGACGCGTTTAGTACGGGTTTAATGACGAGATCTGGTTCAGAATATATTTCTATTTCAGCCGGCTTCGCTTCATCTATAAGTGCATTTATTCTAAACTCATCTATACTCATGGTTCCACCGAATTCTTTCAAGTATAACCTATTCGGAGCTGGTTTGATACTCCCAACCTTCGAGTACATCCTCTTCCTCATCATGGTCATGTTACCTATTATTATACCCCCGCGACTCAGGCCATATTTATCGACTGCATATGTTTTCATACAACTCCAGGAGCAAAAATTACCACATGTGGTAAACCTGTTACGTCTCTGGTCATATCTGGTTGGTATCTGTAAGGGTGTCGTGCTGAACGAATGGCAACACCACCAACACCACATGATATACAATCGTGAATAACCCTTTAAGTTTTTTTATATACATTATAATAAGAGATGATTATCGTGGGTATCATACTTTTTATAGTAGCCCTCGCCGGGTATATGTTATTGAAAAAAAAAGTTTTGAAACCAATGGTTGAAAGTGTACTTTCAACCCCAGACAAAATTAATGAAATAACAGAAGACGCAAGCAAGACCTCTGAAAAAATCAAAGAGGAAGTTTCAGAGGCCGTTGGTGAGAAATCTAAAAAACTTGAAGAGGCTAATATAATATCAGCCGACGAACTAAAAAAAGATTTGGCCAAGGAAACGAAAAAGGTTTTGGACAGTGACCCAGATCTTAATTGTGCCATAAAACCGACTATCCATATGGGTTGTGGTGAAAACTTTGTGATCGAGCCAGAGTCTGGGTGTTGTGCGCTCAAGCCTGGCAAACAACCTAACGCGACGGCTTTGAAAATCAAATTAGCGAAAACTATTGGTACTGAAATTATAGTAGGTGCAGTTGCGGGTGCACTCATCGAACAACTTATCAAGAAGTCACCCGCGATGTCAAGGGTGGCAGCTCGAGGTGCGGCGAAGCTTCTTACCAGATTTGCACCCAGAATTGCTGCTAAAATGACATCGAAACTGGCGACATATGGTGCGATGGGTGCGTCGGGTCCGGCTGGTTGGGCCGTCGGTGCGGCTATGTTGGCGTTCGACGCGATTTCTATGACACTTGATATGCTTGATGTCGATGGTTACAATTCGTATACGTCGAATGATGTTATCGAAGACATGCGTAAGCTGATGGATTATTCACTTTGGAAATCGTTACAGGACGCAGGTTTAGATTACCCTATGATGTTCCCAATCGTTGAACCATACAAAAACGAATTCGAAGCTGCACAGAATTTTATGGGTGGTGAAATATTTAATAAATTTGTCATGAAAGATATAGTCGAAACACCCGCTACTAAGGAGCTATGGGATGCATTCCTCGTGAAAGCCCTGGAAGATGAAAATGCGGATCTACCCGAAGAACTTGTTACGTTTACCACTAAAACGATCGAAAAGTACCACAAGGAGCGTGACGTTATCATATTCACGAAATTGCAAGAACTCTTGGGACCCGACAAGGATAAGATCGAATTGTACGACTTTATGAGTACACCTAAACGAATCGGTATTTCATTTTCAAAAAAGGGTGCGGAAGAGTGGAACACCAAACAGCGCGATGTATGGTTTGCAAACAACGATATGTTTAAACCACCAGCAAACCCACCCGACTTTATCAACCCGACTGCGGCCATATACACTGACACGTATTTCGTCCTCGACATTGCCAATCCTGGTACGAAAGAAAAACCTAATATGATCCCTAAAAAACTACCAAAGAAAACCGTACTTGGGTGTGCCTACGGTACTGTAATCACGTACTGTGAGAAAAGGCGTCAAATGAAAGGTATTTCTGACGCAGTTGACCCCCGTAAGCTGGGTGTTAAATTCGACACGGAATCGGGGTCGTGTATGTTTACAAAAAAATTCTGTATACGTTACGGTATGGTATTCAAAAACAACAACTGTAGCTTGAATAAAGGGCAAAAAGTTGCCGAAATGATTTTAGGACCATCGGTAACCCGTGCTTCGATTCGTGAATGGGAAGACCGTAAGGCTGCGTTCAATTCGGGTGACCCCGTGAAGGTAGGTGGGGCAGTATTGAAAACTCTGTACGACCCAACAGGTCTCGGGACATCATCTGTTAAGAGAGCCATAAAAGAGATTGGTGAAACGAAAGCCAAAAAAACAAAGCCTGCACAAAAGATTCCGTGCCCCCCGGGAATGCGCGACGACGGTACGAGTTGTTGGAAAGACACAAAAAAAAGGGGTTCGAGAGCTGCGAAGAAAAGGGGGTGCCCCCCGGGTCAACGCGACGATAAAACAAGTTGTTGGAAAGACTCAAAAAAAAGGGGTTCGAGATTTGCGAAGAAAAGGGGGTGCCCCCCGGGTCAACGTGACGACGGTACGAGTTGTTGGAAAGACGCATACGGGCGCGGTGCAGGTAAAGTTCTTAAATCTAGTGGGGGTAAGTGTACAGGAGGGGGGTGTACAAAAGGGGGGTGTAAATGGGCGGGTAAGTGTTCGAAAATAAAGTGTTCGAAAGTAAAGTGTTCGAAAATCAAGTATTATTGCCCCAGCGGCCACCCCGAAAAGCAAGCGAGTTTATGCTATAAAAGGTGTAAGACTGGGTTCCGCGGCGTGGGTCCTATGTGCCACCCCAAGGATGGTGCCGGCATTAAGGTTACGTTGATGAAACGTCAATACTGCGATACAGGAAAGGATAAGGTGGCGGGTATATGCTGGGATAAATGTGGAAGTGGTTACAAAAACGCCGGCGCCCTTTGCCACCCCAATGGTGGTCCCGGTATTAAGGTTACGTTGATGAAACGTCAATACTGCGATAAAGGAAAGGATAAGGTGGTGGGTATATGCTGGGATAAATGTGGAAGTGGTTACAAAAACGCCGGCGCCCTTTGCCACCCCAATGGTGGTCCGGGTATTAAGAAAACCTTATTCAAGCGCCAAAAGTGTCCATCTGGTTGGAAAAATGTTGGGGGTGTGTGTTGGTCGAAGTGCCCCCCAGGGTATCGCGACGATGGGGCACTTTGTAACAAAAATTAAATATTCGTATATTATAAAATATGGCTAAATTCAGCGGGGCATCAAAATTGGCTAAGGGGGGTGCGTCCGTCGCGGGGGCCGCAGCATCAGCTGCAAAAGCGGCGGGCAAGGCTGCCGCGGGGGCGGCCAAGGGGGCGGCAGCAGCAGCGGCGGCCGCTGGTAAGGCTGCTAGTAAGGCTGCGGGGAGTGCTGCCGACGCAGCTAAAAAAGCCGCTAAAAGCGCCAAGAAAGGTAGTAAAGGTGCAAGTAAAGCGGGTGATGCGAGTTCGGCTGCCAAGAAAGGTAGTAAACTTGGTAGAGGTGCTAAAAAAGCTGCTCCATTGTTAGCGGCGGCTGGTCTCGTCGGC
>Ga0208646_1001228_pt1 | contig 12936 bp, 33 predicted proteins | sample AntAceMetag02UK8_FD_184762 | JGI IMG/M metagenome (GOLD analysis project Ga0208646, IMG submission 184762) | Saline lake microbial communities from Ace Lake, Antarctica - Antarctic Ace Lake Metagenome 02UK8 (SPAdes) (version 2) | ecosystem: Environmental > Aquatic > Non-marine Saline and...
TAGCCATCTTGCTTTTTTTGTCATGTTTTTTTATGTTTTTAATGATTCGCTAATATAGCTTTTTTTAATCGAATAGAAAAACTATCTTCTATTTCTTTTGGTTTAAAATATTTATGCTCTTTTTCTAATTTTTCTGTTATCGCTAAACGAATAAATTTGCCTACGTCTATATTTAAAGATTTCATGTTTTTAAAAGTATTTAGCATTTCTTCGTCTATTCTTAGAACCTTAGTGTGTGCAAGTGTTTTCATAGTATTGTAATACGTTTACTTGTTATAATAGTTGTTGTAAGTCATTGTGTTTACTTCTTGTAGTACTTAGGGTGTTTACATTTTTTAGAAGTACAGTCTAATGCTACACGTTCACTTCCTCCACACTCACACAACATCTCACAACAACGTATATAACCAATAGCTACATTTAGAGTATTTAAAGAGTTTGTTGCACTATTATAAGAGGTTTCTAAGTCTTTAAAATCACCGTTTTCTAACAGCCAAGTAATCGTTCCTTTAATATCTTCTAGTTGTTCTAATTTCATTATCTATTAATTTAAGTTATTTAATACGCTACTGTTCATATACGAGTACGTTGTAACAAATTTTAATTACTTTTGTAATATTCTAAACAATCCTCGCATTCTTTTTTACACTTATCTTCACCAAATATTTCTTCTTTTCTACACTTAAAACTTGCAACAACAACATATAAATCAAATAACTGCTTACTTGCTTCGTCAAAAGACATTCTGTCAAAATTATATTCTGTCAATACTCTATCAATTTCTTGTTTTATTTTCTCCTCTAAATAAGTGTCAGCATCAATTACTAAAAGTTCTTTAAACCTTATTAACTCTTTTCCTTTAAACTTGCTTTCAATTATATCTAAAAGCTCTTTTTCGTTTTTATTCATATCTAATTTATTTATCGTTTAATCTATCCAGCACTTTCCTTAAAAGGGTACGTTGTAAACAATTAAAAATCACTTATATCTTGTTTACTATGTTTTAGCTTTACAAAATATTTAAGTCTTAGCCATTCTATATAGTCAGTACCTACACAAAGGTAACAACCACATAAATTTCTATTCGATTTATTTTGTTGTGTATGCCATTTCTTTTTTACGTGCTTATTTCTTCCCATAATTTTTAAAAGTTAACAACACCGTATATAAATAAAAGCTACTAATTAATTACTTGTAAATCAATTGTTTAACTAATTTTATTTATTGTTTATTTATTTATTATTTTTTTTTAGACACGCTTCAATTCATATACGAATACGTTGTAAGTTATATTTGCAAATAAGTTTTAGCACACTTTTCACAATATGAATAAGTACCGTTTTCACTTACCTTTAATCTTGGTTCTGGTATCTTGCAAATACAACTAACAACATCTTTTAAAGTTAATTGCTCTTTATGGTATTCTTTAGCAAATGCTTTAATATTTGCTTCATGTCTTCTTAAAAAGTGTAAATCTGCATCTACATCTTTTATTAAATTATCTAAAATCTTATTACTTTTCATTGTTTATTTATTAAGTTTATTGTTTATTTATACTTTACAAATCAAATAACCATAAAATAAGATTTTATAGACTTGTCGCTTGTTGCGGATTGTTTTATTGTTTAATTTTGTAATTCATCAAATAAGGTTACTTGCCTTGCACGCATCAGTTGGTAAAAAGTTTTAAAAAAGGGCGAGCATATTATTTTGGAATTGTATTACGCACGTTCTATTTTAACTTTTACAATTCTATAATACTCATTCTCGAACTCATTTAAACCCTTCCTACCAAAGTTTGTATAAAGATTATCAGGTTTAATATTAACAGACTTAGAAATAGCTGAAATACTACCAAAGCATCTTAAACTGTTATCTTCTTTATTTAGGTATATGTATGGCATTATAAATCTAATTCTTTGCTTAATTGTTTCACTATACCTTTAAGTGCTAATGAGTATTCTTTTTCTGTTAATGGTGGTAAATCTTTATTGTAGAAAGGCTCTGCATAATAAGCAGGAGATTTTAAATCAAATCTTTTACTATATTCCCAAGATGCTGAAATAGAAATATTTATTTCTCCATTCTCCCCATATATTACAAATGTTAAATAGCATCTTTCTGTATTATTTTTTCTTGTATTTATCATTGCTATAAAATCTTTTCCGTTATAATATGATGTATGCATACTGTATTGTATTACTGTTTCTATATCGTGTTCCATTGTTGCCCTTTTTTTATTCTTTTTATAATACACCTTCGTGCTGCTTCTGCTTGTTGTTCAGGTGCATAACTAGCTATTAAATTAAGCCTCTTTATACTTCCGAGAGGCTTTGTATTTATTATTTCTTTATAGTCCATTATTTAGAAAGTTTAAAAACTAAGTCTTTTAATTTAGAACCAAATGTAGTGTTTTCTAAAAAATATTCTTTTCCTAATTCGTTAACAAAACAGATAGCATCTTCAATTCTTGCTACTAAATTACCTTCTGCGTTGATATTTAAATTTTTTAATTCGTTTGTTATTTGAGTTGTCATAATTTGTAGTTTTAAAGTTGTTATCGTTATTGCTTATACAAATATACATCTTATATATGTAACTCACAAGTTTATTTACAATTATTTTAATTTATTTTGTAAAAACATTTAGTATGCGCTATTTTTTAAAACATTTATGCAACAATGTATATAAAAAACAGAGGCGGGCTGTTGCTGAATATAGATACCGCTATAAGCTATGGCTTGTACTTCACCAAAAGGGCAACGTGTATCAATTCCTCTGCTTTCCATATACGTTTAAGTTATTTCTAATTTACCTTATAGGCAGTTTCCCACCACCATTGGTAAAATTCTTTTTCATCCATTTGTTGTGCTTGCTGTCTAATTTCATCACTATCAGGCAACCTAGACATAACATCTTTTATAACAAGTTTTTCCTCTATTGCATTTGTTTTAAGTAATAGCTTTTGCTCTTGCTGTTTATTTAAAACCTCTAAATTTTTAAGAGTTAATATTTCATTTCTTAATTCTTGTAATTCTTTCATTTTCTATACTTTTATATTAACAAATCTATAATCTTTTTTTGTAAATAACAAAACTTTAACATTTAAAAAGGGCAATCATCAACATCGAACGCTTCTTTTACTGTTATAACTGGCAATATTTCCTTAGCCTCTTTTAAATATTGAAACTCGTAATCAATAGGTTTGTGTTTTCTTACAAGGTGCTGTATTACGTTTTTATGTATTTCGTCGCCTCTGATTATATCTATTGTTGTATTTTGCCAATTTATAATTAATTGATTGTCCTCACTTGTTCTATTCCCGCCAGTATGTTTATTTCTAACATCTTCTACAATTATACTGTTTAAATTTGTGTCTTTTTCTCTATGAACAACCCACGTAAAATCGGCTTTATTCAGCCACCAACCGCCTTCGGCATCTGAGCTAGTTGTCTTTTTTTCTTTATTTCTTTGACTAAACATATTTGGATGTTGTGAAATGTAAACAGTACAATTATTTTTTGCCCATCTTAACACCTGCCTACTAGTTTCTACTCCATCATTGTAACCGCTTCCTGTATCGTTAAACCCACTTTTAAAAGAGTTTACAGGGTCAAGAACTAAGGCATGTACGTTTACACCTTTCTTTACTAAATACTCGGTTGTTTCTAAGGCTTCTTTTATTGTTTCTACGTCTAAAAAAATAAAATGTTTATCAATCCAGTCGGACGCAAGTTTGTAAAGTTCTGGTTTATTTTGTTCAATTTCCCTAGATTTTACACCAAAAAAATAATTAAGATAATTTACTTTTTGCGACCAGTCGCTGTTTTCTTGAAACGCACAAACCCATACAAGGTCATTTACTATTGATTGCATAATCTGTATCGCTTGGTTTATGGTTGTTTTGCCTCCTCCTTTTGCGCCTGTTAAGGCGTATAACTCATTCTCTTTGCAGACAAAATGATTATCAAAACAAGGAATTCCAATTTTATACCCTTTTTTTAGTTCCCCATTGTGGAACTTCTTAACAATATCATTTATAGACTTTGGATTTACTATGAATTTTTCGTAGTCTATTAAATTATCTGTAATTGATTCTTTTAAATCCTCAAGTGGCGTGTTTATGTCAAACATTTTATTGTCTTTTATCTTTTATGGTTAACATTTTTTCTGTTAATTGATCAGTAAGATTTTGAAGTGTAAAATTAGCTTTAAAAATTACAGCATTCATTACAATTTCCTCAAAATCTTTAATTATAAAATCTGCATCATTTAATTTATTTAATTGATTTGCACAAATATCATCGTATAACGTTTTAAAGAATATAGGCAAAGGCATAGAAAGTTGGTTGCTTATTCTGGTAAATAAAAAGTCGTTAAAAATTGTTGTTTTATTTTCCCTAATATCTCCAACTAATTGAAGTATAAATAATTTAAAGTATAACTCGCTATTTAAGGCATTATTTTCTTGCGAACGATTAATATACCCTAAAACAGATTTAAGTGCGTTAAAATCATCCTCAGTAACCTTAAACGTTTGGTATTGTCCTTTTTCATTTGGTGATAGTTTGTACATTAATCTTTTACCACTATTTTTAACATTCCAGTATTCCTGTGATTGTTTTATTTTTTTTTCGTTATTCATAGTTTTTATAGTTCAGATTCGTATGGGTTTGGCATCATAGAAGTAACATTTTTTAGTACTGGCTGTTTATTTAGCCAATTATTAAAATGCGTGTTAAAAGAGCTTCTATTATCGTGTATTTTTTTAGATATTAAAAACTCTGCTAAAAACATTGTAAGATATTTTTTAACGGTTGGTATGTAAACTTTTTTGTCTGCTGTCATTTTGTACTTACGTGCCAAAGATTCTAGTAAACCATCATCTTGCATTATAGCTGAACAGTAACTTATGTAGACTTTGTAATACTCATCAAAATTATTTTTGTTTTTATTAATAATAGTAATATCATTTACATTATCATTTACATTATCATTAACAGCGATGTTTGCGATAAAGTGCGATCGCACTTTATCGCTATGCGATACTTTGCGACTATCTGCGATAGATTCAGCTTGTTTTAAGTTTATGTCTCCTTTTTTGTATTGATTGTATATGTCTAAATTCCAACGCTTTAAATTACCTTCTCTACCAGATAAAGATTTCTTTTCTTTAGCGCCAGTATATTTGAGTAAATCTCTTTTTAATTGTTGTTTTATTGGTGTAAACGCTAAATTTATAATCAAATCATTTGTTTCTGGGTTTTTGTCGTTTACATACTCAAATATATGTTTTATTAATTGACCTGCTTTTTCGTCGGTTAATTGTTTAAATAAATCTATTTGGTCTGCGTATAAAATAAAACCTTTTTTATCTTCTGCCATATTTTTTAAATACAAAAATCCTTTATAAATCCCTTGAGTCCTACGTCAAGTTCATTATAAAGGACTGTGTTATTTTTTAAGTTACCTATAATGTAGGACTGTAACCGATTACAAATATAATCAATTTTATTTAATAATCAAACTTTTTTATATAAAATTCTATAAATTCTTCTCCTTTTTTTACGTCTACTTTTTGGATTATACCTTTATAAATTCGCCTATCATCAAATTTATATTTCTTGCAAAGTATGTCTTGAAAGGCTTTTAAAGGGTTGTCATAGTCTGCTAGTTTAGAAGATAGTCCGAACGTTATAATTATTTCTAATTTGCCATCTGGTATCTTTATTTTAGATAATTTTAATAAAACTTCCTTCTCATAAGATTTATATTTAGGGGTTTTAAAACGACGACCAGCCCAACATTGATTAACAGATAAAGGTTTTACGTTTATTCTCATTTATAGAAAATCATTAAAATTATGTGTGTCTAATCCAGTATATGTATGTATTAATTTCCTTAATTCCTCACCGCAATTAACACACATTTTTATTCTATTGTCTAAATCCATTTTATCATAGTCCTGATTGTCGTACATTTTATCCATTAAAGCAACTTGGAATATTATAAGAGTATTCATAAACTCTCTATTGCTGTTATTTGGTTTTAATCCTGTTTGATTTAAGAAATCATTTGCTATAATTTCTAACTTTTTTTTATGTGCTCTCATAATTTATAATAATTTATCAAAAAATACTACTCCTTTTTTTCTTGCTATTTCAATGTTTTGAACATATTTATCTGTAAACTCGCTGAATAAAATCTGGTCTACTTCATTCATGTTTGCAATTTGATAAGCCATTCTTTTTTTCTTCTTTATAGCATTGTTTAATAACTCCTCATCCTTTAACGATTGTTTATCAATTCCGCTCATTACAGCTTTTTCTAAAGAGTTTTTGAATAAATTTCCAAATTTTTTTACTAAGCCAGTTAGATTATATGATTCCATAGATTCAATGGTTAGGTAGCAATGAAACAATAAGTCTAACCCATTTTTTAACTCTTCTACTTCTGGTTGTTTTTTTGTTAATTGCATTTTAAAATATTTAAAATTATAACATAATCTTTTGTAAATTTCTTGTCATAAGAAAGTAAATTCTCTACAATTTTAACAGAATTATTTACAACAGAATGGTCTCTATCAAAAAACGCAGCATTTAAAGCCGAAGTCATATGTACTCTTTTTCTTATTAAATATTGCGCCAATTGTCTAGGCTGTGCTGTTTCTCTATTTCTGTTGGATGTTCTACATTCTAAGTTATAGTAAGAGTTAACAGTTTCTATAATTGTTAACGCTTTCTGCATTTCTCTAGTAATTTTTTTTGGTAATTCTATTCTCATCTTGTTTTATTATTAAATATATTCTCTTTAATCTGTCAAAGTACGGTAAATAAATACGTTTTCCGCTATTTGAATTTAAAATTGATATGTGGGTATAGACAAATGTTTTTAAGTCGTCTATGTGTTCGTAATTGCTTAATGTTAAAACGTTCTTTTCAAATTTGTAATCCGAAAAGAACGTTTTTATTTCTTCAAAAGTTGACAATTAAAAAGGTAAATCTTGAAGTTCTTCTTCAAGTTCCGCAGATGTAACAGGTGCGTATTCTTGTGTATATTCAATTTCTCGTTTTTCGATTCTCCAACCTTTTACAGAATTAAAATACTTTGCTTCGCCTTGTGGGTTAATCCATTCTCTACCTCCTAAATTAATAGACACTTTTACATCTTGCCCTACTTTATAGCTGTTTAACAAATCTGTTTTATCTTGTACAAACTCAATTAAAACGTGTTGGGGGTATTGCTCATCTGTAGTTACAACTAACTCTCTTTTTTGAAATTTGTCGCTAAGAACTTGAACCTTTCCTAAAACTTTAATCACTCCATTTACTTCCATAATTACTATTTATTTATTTATTTGTTAATTATTTAATAGAAAATGACCTTACCTCTGGGTTACCTTTTACAAATGAAAAATATGCTTTCTCAATGAATTTATTTTTATCACCCAAAGATAGTCTAATATCTCCATTTTTAGATAAAATTAACTTTTTAAAAACGTAGTCAGTTCCTGATTTTGGCTTTCTTAATGTTCCTGTTATGTTATTTAAAAAAGATATTGTTTGATCTGTGTTTCCGTAAGTGTAAATGTAATACGCTAGTAAAGCAGGTGACAATACTTTAACTACTTGCAATGAACTTATTACGGTTGCTTTTTTCGCAATTTCCTCTAAGTAGTGTTTTTTATTTTGAGCAAATTTTAAAACATCCGCATTACTTATATTTGCATTATGGGAACTTTTCGCAAACATAACAATCTTTTCTCCTAAAGCCATCTTAGAAAGACTTGCTATTAATGTTGAGTATTTAAAACCTTCTAATTCTAAAACATCAGAAGCAGACCTATTAGTTCCAGTATCTATTGTGTCCATCACGTTAGAATCTATACCGCTAATAACGGGTACTGTATATGAGAAACCTGTTTCTAACACAGCAAGTAGTCTATGTTGACCGTCTTTTATTACTCCGTTTACATCTATAATTATAGGCTCTCCGTTTTCTTTCCAATTACCACTAGACATTTGGGTTTTATAAAAATTTAATGTTGCTGTTTTTACCTTTCTGTTTTCAATATTTCGGCTTAAATAATCTTTTGCTAATTCTTTTGTCATTCTAACTACTGTTGCTTTCATAATTTCTATTTATTTAATTTATTAATTTTACTTTGTAATTTCGTGATATATAAACACGCATCCATTAATTCTTCTTTTAAATGCTGTAAAAAATCATCATTATTATTTTCCTCTAAGGTAGTGTTATATTTTTTAATACCAATCTTACTTCTTATGTCAAATTCTTTTTTTAAATTTTCTACAATTGCATCCTTTTTTTTATAGTCAAAATCATAATGCAATCCATCGTTTCCATTTTGAAAGATTGCTTTTTGACGCTCGTATGCTTCTTCTTCTTCTTCAATATTTTTTTGAAGTTTGTATGCTACTTTTTCAAAAAACCTCATAGGTTGTTTATGTTGTTCTTCTTCTAACATTTCTTCATATTTTTTCTTACTACATCCCATATTTAAAAACTTAATTGTGATTTATTTTCACTAATTTTTATTAATAACTCATCTGCAAACTCAATAGAATAATCTCTTACTGCTTCTATTGTCATTTTTTGAGGCTTAGCTTTAGTGCCTATATTTACTATGCTTTCTAATTTTAATTCTTTTACAAAACTATTTATACTTTCTGGTCTAAAGGCACAGAAATATAGTTTTTCTAAATTTGGATTAACAGTAAAATAATGACAAAGTTGGTGTATAAATTCTAATGGTATTTCATTTTCTAAAAGTATTTCTGTATGCTTTTTTCTAGATAAACATTTTGTTTCACAAGCAATTTTTAAATCGGCTGTTAATCCATCTGGAGAAATACCAAGTAAATCATTGTCTTCACTTTGCAACCATCCAAAAGATTCAAACTTATAACCTGTATACTTTTCTAAATACTCTATTGCAAATGGTTCTAAATCTTTACCTCTTTGAGTATGTTCATTTTCAAAACTATCAGAGGGTTCAAATTCTTCTATTTGCTGACTAAGAATATCAATGAATAAAGTATCACTTTTAATATGTAAACCTTTAGCCAAAGTGCCTCCTATTTTACCCCATTTTAAATCAAACCATTCAATAGTTCCTTGATTAATTTCTTTATAAGCTATCATTATTTAAGGCTGATTTTAAGCGATTCTTTTAAAGCATTTACAGTCGGTAAACTTTTTTCTTCTAAACTTAACTTATTCCAATTACCAACAAGTTCTTTTAAGTTTTTTGAATTATTTAAAATTAACTTTGCATTTTTATCTGATAAAGTAGAAATAGGGCTGATTGGCGAAATTCTAATTCCTCCTGTTTTTTTACCCATCATTTTTACATCAGCGTCAAAAATTAAATCAATTTTTAAACCTTTCCAATTACCAATGTTTCGGCTTTCTGCACCCGTACATTTGTTTTTTATTTTAATAATTGATGCAATTACTTTTCTGTTTGTTGAGTTTGCCACCATTGGTTTTACACCTTCTACAAATTCTAAAAAATAGCCATCTGTATTATTCCCGCTAACATCTACACTTGTATTGTAATATGCTTCTTTTATTGTTAATATGCAGTTACCTTTTTCTGCTATAATCATTTCTACATCAACTCCCGCTAGGTGTGTAGACTTACGGTACTTCATGCAATCAATGTTTTGTTCTTTCATTAGTTTTTGTTTTTTAAATAATTCTCAATAAATAATTTATACTTTTCTTTTACGGCATCGCTATAAAAAGCATCATTAACAATGCTTAACGCTTCTAAATACTTATACTTTTCTGTTACTACATACATGTTTTTTTTTTGTAAATTTATTGCTTTTATAGTTAACCCGCAAGTAAAGAGTGTTAAAATTTAGTGTATTTCTCTACTATTCTAAAATCACTATTAGTTTTAATTTTATCGTACATTTTAATTTCTTTTACTAATCTTCTTGCTTCTTTTTGAGTTTCACAATCTGCTACTAATTTGTAAAACTTTTGGTAAACCTCTACTTTCTTGCTCATATAAAATTGTTGAAATATTCTCTAATTATGTTAGTTTGTTCAATTGTGAAGTGATCCGTTAAATCATATACAAACACGTCGTTTTGATAATCGTAGTAAATACTCATGTCTTCGCTTTCGTAACTCAAGTAGTTTCCTGTTTCTTTTACAGGCTCTTGCTGTTCTAAAACTCTTTTAAATTGCTTGTTGCTTATATTTTGCATAACTGTCTTCTTATTTCTTCACATTCCGCTTCTAATATGCTAATATCAATATCTACCTTAAGAAGTGTTAATTCGTTAAAATAATAGGTATGATCCATTGTTTTTGCTAAGTCTATTAATTTCTGTAATCTGTCTGTATGTCTATGCATTTAAAGTGTATTTAATTACGCCATAAGCGACGTAGATGAAAAATATTATTAGTGTTATAAAGTAAAAATGTTCTGGCTCTATCTTTTTCATATTAGTTTATTTTATCGTCTATAATTTGTATTAACCAACGCCACCATGAGCGTTCCATCTTTAATACTACAACATTTGCAACGCTTAATTCGTAGTACTTATTATCTGTTTTGTACTTACTTGATTCCTCGAATTTAATTCCTTTCATCTTAATTTAGTATTACAGTTATTCCAAAACCAGCACCCGAAATAGAGTTAGCCTTAAACGCAGGTATAAAATTACCTATCTTATAACCAAATGTTGCACCAACTCCAGAGCCTTTGTCAGTCAAATATAAATCAGATGTAAATACAAAACCTTTCTCGTCTGTTGATGTATGTCCAAATGATATTATAGCACCTTTGTATCTTTTATATTCGTTCAAACCTCCTATAACTTCAAAGTAAGAGCCGCCAAAAGTATAACCCTTAGAATTTATTACTTGCAAACCTGCTGAATAACCTAAGTCCATTGTATAAGGGTTTTCTAAATCTACGCCTGTTGTTAATGCTATTTTTGTTTTTTGAGCACTTAAACTGTTAAGTGATAATAATACAATTCCAATTGATAATGTTAATTTTTTCATCTCTTTAATTATTTATTTGTTATTACTTTTATTTTTCCGCTCTTATATTGGTGGCAGGTTACACCAGTTGGTAATTTTATTGTCTTAACTATTTTATCTCTAAACATATTGTTTGTTTTTATTAGGGGTTTTTACACCCCCTGTTGTTTTTTAGTTTAATAATTCTTTAATCTCTATTAATTTTTCAGAACCATCTAAATGAATGATTTGAAAATATGTTTTAGAATCTTGAATTACAATATGGTCAATATATTCTAGTTCGTTTATATCTGTTCCTACTAGGTTTCTTGCTTCGGTCATTTGGTTTAAAGTGTACATCTTGTTTGTTTGTTTTTAATTATGGTTCAAAGATACAAACACTATTTAGATAAACAATAAACTTTAACATACTTTAACATATTTATTTTTTAATCGCTATACTTATAGTAATTGATTTTATTTTTGTATATTTGTGAAAAATGTATATATATGTATATCTATAAAGTTAGACAAAATGGTTATTGGAAAGACTATTCCAACGAATATGAGTGTGAAATGTCTGCAAGGGTATGGTTTGGTAAGTACGGAGAGTTTTTGTCAGCATTAAGCAATAGAAAAATAGTATTGTTTAAAAACACTAAAAAAGTCAAATAAATGCACCCTACAAGAATATTTAAAGCACCTACGGAATTGGAAACGGCTTTTAATGAGTATAAGCAAGACGTAGACAAACAGTCTGGTCAATGGTTAAAAGTTCAATATGTTGGTAAAGATGGTGAGCGAAAAACAGATGGTCAAAAAGTACCATTAACTTTTGAAGGATTTAAACGATTTTGCTATAATAACTACGGATGCGTTGAACAATACTTCATAAATAAAGATAACTTATACTTTGAGTTTATTAGTATCTGTTCACGCATAAAAGATGAAATCAGAGAGAATCAAATAACAGGAGGTATGTTAGGCTTCTTTAATCCATCAATTACGCAACGTTTAAATAGTTTGGTAGAGAAGCAACAGACAGAAATAACAGGTGGCTTAAACATACCTAATTTACCTGATATAGGTGAGCGAAAATAAGTATAAATATACTAAGGCATATTATAAGATATTAGACCTTATTAAGTCAAACCCTAATGAGAACGTGTTTGTCATTAGAGGTGGGCAAGGTGCATCTAAAACAGTCAGTATAATAGAGTTGTTGATACAGTCTTTATGTTCTTCAACTAAAGAGGCAACTATCTTATCATCTGAGTTAAGTAAGATGAAACGTACAGTTATACGTGATTACAAAAAGATATGTAAAGACTGGGGGGTATTAGAGAATGAACACGATTTTAACAAGTCAGAAAGCAAACATGAGTACTTTAACGGATCTTACTTAGATTTCTTAGGTGCTGATGTAAATGATGTTGGTAAAGGCTTTAGACGTGATATTTTATACATAAATGAGGCTGATAAAATGGATGTTGATACGGCTGTTCAATTTATATCTAGGGCAGGATTAACTATTATAGATTATAATCCAGACAGTTTGTTTTGGGGTGATGATTACATAAATGAAAACAACTTTATAACATTAACCTTTAAAGATAACGAATACCTAGCAGATAGCGAGGTTAAAAGTATATTAGACTATAAGCAAAAGGGCTTCTTTAATACGTTTCTACCAACAGAAAGTATATTTACAGATGGTAATATAAAAAATAAATATTGGAGTAATAAATGGCGAGTTTACGGTCTTGGATTAACTGGTAATTTAGACGGCGTTATCTTTGACAATTGGTCAATTATACACAATGTTCCAAGCGATGCGAGGTTAATCGGCATAGGCTTAGACTTTGGATATACTAATGACCCTACTGCAATAGTGGAGGTGTACAAGTACAATGATAAACGAATACTTA
>Ga0208646_1001229_pt1 | contig 12917 bp, 19 predicted proteins | sample AntAceMetag02UK8_FD_184762 | JGI IMG/M metagenome (GOLD analysis project Ga0208646, IMG submission 184762) | Saline lake microbial communities from Ace Lake, Antarctica - Antarctic Ace Lake Metagenome 02UK8 (SPAdes) (version 2) | ecosystem: Environmental > Aquatic > Non-marine Saline and...
ATATGAACTACACACAAACTAAAGATTTGTGTGTTTCAACGTTTCATAGACTTCTCCAACGAGAACGCCTCACCGCCTTTTTGTTTAAAGTCCGAAATTGGTCCCTCAACCCAGACATATTATATATTATATTAACATCCTCCCCTTTTTGTTTATTTTTTATGTCACTTACATCACACAAGCTAAAGACTTGTGTGTTTTACGTTCCGTCTTATAAAAGGGTTGGTTATAATCACGCACAAGCAAAACAATTTGATGATAAAACTGTGTATGATATGTATATAGATGGTGATTTTGATAGACTTGTAGAATATTACTCATTACGTTTTAATAGTGTTGATATACAATAATTAAAAATAATATATAGTACTATGAAGCATTTAAAGAAACATCCGATTACCGATCCTAAAAATCAGTTATCTACTGATATGAAGAAACAAGATCACGTTAAGCCAAAAAAGGCTGAGAAATTAGATGCCGATAAATCATTGGCTAAAAAACCATCTGTTCCTAAGAAATCACAGAAACCATCAAATAAGAAACTTGATGGTGAGAAGTCATTGGCTAAAGATGAGAAAACAAATGCTCGTAAATCAAAGCCTTCTAACAAGAAACTTGATGGTGAGAAATTCTTATCTGATGATGATAAGGTAGAAGAAGTACCAGCCAAAGTACTTAAGAACATCAAGAAGTTTAACGAAGTTTGATTATAATGATAATCTGATAGAATAAACAATTATCTTTTAAAAACTAATTAGTTGATATATTGATTAATTTTAATATCTTTATAGATATGGAAAATAATAAATTTTCGGTTGGTGATGTTATATGTGATAAATCCGGAAGTGATTTACGTGGTATTATATTAATGTCCGATTCTACGTATTTTATATCATGGAATGATAAAGATAACATGTCTTCACAGAATATAGATGTGATTGATAGAGATTTTATTATCGAAGACCAATCTAATCGAAATAATAAACTGAATAGTATTCTGGGTGATGATAAAAGCATAAATTATGATGAATTTGTAAGTCCTTATCAGGATATTACTGATTGGGTTAATAAAAAAACATCATAGATGTTCGTATATAAATTGATTAATATTAAAATAAATTGAATATGAAAGAAGTAAGGATTGCTATGGGGTTTTTTATATTTACATCATTGATTATATTTGGTGTATCAAGAATACATCTTAAGGCAACTGGTGTTGGTGAAAACTGGACTGTAAATCCGATAGGTGTTTTAGTCAATGTTGAAATAATTCCAACAAGTTTCAATAAAACTCCAAAATCACAACTGAGTTTCGTGGATAAAATTGTAGTTCTTAACGGGTATCCACAACTAACTTTCGGAGATACTATTTATGGTTATTATGATAAGAATAAGTTGAAGAGTATCGAGGATATGAATGGTGATACTTTCTATATATTTGAGTACGTTATTTTCTAAACTTACTCAGATGTTGTTTATACAATACACAGACATCGATAACTTCAAGTCCTATAAAAGATAACTTCAAAAATGAAAAATTCTAAAAATGAATTAATCGAAAGAGCACGCCTTATATTCGATAAAAACACACCTAAAAATTTAAAAGATTTATTCTTAATCGATTATGATTATGATAACCTTGAAGAAAATTTCTTCATACGAACAATGCTACTATTATTGTTCCACGGCAAACCGCTGATTGATATAGATGTCGATACCAAAGAAAATGATTCAGTAAGTGCTATTGTAAAACTAAACGAGGATTATGAAAAAGTTTATATTGAAAACTTAACTCAAATATCATTCGGTAGTATAATCCCAACTATAATGATGGGTCTCGATGGTGAATTGTTTAATTATAGTGGTAGTATGTATATGTGGAGAGAATTGTGCTCAGACTATCGAATCAATAAAGATATTGAAGTTAGAGAGTATATTAATATGATGTTTGGTATGTTGTATTCTAAACAACCAGGTCGTCTTCTAAAACCCATACATAAAATCGGCCTTGTAGTTAGCAGAATGAATAGCATAATGAACAAAGTCCGTGATAATTTTGCCGGACACTATGTATATATAGATACAGATACTGTTTATTTTTGTCGATTTGCTGAGATTGAAGATAGATTTCACAAGTTTCTAGGTAATTTAATAGAAAATGATATTTATAGATATGTATATTATAATAAAACTATACATGTTGATGGCTCGATATTCCTAAGTAAGAAGAAATTTGTCATAAATGGTAATCAGGTTAAAGGTCTGAAAGTTATACGTGATGATGAGACTGTACATGGTTCAGTATTATAATTTGTTACAATCATAAAATCTGGTCTCTTTGATTAATTGTCTTCCATGTTATTATTCTGAATCTCTTCTCGACTCATTGTATTTCTTTAAATGTTTCATATATTAATTTGGTATTCTTAAATTATTGCTTATCTTTGTTGGATGTATCTGGGTAACGATATATAAATTTTAAAAATAATTTAGAAGGGAGGACAACTTTCTAATATATAGTGATATAATAGTAGAATAAAAACATTAAGATTGAAATGAGAACAATAACTAACATAGCAATAAACGGAGGCGGCGCGATAGCGTCGGTCCATGGCTGTGTTATGTAAAGTTGTTTGAGTTTCAATCAACCGAATTTAACCCGGTCATTCATCAGAATGACCGGGTTTTTTATTTATGGTCGAGTACCGAGGAAAGCTTATATCTTTCATATTCGTAGTGGTACGTTGAAAACGAGGGTTCAAATCCCTCCTCGACTACAAGAACTCATACCTGAGTAACCCATCCTGGGTGAAAGGCATGTACAACCGAGGATCATTCCCTCAGGTCACTGAGTTCATAGAAGAAGTGAGTCCATCCACATTGGACGTTCCTTTGACTAGCATGGCTAGTGAGTGAAATTGGAAAGGATGTGTAGAAGGAAAACTATAAACCCGTCTGAAAGGACGTTAAATAAGCAAGATGTAGCTTAATGATAAAGCACCACACTTCCAATGTGGGGACGGGGTTTGATTCCCACATTTTGCTCAAAATATGGGGGCGCATGTTCCAAGGCTGGCGGAACTCTCTTGCAAAGAGTATATGTGGTCGGTTCGATTCCGATGGTCTCCACTTTCATCTTTATATACATAAAATTAAATGTATATAAAGATGAAATGTAAAAATATTGAATGTGATGATGAAACTACTGGTAATCGGGTTTATTGTTCACTAACCTGTAGGAGCTATTATACAAATAAGTATCTAAAAGATTATAAGGGTAATAAAGAATATTATGAAAAAAGAAGAAATTTAAGGGAGATAGAATATTATAAGAATCCAAAAATATGTCCAAATTGTTATAATATTATAGATTTTAAAAAAAGTAGAAATAGATTCTGTGGATCTTCTTGTATGGCAATTTTTAATAATGCTAGAAGAGTATATGTGTGGGATGATAGAATCCGTGATAAGATGAGGGAGTCTAGAAATAAGTATCTAATTTTAAATGGTGTAAAAGAAAGAGGTAAGATTGGAAAGTGTGATATTATTTGTAAAGGATGTGGTGTTGAATTTGAATACCATAGAAAGGAAAAGAGATATTGCTCTGATAAATGTAGAAAAGAATATAAAAGAAAGGACATGGGTGAATATCAAAAGTATAAATTGGATACAAATTTTAAATTTAGTTTAAATGATTATCCGGAAGAATTTGATTTTAATTTAATTGAAAAACATGGATGGTATTCACCCACAAACAAAAATGATAACTTGGATGGTGTTAGTAGAGATCATATGATATCCATACGTGATGGATTTGATTCGGGTATAGACCCATTTTTATTAGCTCACCCAGCTAATTGTGAATTGATGATACATAATGATAATATATCAAAACACCGTAACTCATCAATAACAATAGATGAATTGATGAATAAAATTGATAAATTTGAAAAGAAATATAAAGATGTATATAATAGAGAAATATAGAAGATACTGTATGCAAAGGGGAATCCCTTTTCAGATGGATGATAATGTGAAGTCATATGATGATACCTCATTGTTCTGTCCAGCTGGTATGCAACAGTTTAAATCCAAGTTTAAGGACGTGGAACATAAAGGAACGGTTTCAAACATTCAGTCTTGTCTAAGGTTGAATGATCTTGATGAAATTGGTGATGGTGAGCATCTACTATATTTCAATATGATTGGGTTGTTTTCGTTCCGTGAAATGACGATGTAAGAAACTGTTGATTTTTTCATGGGTTTTTTGAGTGAAATAGGTATTGAACCAGACTACGTTACGATACACCCAGATTGTCCAAAATATAAAGAGTTATATAGTTATCATGATGTTACATTAAAATATGATGAAAATTGTAAATGGACGGATGGTGATATTGGTGGTTATTGTACTGAATTTTACAAAGATGGTATTGAAATCGGTAATATCGTAAATCCACTAGGAACTTGTATTGATGTGGGGTTTGGAAAGATTACAGATGATATTAGATGGTAAAAAAATATCGAAAGAGGAAACTTTACGCAATTCTGTGAATAAGATTATAGATAGTGGATTTAGACCATCGAATAATAAACAAGGTTATGTTCTCAAGAAACTATTACGTGAGTGTTTCCAGAATGATGTTGTTATCGAACATGAGTATTATGATGATGAATTAAAACGACAGGGAAGACTTGTGAGTAAGTGGAATAGACTGAAGGACAAACATAGTGATAAACCAAAAGAATGGTGGTGGGACACTATGGGAATCGATTTGGATTTGGTTAAATAAAAATAAATTAGAAGATATGGGTAAATGTGTATTAAAGCCTAGTTATGGTGATATGAGTACTGTGGTATTGGGAAGTGGTGTGAAATCCATAAAAAAGTCATTCAGAAAACACTGGGATGAAGTATTGTATATGTATGAAGAATATCCAGATGAGTATCCAGATGAGTATATTAAGAATATAAATAGATTTTTAGATACTGATCACAAAAGTATTGATGAGATTGAATCTGATTATAGAAAAAATTTCAACGAAGATTACCACTTTGAGGAAACCTATTAAAAACTGACACTTATTTAAGTGATTTGGGTGACCGGACGATTATCCTAATCCCATCAGGCTCCATTACGAAATGGCCTTTTTTAGCCATGGTACATATAAAATATATCGTATCTTTCGGAAATGAGTCTAGATAGACACCATCCTCTGGTAACTTTTTCTGTATTATGAGTATTTCTTCTTCGACAGTTGGTTTCTTCATCCTTTGTGAAATTTATGACACTTACCACAATATTTGTGTTGTATATCACCGGGACTATAACTAGTCATTCCACATTTATTACAAGTAATTGATATTACTTTATCATCGACTTTGTTTAATTTGTAGTCCTCCATGTTGTAAATATACGGAATTTAAAAATATCTGAAACTTTTTTCTGGTATTTTTTCACCGGTAAATTCACTTTCCAAAACTAATAAACAATCAGTATCTGTGTAGATTTCTCTCTCTTCTGTGATATCTATTGCACTATTATATTGTATTAGCTTAAACCCATTATCAACCGGATTCATTAATTCCTCAATGTGATCATATAAATCATCGACAACTATATCACCTTCGATGTATTTTTTAACAAATCCTTTGATCATATCATCATAATGCCAATCATATTCTTTATACTCCTCATACTCATCTAATGATTGTTGAAAGTTATATAATCCATTGGACATAATATCTCTATTGACCTCTTCATCCTCAACAGGTCCACTTAATGTAATCATAAGATCATTTAATGTTGGTACTGCGAAATTACTTCTGTGATCACTATGCCCAAAATTAAATCCCATAGATTTTAAACCATCAAATAGATGTTTAAATGAGTAAAATATATCTTTTGCTGGACAGAGTGAGAAAATTGAATTTTCTTTCAGTGGTATAACTCTATAAACCTCTCCATATGCCTTGGCATAATTGTATGTAGTGGAGCATATTATGGATTTACCTCTCTGTGGATATTCACTCCAATGTGGTGATTCATCCATCATAGATAAATACTGACTATCTGTATTTCTTGCATACCTTTTATACTCTGATGGATTAATTTTTAAAATTTTATTCTTATTGTACCTTTCCCCTGATAATCCACGATAGATTGGTGTTGTGATATCATTTTCAAAATACCACGGTACTTTCCGTTTGAGAAAATCCATGACAGACACACCCTTATCCAATTTTATAGGTTTGGACCTAGTATCATGTACAACATCATACTCCAATATGAATTCACCAAAATTATCTATATTTTTATATTTCATTTCTCGTATTCGTTTAATTTACTACACATTTACTATATATTATTCTGAGTTTGACAAAACATTCTTTGCCTCTTCGATATCATATTCATCACCATCAATATAAACAGTTATGATAGAGTTATTGAGTAGTTCTAACCCTTTACCCATAATTATAACCTCAGATTCATCATTGTGTTTTAATCCGTGTAGATTATTGAGTACATATTCATAAGATGATCCAATGTATTCGGGTGGCATATTACTGGATATGAAATCATGTTCGGGTACTTCATCACCTAGATATTTAATAAGTGGTACTCCATATTCTCTACACTTATCTATCACACCATCCTCTTCTTCCATAAATGCACCAGATCCAGATGCCATGGACATGGCAACCATAAGCCAGTTTGGTATTTTGAATATACACCCACTCAATTGGAATACAAGACCACAATTATCCTCAGAAAACATACGTATCATGTTATCATTAAATGATACTGAAAAGGTTTCTGATTCATCCATTTCCCTGTGTGGTTGTCCATACACACCATTATTGAGTATAGATAATAAATTCTCTCGACTTGTTCCGTGATATAGAAAATCTCTATCTAATTCATATTCATTATCAGTGAATAGATTACTCACATTCTCAAATAATTTATATGTTGTTAGATAATTCATTTTAAATATTCTTGTAATTTACTTTCTAATACTAGTATATATTCAGCATCAGTATAGACTTCCCGTTCATTGTTAATTTTAAATTCCGAGTTATATTTTATTTTCTCGAACCCATTTAATCTTGGACTCATCCAACGGTCTATTTCATCATATAAGTTATCCCATGGTATATCACCATCTAGATATTTTTCGATGAACCAACGAACCTTATATCTATTTTCAGTGAACTTTTCGTCCTGTATATTACTCATAAACTTAGCCATTCCAATTTCAATTTCACTAACAGTTTTGTGTGTGTAATTCAACCCAAATTCATTTGTTAAAAGTTCACTAAATTCCCTCAGTGAACGAATAACATAATTACATAATTTGTATTTTATTAATTGCTCGAAAAGGTACCCAAATGATGTGAAAACATCACCAGTGGGATTTACTACAAAATTGGTATTATTTTCTAACGGGATTACCCTATATACCTCACTATAAATCTGAGCATAATCAAAACCAGTCGAACAGATAATCGATTGACTACGTTTTGGGAAACCTTTCCAGTATTTTGAACCATCTATTATAATTAAGTAATGGTTCGGTATGTTACTAGCTTTCCGTTCATGTATTGATGGATTTATGTATAGACATTCTTCATAGGTATCTTGATATTTATCCTTTGTGTATCTACCACCTTTTTTATTTCTATCCGAACGCAAACCTCTATATATAGGTTGCATTTTATATGACGGAACGTAAAACACACAAGTCTTTAGCTTGTGTGATGTAAGTGATAAAGGGGGTAACCATATATTAATATATAATAAGTATGGTAAAACATACATCGGCTGGGACAGTCGATTACAGACGCGGAGCAAAAATAAGACCTCATTGGCTAACCAAATTAATGGCAGTCCAATATTAAAAGGCATAAACTATGAAACGTCCAAAAAGAAGGAGCTTGTCTCCGGAAACTTATCGGTCTTTAGCCGATAAGTAGTTCATCTATATTCTCTAAATACCATGGTGCCCTTTCTCGTATGATGTCAATTACAGTTTTTCCTTTGGGTATATTTATAACCTGACTCCGAGTATCTATCTTCTTGGAGTATTCCAGAATAAATTCTGAGTATTTATAAATATCGGACATAGTTATATATATTGAAATTAAATTTTGGTAATTAAAATAAACTTCATACCTTTATGATGATATAAAAATTCATACTCTTTTCTCTTTGTCAAAAGGAGGATAAAAAATTCCAAAGAGATTTGAGATAATAAAAAAGAGAAAAGATATGAAAAAGACAAATGATGAATTCGGTGACCGTATGAAAATGTACGAGAACCAAACTTGCGGGATTAAACTACTACCACGAATCCCAGTAATTGCAAGACTTGATGGTAAGGGATTTTCTAAATTTACAAGAGGTCTTAAACGACCTTATGATAAGCGTCTTTCTGACCTTATGGTAAAAACAACAGAATATCTTGTTAAAGAAACTAACGCCAATTGTGCGTACACCCAATCGGATGAAATAAGTTTGGTTTGGTATGAAGAATCATATGATTCACAGATTTACTTCGGTGGTCGGTACTTCAAGATGGTTTCAGACCTTGCTGGTATGGCTTCTGTTTATTTCAACAGAGAACTACCAAACTATATCCCTGAGAAATCAGATGATATGCCAAGATTTGACTGTAGAGTGTATAGTGTTCCAACTTTGGACGAAGCTGCAAACTCTTTTCTTTGGAGAGAAATGGACGCAAGTAAGAACTCTATCTCGATGGCAGCATCAGACTTATATTCTCACAAACAACTTCACAAGAAGAATGGTAAGGATATGCAAGAGATGTTGTTTCAGAAGGGTATAAATTGGAATGATTTTCCCCCATTCTTCAAACGTGGTACTTATGTACAACGTCAGAGAGTTGTTAGACCATTCACTCCTGATGAACTTGAAAAACTTCCTATGAAGCACCAAGCTCGTCAGAATCCTAATCTTGAAATCGAAAGATGGAAAGTTGGACCGATTGATATGCCGATCCTATCAACTGTTAAGAACAGAGTGGATGTAATTGTATTTGGTAAAGACCCTATCGTTTGATGGGTGTCTTTACTTTATAATTTATCGGAAATATCTTGGACTATTTTGTTATGTGTTTCGGTGGTATCATGTTCCCATTGGTATTTCATTAAAACGGATTCCACAATTTCGTTAATTTTAAATCTGTTTTTAGCACAGTAGGTTTTAATCTTCGTATGTAATTCTTCTGATATTTTCAAATTTTTATTATAGACTTTACCATTTACACTCAGCTTATATTCAATATTTTCCATTTTGGTTATTAATTTACATCTATATATAAAAATATCTTTTTATCTTTTTATCCTTCTAGTGATGTGTTTATTTTTGAATATCGTAGTTATTTACTTTTTTCGTCTATAATTGTCTATGATATCGGATGATTTGATTATTTCATCAGGAGCGTTCTTTATTTTAGAATCTTCACAGTTGTGAGATACTTTGTATTTCTTACCAACCATTTCCATCAGTTTGACAGGTGTTATCATATCATCGTACCAATATTGAATAAGTACGACATCACCTTCGTTATAAAACTTGTTCCATTCAAAAATGTGTTCCATATACTATATATTAACTTTTTATATAACGTGTCGTAAAACACACTCATCACGAAGTGTGTGTGATAAAAGACACAATTTATTAATTATATATTAGTTTTTGAAAAAGGTTTAAAAGTGAGAAGTATAATTTAATATACTGTAATGTTAAAGGCGTATAAATATAAGATAAAGCCATCAGAGGACCAAATTGTGTTGTTGAATAAACACTTTGGATCTATCCGGTTTGCTTATAATTACTTCCTAAATGAAAGGAAGGTAGAATACGAAACCAATAAACAGACATTGAATTATTATGATAATGTTAAGTCTTTAACAGAATTGAAAAAAACAGGTATGTGTATTTATCCACAATGTTTTTTACTATACTAACATCCCATTGGATTTGGTTTCTAGTCATATGTGATGTGTAGTTCATAATAGGTTACTACTACTTTTTAATATATAAAATAAAACACACATCACATGGCTAGAAAACAAACAAAAAAAGAAGAATATCAAAAATTATTAAATGAATTTGATGATATAAAAGCAAGTGAGCAAAGGGATTTGATGGATTTGAAGTATGTGATACGTGGTAAGTATAAGAATAAGAAACAAAAAGAAATGGCTGATACCATACGAAATAACCGAATTACTATCGTAACCGGTAGCCCTGGTAGCGGGAAGACGTATATAGCAATTAAAACGGGCCTTGAGATATTAAAGGACCAAAAATCTGGTATAGGTGATATATTACTAACATCCCCCGTATTACCTTCTAAAATAGGTGCCCTTCCGGGTGATTTAGATTCTAAATTATCGAATTACTTTCAACATTTCTACGATAATATGGATAAATTGGTGGGTGTTAAAGTTAGGAATTTCCTAGTCTCCTCAGGTTTGATTTCGGAAAAAATAATTCACTTCATGAGGGGATCAACATTTGGGAAATATGATGATTTTGGTAATCCGGTTGGTACATTTTGTATCTTGGATGAAGTTCAGAATATAACACCAATGGAAGTAAAGACATATTTGAGTAGACTGGGTGAGAATTCTAAAATAATATTACTAGGTGATCCAGACCAGTGTGACCTATCATTAAGAAATAATGAAATAAATGGACTAGCTGATGCTATTAAAAAGTTGGATGGTTTGGAAGGTATTGGATTTGTTCATTTCACAGAGGATGATATTGTTCGTGATCCATTTCTAATAAGTATTATGAAAAGATATCGGGATAAGTAATTTCCTGCGGTAAGTTATCATGATCTTTGAAATGAATAACAGTCTAGTTCATTACTACTCAAAGCTGAAATAGCGTATTCGGCCTTTATGGCATGATATAGGTCCGCTCTAGACGCTTACTCGAATATGGCATATTTTAAAATATTCATTGTATTATATATTAATATCTGTGTGGGTAACTACACTTTAAATATATATTACATGAAGGAACGAGATAAACTTATATATGACCTCATATTCTCAGAAGAGTGTGAATTCAAGATTGATGTTGGTGAGTATATTGTTGATATATATCAGTATGATGTTTTCGTTGATGAGGTGAGAGAGATATTGAGAAAATCAAAAGTAACTGTATTGAATCATTCAATTGACGTTGATTCAAAGACTGTTATATGGAAACTAAAAGTAAAGAAATAATATGCACCTTAACAACAAATGGGAGAAAAATATTGATACCGGGAAATGGGTATCCGGAAGAGATCGATTAGATAAAAGTAATTATGATGCTATCCGTGAAGACCTTCAGAAATTGAGGTTCTATCAAAAATGCCTAAGTGGGTCAACTTATGTTGGTGTTAATTCAATTGTTGATGGTGTTAATACTAAGGCAACAATTGAGAATGTGTATGATATATTGAATAATTATGAATCAAAATCATTTTATTATGATGGTTTGAACATACCATATATACAACAATTTATACCACCATTACCAAGTGATGCCGAATTAGTTGGTACAACACAATCAATACTTGATTTCCATTCCAAGGATTTGGGTGAGTATAACTTTACTATGAAAAATCTTTTCACACCGGAAAGATTAATTAAAGACCAAAAAAATAACCTTTATTATGTTGATTTAGTCTCTACTGATTACATTGATGATATAACCATTAAATTCGAATCACTGGTGATAGATAGTGTGAGAGCCATAGAGGGTCATAGAGTACTTTTAAAGAATCAATATGAACTAGTTACTATATTATCAACGATAGACCCTGATACGTACTTCTATGGTGGTTATGAGATTGATAGTACTTCTGGTGGTAACACAATTTATAAAATACCTAGTTCTGAAAATGGTGTTTATACTTATACAAAAAGAAGATTGGTTAGAGTTGATGAATTAAATGATTATGAAAGTGCTACTAAATATTCAATATGTGCCAAACTTGGTAATGTTAATAGGGAGAAACAATTCAAATTGGAAAGATTGAATAGTGGTTATTTTCCTTTATGGAACTCTACTGGATTAACTTATCCATTATCAACAGTAACTGGTGAGTCTATGCAATTTGTAGAAACTCATAACTGGGTTCTTAGGAATAGAATGGATTATAATAATTTGTATGAATTGGTTCTTAATGATACGCTAAAACATGGCACTCAATCATTCCAAGTAGAAATTACTTCAGGTACTCAAACTGGATATGTTACATACAGTATTCCGGAAAGAACGCTAGCTGTTGGTGAATTCGGTGTTATTTTTAATCACCAAGAGGGTGTTACGAATATCATAGATTCTAAATGGAAAGTAACACTTAGAAGTATATCAGAAACATCCCGATATTATTGGGTTTGTGGTGATGAGGGTGTTGTCCTTAGAATCAATAAAGATGATCACTCAATAAAAAGAATCAATCTTAAATTCCAAGATTATGATCCAAAAACTTCTTCATCTAGACAAGTTATCACAACACTTAAATCGATTTCATTTTATAATGAGTTGAGAGGGTGTGTAGTTGGTAAATTTAACCAAATATGGGTTACATCAGATGGTGGTAAAAATTGGAAACAAATTTACCTAACTGATTTTGATGGATATAATTTCAACACGGTTTCATTTTCTAACATTGATAAATTCTATGTTGGTGGTGATAATGGTGTATTTATCGAATTTGAATATAAGTTGGGTAATTGGTTGGCTCATAAAAGAAGAATATCAAGATACGTTGATGGATTCGATGATGAATATGTACTCGTTGATGATATAAATGATATAGATTATTTCACAACCGGTGGTAATGAATTTGTTACTATTGGTGGTGAATTGAATAACTTATTT
>Ga0208646_1001235_pt1 | contig 12865 bp, 16 predicted proteins | sample AntAceMetag02UK8_FD_184762 | JGI IMG/M metagenome (GOLD analysis project Ga0208646, IMG submission 184762) | Saline lake microbial communities from Ace Lake, Antarctica - Antarctic Ace Lake Metagenome 02UK8 (SPAdes) (version 2) | ecosystem: Environmental > Aquatic > Non-marine Saline and...
GCTCAAGCTCAATAATTCGAACCTGCTCCAAAGCAGTTTCGATTTCTCGGCTGGCGCGCACCAACCACGCGGACCGCCCGCTCATGAGGAGCAACTGCTGGACATCGAGTTTGAACAGGAGATTGTCCAAAATGTCCCGTTCGCGCCATAGCAATGAGGAAAGCCCGGAAAGATCCACGGCTACCTCCTCAAGGTCGTTGGATGGGAGCGGCTCTTGAGCCCATTCCCTGACTACCTTACCCATCGGCCGATCATCAAGAATCTTGAGAATAACGGATTACCAAGAAAAAAAGGATATGTGTGTATGGGTCAATTATCGGAGCGACCGTCGAACACCTGAGGTGAAAAAACCCCACATCTTTCTCACGGGGGGACAGTTGATGCTGGGGATGGGCTACTTGGCCTGTTCCCTGGGCCACTGAAACCAACCCCTGGTCAGTGAGGTCCTCAGGATTCTTGCCTGGGGCCTTGGTCTGGGACACAAAAAACACCCTTCATCGGTGTTGTCTGCGTTCAGACCCGAGCCACTACCTCAGCAGCGTGAGTACGCTGCTGGGCATTTGCATTGCTTGGGCGAGCATCGCTGTAGCCGCCGCAGTCAAAATGTTTGCTGAGGTCAAGTTCATCATTTCTGTGGCAATATCAGTGTCCTGGACTTGACCGATGCCGACCAACTCAGTCGCGGCAACCGAGTTGAGTACCTGCAGAGTGTTCTGCAACGAAGCAAGGTTGCCTGCATTCGTCGACCGGAGATCCAACGTGCCATTCAAAAAGGTGGTGTAGTCGGAGCTCGTGTTGTCGGCCGGGGGTGTTGCGGCCGCCGGTGTGACCGTCGTGGAACCGACACCCACTTTGGGGGATAGTGCGGTGCCCAATACAGCTACCCCATTGAACTGCGTATTTGTGTTGATCGAAGCGATCCCCGCTGTCAGTGTGACTAGTTGGGCGGTAATCGCCGAAGTGTCAACTCCGTCGTCACCCAGTGTGCTGGCCAGTGCCAACCCTGTGTTGCCAAGAGCGATCATTTCACCGTAGGCACTGTCGGCAGTCTGCAACGTGTTGATTGCGACTTGAACCTGGCTGATGTTGCTTTGGGTAGCCGCCAGATTGGCACTCAAAGTGGCGGCGGTTCCCCCACTGGCGATATCACCACCGCCCGCAGCCTTGAGGCCACTAGAAATCCGGGCGAGCGAATCAGCGGCCTTTGCCTGATGCACTCCAAGATTGTTATATACATTTAGTGCTGGGTAATTGGCACCAATTTGAAAAGGCACAACTCCCCCCCATTCGTGAAACCTGTGGGCGAGCAGCCCTTGCGTGGGCTGACACACGGCCTCTACCGCACTTAGGGTTACAACAATACAACTTTGCGGGTGCCCCGGCAATCTTCGGCTATACCTGAGGGAAAAGATGGGGAAAACGATATTTATGTTGAATCAGACGCGGCTCTCGATGGGGAGAGCGCCTGATCGGGAGCCGTGCCGTCTTGCAAGACACAAAACGGTGGCCATAGCGCACAATTTGCGCTATGGCCACCGGCCAATGGAACTGCTGAGGCTACTGGAGCAGCTTAAGCACACTGTTGGGCATTTGCATTGCCTGGGCGAGCATCGCCGTTGCTGCGTCGGTCAGGATGTTCGCTGAAGTCAGGTTCATCATTTCTTTAGCAATATCGGTGTCTTGAGCTTGGCCGATGCCAGTCAACTCATTTGCTGACACGGCATTGAGTGCCTGCAGAGCATTTTGCAGCGCAACAAGGTTGCCACCATTTGTGGCCCGCAGGTCCGAAATCGCGGCCGCAGCAGCCACGTAACCTACAGTGTCCTGTGTTGCAATGGCAGCAATAATCGCTGGTGTGACAGTGAGGGAGCCAACACCAATGTTCGGTGCGGCAGCGGTGACAAGTGCCTGGGATCCGTTGTATTGGACGTTAGTGCTCAGCGAAGCCACGGCCGCAGATATGGCCGTGAGTTGAGCGGTGATGGCCGACGTGTCAGCACCAGCATCACCCGCCGTTGCTGCTATCGAAATTCCTTGTGAGACCAGAGCCATCGCCTCACCGTAGACCGCATCAGCGACCTGCAGCTGGTTGATCACATTTTGAACCTGACTGATGTTGCTCAAGGTGCTCTGACGATTCTGCATGATGACAGCGGCGGCTCCCCCACTGGAGACATCACCGCCAGCAGCCTTGAGGCCGCTAGAAATCCGGGCGAGCGAATCAGCGGCCTTTGCCTGATGAACGCCGAGATTGTTATACACATTTAATGCTGCGATGTTGGCATTAACTTGAAATGACATGATCTTCCTCCTTGAAGACTAAATAACTGAGGTCCGTCCTTGGAACTCAGGGGAAGTAACGGCAATTACCATTGGTTATCAAGGGATTTTGCGAAAAAATTTAATAAAGTTGACGCAACTATGACTGAGTGTCAATAAATAGCGGACCGCTGGTCATCCCTTTTGCGGCGTTCGCGTCAAGGTACTGGAGGTGCCGCCTGATTTTTCGTCGGCTCGACTCCAGTTGCGGTAGCAGTTCCCCTTGCTGTTCAAGTAGACGCCGAACTCTGTCCACCACTTCAGCGGGCATGGGGGGAAGATCAGCCGGTGGGTCCCAGATTTCTAGCGGACCGGCCAACGCGCCGTGCGCTGATGAAAGTGCAAGTTGAAGATCTAACTCGATTCGGTCAAGGACGCATTCCCACTCCGCAATAACTTGCGCGCGATCAGGCATCAACGACTCGAACCGGCCGGGCAGATGAAAGTTCACCGGCCGACCTTTCAGCCTGGGTCCACGCATCCCTGAGCCCCACAATAATTTCTAAACTGTCTTTGATGAGCAACGGATTCTTCTCAATATTCGCGGTAATCAGACTCTGGTGGACCGAGAGGTAGATGGTGCCGAGGCGGTGAGCATGCTCCCAAGCATCGGTATCCAAACCAGAGATTAAAGCCATGAGAAGTTCTTGAGCATGAACCAAGTGAGTGTGGGGGTGTTCACCGTTTTCAAGGGCCACCAATGCTCGCTCGAGGTCAAGGGTGAGGCGTTCAAAAGCTAGGACCACAATTCGGGCAGGTGATGCGGTTGTTACGGCATGGTCACGGTAGCTGGCGGCGGCCTGATACGGATTTTTTTGCATTCAGATCAGCTTTTGGTCAATGCTTTAACGAAAACATCCAGTGTGGTCTGCAAGTAGCTTTGTTGGGATTGGAGTGACGAAATTTTAGCGTTGAGTTCTGAATAAAACACTGTAAGTGAATTCTCACGTTGCGTGAGAGCCGTGTTCATGTTGAGGATCTGCTGGGTCAAATCAGATACGCGGGATTGGCTAGAAGAAACCTCGCGGGACAACGAGCCCATGACCGATGTTGTCGCTGTCGCAACCGCGTCGACACGGGCCGCGAAGGCCGCAACCTGCCCAATAGTGTCCAGAGAAGCCGGAGTCGATGCCCTGTTGTCATAAGCCGTGCTCAAAACAGATGAGTCAAAGGTAAATGATCCATACCTGGTCAAATTAATCCCGGTATTTGCCAAGGAGGCGAGCGTGTTTGAGTCAAACGCGGTGGTGAGCAGGTTTTGCGACACCTGCCTAGGGGTGTAACTCGTTTCCAAAACCCCATCTGCCGCGGTCTGCACTTTGATCAAATTGAGCGTGTTATTCAATGCCGTGACTAGGTTCTGAGCGGCAGTGACCATAGTGTCTGAAGTCGATGAAGTAGTCGCGCTGGGAGTCACAGTGGCCGTCCCTGTCGTCACCCCCGACACCGTGATCGTCAATCCCGGGAAGTCTGCCAGGCCGGAAAAAGTGTTCGAGCTTGATGTTTGCGTCACTGTCGCACTATTTTTGGTGTACGAGATGGTCGCGGTTGTAGACACGCCACCCACAATCGAAGTGACGGAGAATGGGTATGGGGAAGCCCCTGAAACAGCCCCCGCGCTCGAATAAGCCGACACTTTGCCAGCGTCGCCAGAGTCAGAAAAAGCGACCGCGGTGGTAGGTGGGACCCATCTCGCCGCACTGGTAATGGCTTGGGCGGCCGTCCCCACCGCAGCCATACTGGTATTGAGCTCTTGGTAAGCCGCGATTTGTAGGTCCTGGGCGGACTTTTGCGCCACGAGTCGATTACCGCGCATGGATTCAACAGCCATGATGTTAGACACAATGGCTTGCACGTCGATCAAGTTCATGGACGTTATTCCGACCACAACACACCTCCACCTATCTAATCGGCACCACTTGGCTCTCTAGCAGGCGATTGGACAATCGGATTTACAGCAGTTTGAACACCGCGTTAGACATCTGCATGGCCTGAGCCTGCAGAGCGGCTGCGGGGTCTGTCATGATGTTAGTGGACGTCAGGTTCATCATTTCTTTGACGACACTCACGTCCAGAGCCTGACCGATTGCCGCTTGCTGATTGGTGATCGTGGACTCGAGAACCTGAAGCGAGTTCTGCAGCGAAATCAGATTGCCCGCATTTGTTGATCGGGAGCTCGTGATTGCAGCCGCGGCCGCTTGGAACTCGGCAATACTGCCGGGCTGGACCGAGCCGCCGGAGTTCACCGAAGCAATTGCTTCGGGGATCACGGTGATGCTGGCACCGGTTGAGTTCACCGCGGCTGTCACCGGATTGCCAAGAACGGGAATGCCGCCGAAGGTGGTGTTGGCACCAATGGAGTCGATTCCAGCTTGAACGGCCAAAAGTTGGGTGTCAATGGCCGCAGAATCACCACTTGTCGTGAGGCGATCGGTGGCCAAAGCCACACCCTGTTGGGCGAGGGTGACGCCCTTGGCGTAGGCAGCATCAGCGGTCTGAAGGACATTCACCGCGTTCTGCGTGCTCGTGATGGCAGTTTGAGTGGCCGCCAGTGAGGACACCAGACCCGCGGGCGGGTTAGTCGGGGCGACCTGGACAACGTTGGAAGACTTGACATCCCCTGAGATCTTGGCCAGCGCACTGGTGGCATTGGCCTGCAACAGGGCAATATCCGGTCGGGTGTTAACCGCATTTGCGCCCACCGGGGCTATTTCAAACGACATGGGATCCCTCTTCTACTTTGATGCTGACGGCGTGCATGGAGTGCATGGAGTGCATGGAGTGCATGGAGTGCATGGAGTGCATGGAGTTCACGAGGCCACTCCAGGGGTGATTGGTTGGCGCTCTCGATCTCGAGAAACTCCCTTGTCTTCGGTCAGTCGCTGGTCCAAGCCCAGCAAGCGGTGCTCGGCAACGGATGCGAAATAGGCGGACCTGCGCCGGTCCACCGCCCCTCCCGGTCTCGTGGAGACGGGAACCTGCTCGGGGGAAAGGTGGGAGTTCATGCCGTCGCGCAATAGGACGAGGGCCTCAGCGCGCAACTGGGACACTCTGGACTCAGTCACCCCAAGGTCCTCGGCAATGTCTGCCATGGCATGACCCTGCAGAAAGTAGCGGGTGATCACGGTGCCGAGGCGGTCGGGAAGTGCTGAAACGGCAGCCCGGAGGTAGGTCTGAAACTCGGTGTCCAGAATGTGTTCCTCGGGACCGAGGGAATCTGCGTCCACGTAATGTGTTGCCTGACCTGAGCCCGAGTCAAGGTTAGCATCGAGGGAAAGAACGCTCCCGCGAATGAGGGAGGCATCCAGGGTGCGGAGTTCTTCAACGCTGACACCCATGTATTCGGCGATCTCGACGTTTTTCGGAGCTGAGCCCAAGGTTGCGACCAAGTGATCCACAGCCTCTTTGCGGGCCCGGCCGGCTTGACGGACAGAGCGGGTGGCCCAGTCATTGCGGCGGAGATCGTCCATGATTGCCCCTCGAATTCGCAGGGCGGCGAAGTGGCGAAATGGCACCCCGTGGTCCTCGGAAAAAGAGTGGGCAGCTTGAACTAGACCCTCAAGGCCAGCAGATCGAAGGTCGTCGCGATCAATGTACATGGGAAGTTTCATAGCGAGGCCGCTGACTACATATCCGACTAGGGCAAGGTTGCTGGTAACCAGCACTTGCCCCTCCGACGAGAGAGTCCGCTTTCCTCCTGAGGACTTCGTGTTAAGCATGGTATCTCCTACGTGCCCTAGCACTTAAGTGCTAGCGCGCAATTGAAGTGAGCTTCCATGCCCGGGTACACCGGTCGGTGTCCCCTTTAAACTGATGAATCGAAATCCATTTCGACCCTGCGTATGCCCGATCATGTCCATACATGAGCGATCATGTGCAGTGGTGGATTTTTACTTATCCGTCGCAGACGTGTCAATACGGCAAATCAATATTCCGAAAAAAATGTTCGGTTTTTACGCCATTTGAGCATCTTTTATGAAGAATTCTATAAAAAACGCGGGCAAATTATTCTAAGGTTCCGATCGTAGGTACCAACCGTTAACTCAGAGCTCATCCTCCGAAATTGCATGGCAACCAGAATTGCTCGTCTAAAAACTGACGTAAAGGTAATGCCCGATCAATCAGGGGCATAATGTTTGTCCCTGATGGTCAAAAAGCCGTGCGTTATGGTGAAAAACTCTTAAGCCGCTTCTTATAGGACTGAATTTGGGAGATTTATGGGAAAGGGGTTCTAGGTGCGGGTGTTGCTGGCTGACAACGAGCCATTCGCCTTAGCTCTTGTGAGCGAGGCATTAGCTTCCGCAGACTTTGAAGTGAATGGCGTATCGACGGTGGCCGAGGCAATCTCCACAATCGAAGCATTTTCCCCCAATGTTGTCGTCACTGACCTGAATTTCGGGCCGGGAGCTCCAAACGGTGCCGACCTCCTCGCCCACGTTGATGAACACTGTCCGTGGGTCGGAAAAGTGGTCTTGTCTTCGCACGGATCTGCTTCATTGGCATTACCCTTTGGCAGCCAATTGGCCGGCGAGGTCACCTATCTCGTGAAAACACAACTGAGCTCCATCTCTACTTTGGTGGACGCAATTAACAAATCGATCACCCATCCCGCGGGAACAACGCGCCAACAATCAACCGCGAGGGATGAAATTCTGATCAGCAAAGCACAGGGTGAAATTCTGCTGTTAATCGCCGAGGGCTACACGAATAATGCAATTGCCAAGAAGCGAGGGAAATCCGTTCGCGCAACAGAGGCGTTGGTTCAACGGACGTTCACGACATTGGGCTTGGGTGGAGACGATGATGTCAATCCACGAACCATGGCTGTGCGAATGTGGCATCAGGGGAAAATCGTGGTGAAGTGAGTAAGTCACGCCAACCTTGGGGGTGAATTAACTCAATGTGTTCGGTGAGGCTCCCGAAATCTGCGGTGTCGAACCACTCGCGGGCCTCTACCGTGATGGATACTGCAATACCGGTGCAGATGACTTTGGATCGCACACCGTCTGCACCCTGGTCACCGCAGAGTTCCTCGAACACCAGAAGCAGGTTGGCAACGATCTGTCCACGCCGAAGCCAATGTCTGGCCGCACCATTCGGTCCGTCAAGCGCCACATGGGCACCAACTGGACCACCGACATTGACGACAAGAAATACACCTCTCAGGAGATCAGCGCTCGCACGCTGATGAAGCTCAAGCGCGACGCAGAGGCATACCTCGGCGAGAGCGTCACCGATGCAGTCATCACCGTCCCCGCGTACTTCTCCGACGCCCAGCGCCAAGCCATGAAAGATGCAGGCGGGATCGCCGGCCTCAACGTGCTGCGCATCATCAACGAACCCACGTCGGCAGCTCTCGCATACGGCCTGGACAAGGGCGATCAGGAGCAGACCATCTTGGTATTCGACCTCGGTGGCGAAACCTTCGACGTGTCACTCCTTGAGATAGGCGACGGCGTTGTGGCAGTGACTTTAAAGGTCGCTCAACAATCTATTTGGTTGTGAGTTTCAAGAAATAAGTTTTGCCTTGTGCATTGATCTTGTGCATTGATTAGGCGGATCGGGAAAGTCTTCTTTTCCGAAATCCGATTAGATGGCAGTGTGACTCTTCCACGCGAATTGGACATCACTGTTCCCAAGCTTTGCCATTCACCACCAATTCTGATTTGGGCGGCGAATGGTGTTGGGGCCAAGGGATCGCGCACCAGTGGCACGCGATACTTCCGCAGTCCGGTGATCATGTGGCATTTCTTTTCAGGAGGTCACGGATTTCGGTGAGGAGTTCAACATCCGTTGGAGGAGCCGGGATGTCTTCGCCTTTTTGGTTGCGTTCCCGCCAGTGGTTCATGGGCGACACAAAGACGAAGTAAAGAAGCGCCATTGTCAGAATAAAGGTGATGATCGCATTAATCACGGCCGTGATGTCAAAAACTTGCCCATTGACAGTAAAGACACCCGCGTCAACTCCGCCCCCTGAAATCAATCCAATGAGTGGGGTGATGATTGCTCCGGTGATTCCGGAAATTAATGCCACGAACGCTGCGCCAGCTACAAAACCAGCAGCAACATCAACGACATTACCCTTTGCGATGAAATCCTTAAATCCTGTAAGCATGCGAAAAGTGTAATGGAAAGAGCTGCCTAGGAAGGCTCTACTGAGTCCGCTTTTCGCTTTGCTTGACTCATGACGGTTGCCCCGCTGACAAAAGCTTTACGCCACGGGAGCACGCCATCTATTTCCACTTCGATACTGAAACTCAGCAGAGTACGAATCAGGACAATTATTCCCAGAACAAGGACGTTGTCCAAGTTCGGCTCCACGGCCACGGTTCTAATGAGGTCACCGGCAACAAGGATTTCCAGTCCAAGCAGAAGTGCCCCACCGAAAGTTTGCCGCATTGCCTTATAAGCAGTGTCGCCTTTTTTGGTACGGATGAGGGTTCGGAATGAGAAGTAGGCGGCCCACAGCAATCCGAACGAAATAACGAGCGTCGCGATAATTTCAAATCCATGGGCAACGCCGAGCATCACCTCTGTATATGTGGCCTCAGACATGGCAAAGGTATATCACTAAGCCCTGTTTTCCGCTGTAACTTCAGTAATTAGTGCGGTAAGGACCTCTTGGGTGATTGGTCCAATAATTCGCACCGCGATTTGACCGTTCCTGTCCACAATTAGGGTGCTGGGTAGCCCATTTGGTGGAATACCGGGGATCAAGGCAAGGAGGCGACCTTCAGGGTCGGCGATACTCCGGTAGGGAATTGACTGTGAGAATTCGCGGGCCGATTCAAGGTCGTCGTTTACATTAAGACCAAGAAACTCAACACCTAAATCCTTCGTAGCTTTTTGGGCGGCAACGAGTTCAAGTGTTTCTTCAATGCAGGGTGCGCACCAACTTGCCCATGCGTTAACAACGGTGACCGTGCCCGCGTAGTCGGCGATTGCAATTGGTTCAAGATCTAAATCAAGTCCAGCAATGGCGGGAATATCTTGCCGATCTGCTTGCGCGATAAAAGTAAGTCCGACATCAGTGCCTTGTTGTGGTGACGCGTTACCGAGGTCACTTTCATTAATAGAGATTGTGGTGTCACTGCTGGATGACATGAAACTTCCGCAACCGGTGAGGGGGATTACCAAGACAAGAAGCCAGACTATTTTTTTCATGGCTATTGATTCTGCGCTTCCCGGGCCCCTTGGCGTTCAAGTTGGTCGGTTTCTTTTTCTTGTTCTCGCCACCATTGCAGCGCTGCGAGCATCATCCAGAATCCATCCAGCACCATGCCCAACGCCCACATGAGAGCCCCTGCAAATTTTTGATCGGTGAGTGGATCGAGCCCGCTTGAGAAACTGGCGTCAACATAAGTTGGATACAACGGGATTGGGGCGAAGTGAATCACCATGCCGAGGACCGTCTCGGGGATCATCATTAATCCGAGTGCAACGAGGCGAACGCTAGGGCTAGGGCGCTTCGCAATGAGGTCGTTGCCAATTAACGGGTAGTAAAAAATGAGTGCAGCCGCTAAGAAAACAGGTCGTTCGATGAAAAGCATTGCATCGTGATCGGTCAGGATCCACTCCATGACGAAAATGACGTGGGTCCCCAGTAGTACGAATGCAAATAAGGACCAGCCGAAATATGGGTTAGTAATTAATCTCATTGGCCGGCTGCGCAGAACTTTGACAACATTGCGGCGTCCGGCTGACCCCAAGTTAATAAATGTCAGTGTTACTGGATTTGAAAGTACTATCAGCGGTCCGGCAACCATCATGATCGCGATGTGTTGCATCATGTGTGGCCAAAATGCGACATGCGACCAGGCGGAAAAAGGACCGAGGTAGGTGGCGATCATGATCGTGATTGCGGACAGGAATGAAATTGTCCGCAGGATCGACCATGACTGGCCGGTTATTCGTTTGGCCCGACCGGCCGCCCACAGGTAGAGCGCTGCAAGAGCCAGCAGGTTAACGAGGGCAAATTAGTCCGGCTCCCACATGGGAAGTCCAAATGGAACTATCTGCATGGGCTCAGGCCAGTTGAAACGAGATTTCAACTTAGTTACCCATATGTAATGAAACGTTTATGTTTTTTTGCCGAATGAGCTGCCTGAATCGTAAGGGGTTAACCAATTGTTCCGATTTGGAAGCTTGCAAGTTTAGCTTCAGGTTCCCCTTGGCCATTGTGCTGATTATTGAATGCCGTAGTTGCGTCAACCCCGCACATTGATTCAATCGATCCACTGCCACCAGGGTGCTCACTGATCCACTGGGTGAGGTCGTAAACATTTCCATTAACCACCGACCAGCAGTCATCGGCGGCCGAATGCTGTGCCACCTCCGTCATGGAAATTGTTGTTGACGTTTCTTTGGTGATTGCAGTTCTTTCAGTACTTATGGTGGACGCCGTTTCCGTGTTTGTCGCCCAGACTGATTGTGCCCCCGAGTGACCGGCAAGGACGGTGGCGGTGATGGCCAACAGGGAGACGAGGATAACCAGGATTCCCGTAACGGTCTGGTAGATCGATTTCGGCTTGGTATCCAGCCAGAACCAGACCGCACTGATCGCTGTGAGGGCTAGCGCGGCATAGAAGGTACGTGATCCCCATTCTTGGTGATACTCGGAGACACCTTGGACCTTGTTGAGTGTTCGACCGGACTCCTGGGTCACGTAGGCACTCACGGTGGAAATTAAGAGTGCGCCGGCAACGAAATATTTTTGTACTTTGCCACGGAACTTTGGGATCAAAACCAGCGCGATCATGCCGATCGAACTGAGGGGAAGCAACACGACAACCGCGTGCACTAAAAGTGGATGGGCCGGGATTCCAAAAACAGTTTCGGGTATCAACGTTTTTTCCTGACTAGGCCAATTTGGTACTCGGCGAGGCTACTCGTGGGGGATCCTTGACTCGCGTGTTGGCCGTTGAAAGCCCTTGATGCGTTTTTGCCGCACATAGCAATGATCCGACTGGAGCCGCCCGGGTGTTTGCTTACCCAATCAGTGAGGTTGTAAACCTTGCCGTTGACAATGCTCCAGCAGTTGGTTGCTGTGTTCTTCGCCTTGACCTGCTGCACCGTGATCCCTTTGGTGGTGTTGGGGGCGGCGTTGACTGCAGTCGGTGCAATTAGCCCAATGGAAAGCAAAAGCGCCACGGCGATCGACACCATTGAGGATCGCACAACCTTATTAAACCGGAACTTGAGAAACGGTGCAGAATGGCAATGGGAAGTGCGATGCGAATCAGGTCTTCGTCTCGGTGATTGCCTCAGGCTCGTCGTAGTCGGCGATAACGGGTGTTTTGGTCGGTCGCTTGATCACCCAAGTGAAGAACACCATGACAAGTGCAACCCCACCGAGAACCTCAAATAGTTGCAAGGTTCCCGTTTGGGCGAATTCAATGAGTGCACCACCAATTTGTTGACTGAGAATAAAGACCGCCATGACCAGAACAAACCAACCGAAGCCTTTGCGGAGTTTGTCGGGGTGAATCTTGCCGACCATTCGACTACCAACGAGTGCTCCGACGATCGCGCCTGCGGTAACAATCAGGGTCACGCTCCAGTTGATTTGGGTTTCGGGGTTGAGTGAAACAAAGCTCCCGTTGCCAAATTGAAGCGCGTATCCGGCAAAACCCGCGAAGGATTTCATCGCCACAACAAGAAGTGACGTCGCAACGGCGATTGGCATGGGCAGTCCACCGAGGAGGGCAAGGGCGGGTACAACAAGGAATCCACCACCGGCGCCGACAAGTCCGGTTACCAGACCCACCACTAGACCATCGAGAATAATTCTAAAAATGGGCAGGCCTTTGTGGTGAGATCCTGCAACGGATTTGCGTCCGCGAAGCATGGCGACGGCCGTGACGGCCATCATGACGGAGAATGCGCCAAGGAGTAGGGCGCCGGGAAGTTGACTACCGATCTGGCCACCAATGAATGCGCCCGTCATGCCCGCTCCACCAAAAATGAGACCCGTGCGCCACTGCACCCGACCGGCGCGTGCGTGACTTATTAAACCGAACAGAGCGGTGACCCCGACCACGAACAAACTTGCGGTGATTGCCTCCTTCGGGGTGAAATCCAGTACGTAGACCAACAACGGAGTCGTCAAAATTGAGCCGCCACCACCAAGCAGGCCAATTGCCCCGCCGATAAAGATGGAGAGAAATGCTGCTAAAACGATCATGCTGCTCCCTTGTTGTATCGCGCACGTGATGTATTGGGTGTGTGAGAGAAGTCAACTTCGAGAGTGAATCGGTCTCCGCGAATAAAGGTCTCGCGCCACTCGATCACTCGGGTACCTTTTGCACCAATTCTTTCGATGGCGAATACGGGCGATCCACTGCTGAGGTTTAACTGGGTTGCAATGTGGTGGGAGGCCACTTGGGCGTAGATTCTTTCTCCTCCGGCATCCATTTCAATTCCGCACCGATCGCGCAGTTCTCCGTAGATGGAACTGTGCGTGAAATCAGCGTCGAGCAGTGGCCGGGCGACTTCAGCGAGTAGCCACGCGGTGTCGTAGGCGAGCGGATCACCACCGGCGAAACGA
>Ga0208646_1001247_pt1 | contig 12795 bp, 14 predicted proteins | sample AntAceMetag02UK8_FD_184762 | JGI IMG/M metagenome (GOLD analysis project Ga0208646, IMG submission 184762) | Saline lake microbial communities from Ace Lake, Antarctica - Antarctic Ace Lake Metagenome 02UK8 (SPAdes) (version 2) | ecosystem: Environmental > Aquatic > Non-marine Saline and...
CAAAAATAGCGCTAGCATTAATCGAAAGAGTACCACTAAAAAGATCAAAAAGACAAAGAAGATTCAAAGCGGGATTTGATCAGAAATTTCGAGAAAAAGTACTCAATCTTTAAATGCGTTTGCCCTGCAATGATCTTGGCTATTTTGGTATTTACCTTTACTTGAGCAATATTTACCTTGGTCGTGATATGATTTCGGTCTAACATGTCCAAGTAGTTGGCCAATTTTTTGTTTAAAAAAGCAGATAACTCCACCTGACCATTATCTCCTATCGACTTTTGGATCAACTGTAGGTTGGCTATCATCCTGTCTACCGCGTGAAGGACTGACTGCAACTGTTCATCGCCAGACTCTTGAGCCCGTAGCTCCAGCGATGAACGAATTTCTGTGAGGTTGCCCACGACATTGTGCTCCATTTGGCGGTTGAGCTGCTCTTGCAGGTTTTTATTTTTCTGCGCCTGCTTCCACAAAGAGATGATGACAACAAACAAGACGCTGAGCAAAACGAGAATAATTACAACAGTGATGAGTTGCCATTTTTGGCGAGCCATTTCTTCTTCCGAAAATGTTAACTGCCGGGCTTGAAGGTCGAGTTGTTGGTCTTTTTTTTCGGTTTCGTATTCCACACTTATTTCCTCAATAGCTGCCAGATTTTTATCATTTAATATGGATTCATACAGGAGATGGTAATCTTGGTAGGTAGCCAGGGCTTTTTTGTATTGGCCAGTTTTTTCCAAGTACAATGCTTTTGATTTTATCAAAGGCCCTAAGTCTTCTGTTAAGGTCAGTTCTTTGGCATATTTCATGCCTTCCTCTATGTGAAAATTGGCCCTGTTCAGTTCATTATTGTTTAGATAATAGACTGCAAGTTCATTGCTGAGCAAAGCCAAGCCGCGTTTATCTTGGATTTCCTTTCTGATGGCATAGCTTTTCTCATAATAAGCAATGGCTTTATCCAGACTATCAATGGAGTGATAGGTGTAGCCGATATTGTGGTAGATGCCACCCAAATGATTGGGATTATCCCATTTAAGTGCCTTGTTGAAAAAAAGGAAGGCAGAATCTGGTATGTTTAATTCATGATATGCCAATCCGATAGAGCTGTAGGTCATTTCAATTTGGAAAGTGTCCTTGGACTTGATTGTAGCGTCTATTGATTTCAAATAGAAGGTAATAGCTCTCCGGTATTGCTTCATATTATTGTAGACCATTCCCACATTATGATAATTATCGGAGATGAATGTGTATATTTTTTTGTCTTTGGCACTAAAAGACTCAAGCGTACTCAAAGCCTCCGTTAAGTATCTTATGGCCAATTTATTATTACCCTCATAGAGTTCGTATATTCCTCTCATACCATGACACTTGGCAATAAAAACAGTATCTTTTCTGGCTTTATAATAATGCTGGGCGCTATCCAAGTATTTCAAAGACACTTGATAAGCGTCTGTTTCCCAATGGTAAACGGAGCTATTCAGGTAGCATCTTCCGATGAATTGGTCTACATCCTCAGCTTTGGCGAGATCGAGTGCTTTTAATGAATAGGTGACGGCATTTTGTGGATTTACACCACGACTTTTTTCAGCTAATTTTAGAAAAATTTCAACACTATCCTTGACAGAGGCAGCTTTGATTTCCACATTGGCTATTTCCTGTGCCCTTAAAGATGGAATAGCCCACGTCAATAAAACAATAGGTAATATGAAGCGCCAACAGAAAGCTTTGTGGGTCTGAAATGATTTCCAACTATCCCTTTTATAATGTTGCTTGGCTACAAAGAGCAATAACCCAAAAACAAAACCCAAACTCAGTAAAATTCTCTTCATAGATTATTGTCTAATAGGGCGTAACTTTTAATTATGATTGTTGAATACTTCGTTCCATTTTTAAATGAGCGAAGAATGAGCGTTAGATTTCATAGCTCCTATTTCTGCCACTTGTCAATGATCGCTTCATACTTATTCATCGCTTTCCATAGCTGAGTTTCGCTAAAATTATATCGGGCAGATACAGTCATGATCGCATTGGTTTTTGTGCGACCATTTTTCTTTTCTGCCATTACTTCCACACAGAAAAAGAGGTGTCTGGCAGCTGTCTGATTGATAAGATCAAGCGCTAGGAGGGTGCGAATGAGGGATTCCAAGTCAATGGGCTTTCCACCGATTTTGTAGAGCAAATCACTTATTTGCTCTTCATCAAAGGAGGGATAGGCCACATTGGCCTTGTTTAGATTCATCATATTGGCGAAATATATAATATGCTAAAGTTGTAGAAACCGTTAGATTATTCTGCTTCGGTACAAGCGAAGTTAATGACATAATTGAGCAAAAAGATCTATTGCAAAGACCTGCTCCCGTCTCCTCTTTTACAAACTGAATATTTTCAGTTAATGTAAATGAAGAATTAATAAGCAACAGCGCCATCAACAAGCCTGATTTTCTCTTGATATACGAACAGGGACTGAGAGAAAGATGTAAACAATCGTCCAATATGAAAGAGTGTGAGCAGTGTTTTCAGATTTTTCATTATCGTAAATTTGAAAAATGAAAATTTCTAGCGAGTAAAAAAATCAAATAATAAACGCCCCAAAGGACGAAACTTCGTATAAAAGTGACGAATGGTTAAGGTCAAATACGACAAGGAGAATGTCGTAATATCCTGATGTAACAATGACGGTTAGCTACTCCAGAATATAATGTTCTATTTGGTGTCCAATCAACCTAGATCAGGCCAATGTAATGACATTTTTTTCAGTATTGGAAAGGTTTCCGCATAAATTTTCAACGCTTCGTGAAATCCCTTTTGCTTACCACGACTCAATTTGACTTTTCCTCATTTTTCAGGAGGATATCATTCCCTATTACCTTGGCATATTGATCAAGGTTAATCAAATAGGATTTATGGGTTTGCACAAACAGTTCTTCCTGCAATCTCTTTTGTATGCCGGAAAAAGACATGTTGCTTAGCGGATATTTATTCGGCATTATCAATATAATAAACCACTGAACCGTTACAATCGGTTTGTACATAGGCAATTTGAATCGTTTCAATAGTCATTACTTTTGAAATGTAAAGTTGCGTATGTTGTTATTTTTTATTTACCCCTTCAGCACCCTTATAATACACCAAACCAGCCACCAAAATAATGGTCAGCGACACCAAAAGAACTAAAAAAATAAATTATCCCTTCTTAACTCATTAGTTTTATGTGTTAAAATTGCCTGTTTAACGACGGCTTGAGTCATCTCATGTTCATGGTGCCCTTTGTAAACTGCAAGTGGCGAACTACTCAGTAAGGCTGTCGAGTCGCGCATCGACCCTGATCACTTCAGGGTAATCTTGGAGTGATGCAAAGTATTGCTTTCGTACTTTGCAATTTTCTACCTGATCTTGAACACCCGAATGGAGTGATAGCCCTGCTGCTTCCTGTATATAAAGCCGGCCACTGTCCAACCTATGCTGTTGAATCATACAAGAACCGAGGTTGTTTAGGGTAGAAATCATAACCGCTGGGTTGCCTACCTTTCTTTTCAATTTTAGTGAATTTCTCAAAAAGTCAGCTGCCCTCGTCAGGTCATTGAGACTCAAATAGGACTCTCCGAGGTTATTACGGTTTTTTGCTAGGTCTTGGAATCTTCCAATCCGGCTTTTGTAAAAGAGCGCATAATCGTATAATACAATGGCTTTCTCAAATTCTCCTTGTGCTACCAACAAATTGCGCTGGTTATTGAATACCTGCCCTATTCGATTTTCGTTTTTTTCTTTCTGCCAAATTTCCATGGCCAATTCGAAATAGTTCATAGCTACTTAATACTCTTAAATCCTCATAAAAAGGTTTCCTAAAGCTTTTTAAGTTTCCGGTAGGAACGCAACGCGTGACTCAGTCCAACAAATCCAGATCAATTTGTCCTTTGATTCCACTATAATCTATGGATGAGCTGAATAGATAGTGCTCTGGTTCTTCTACATTTTTACTTTCAACAGGATTATTGTGGATATCTGCTAGCTTTTGATCGAGAAAATGATCCGACTCAATGTGCTTTCTTGCGAAGAGATCAATCCAATGAACAACGGTACTAGTCACGAAGTATAAGCCCTCAGGTTCATGAAATTTATATTTCTCTGACATGCATTAGAGATAATGTGTAGTTGCAAGCGTTGAAAACGCGCGCGGGTTAATAAAAAACCGCAAAAAAGCGGTTTAGCCGAGCTCATTATATAGCATTACTGGGTAATCTTTAAATTTATGGTCTTCCGTAATCAAAGTGAGCTTCTCTGCAACGGCCAATGCAATAATCAATCTATCAAACGGATCCTTGTGTAAATCCGGAAGTTCATTGATACCCATCACGTGAGTTAGTTCTATCGCTCTGATATCAAAATCATCAGTAAGATATTTGGCATAATCTGCCTGAATGGTGAGCTTTCCAATGGATCTTTTAATATTAATTTCCCAGAATGAAGCAACACTTATTATAATTCTATTGGTCGGATCGGTTATAATTTCCTTCACATCTTCACTAAGTTTCGAGGAATTGTCGAGCCACCAAAGAACAATATGAGTATCCAACAAGTAGTCCATTAGCTTATTCCAAACATCCCCTCAAGCTCCAGGTCAAAATCATCAAAATCGTTCTGAATGACTATCTTTCCCATGAGCGCCCCTGGTATCCTTTTTTTTACTGGTATCTCATACCTTTTGATAACTGCAACGGGATTCCCTCCTTTAGCTAGAATTACTTCTTCCCCCTCTTGAGCCTTAACTACAAGCTCTGAAAGCCTGCTTTTCGCATCATGCATATTGTATTTCATAGTTAGCTAAGTTAGCTAATAGTTTCTAATTTACTTCCAATGCCAAACCCTTAAGCGAGAAGTGACGGTCTGGTTTTGATTTGGTCTTCCTCTAACTAATATAAGATGACACAGCGTTGGCTTATCTCTACTGAAATAGTCACAGATGGCGCACGTTTGCAACGCGTGATCAGTCCAATAAATTCAGATCAATTAGCGTCTGTCTATAATGTCCACACTCTACGTTATGTTCGTCGAAAAAATGCTCTGCTTCGGCAGACCGATGGCCACAAGGCAACTCCGCTTTTCTCTCTCACATGCCTTGATTATGAAAATTCTAGATCAGGCTCTGACTTTATGGACAAGCGCTAATTAGCCCTTTGATTCCACTTTAATCTATGGCTGAGCTCAATAGATAGTGCTTTGGCTCTTCTACAATTTCACGTTCAATAAGATTATTGTAGATATACGATAGCTTTTGATCAAGAAAATGATTTGACTTAAGGTGCTTTCTTGTGAAAAGATCAATCCAATGAACCACGGTGCAAGTCACGAAGTACGATCCCTCATGATCATGAAATTTATATCTCTCTGACAATGCATTAAAGATAAAGTGAGGTTGCTCGCGTTGCAAAATTGAAACAGCAAGTGTAAAAAACATCAGAGTCGACTACCGGAAAATTAAAAACCCTGCTAGTCATACCTGTCGCTGTGCCCAAATAGTGAATTTTTAGTCACAGTATAAATTATTTAGATTCCAAGCAATAAGTACACCTAATATTCACTGATTTTCTACAGCAGGTATCTACTAACCCAACCACTCTGCCAACATCCTGTGAAACTGATGGACCCCTTTTTCTCGCTTAGGGGAAAAACGACCCGATGGATAATATGTTGATTTCAAGCCTTTGTGTACACCCTCCACAACAAACTCATCTTCACGCTCAACTTTATCTAACAAAGCGCCAGCTCCTGAATGAAGCTTGGTTTCGTCATAGAGGTAAGTAAGGAATGATACTTTGGTCTGATTGGGAGAAATGGGTCTCACAATGTTCACGGACAATCCCCAAGGGTAAAAATTGAACATCATATTGGGGAATACCCAGAAATAATAGGCCGCCACGTGTCGACCATGATGCATGTGATCATCCGGTAATTCGAAGCTGTCTTCTGCACCATTGGCGAAACCAATCTGTACATTAAAGTTGTCATGTATTACCGTATCATAGCTCCCATAATCCAAGGCAGTATTTAAGTCTTGATGGACAAATGGTATATGAAAGCCTTCCAGATAGTTGTCGCAGTAAAGCGCCCAATGTGCATTGACCAAATACTCCTTTGATTGCACGTCATTATACACAAACTCCTCAATAGGGAGAAAGCCAACGTATTGATTCATCTCTGCAATGAGCTTGTCAAAATCCATTTGACCACCAAGCTTTGCGAATAGCAGCGGTCCCCACTTAACAGTATCAAAGCGATGAAGATCCTCGCATTCACGGGGGAAATTTTGTGCCTCATTAAACTCCGGCATGGATTCGAACTTGCCATCCAATCCAAATTTCCGACCATGATAACCACAAATTAATTTTCGCTGGCTCGCAGGGTTTTGCGCTACAAGGTTACCACGATGGGTACATACATTGCTCAAGCAATTGATTTTCCCTTGATCATCTCTTGTCAATACGATGGGTTCTGTCAAAAAGCCATCAAGCAATATTTTCGGATATACTTGTTTATTCAGCTTCACTTCACGCTCATCTCCTACCCACTGCCAGGATTGGTAGAAGACTTTTTCTTTGATAAGGTCAAACGTTGTTTGGTTCTGGTAAAAAGAAGCCGGCAAAGTTTCGGCCTTGGTGATATCCGGATCGATATGGTAGCTAGGTGCAGTCATTAATTTGGGGTATATTCCAAAAATACATTTTTTCCACCATCGAACAATCATACAACTGTGAGTAGAAAAAAATTAGGCTTTTGGACTAGTTCTTCCTTGGTGGTAGGCAACATGATTGGATCTGGTATTTTTTTACTGCCCGCCACTTTGGCTTCCTATGGAAGTATCAGCATTTTCGGCTGGCTGATCTCTGCCTTAGGAGCCGCAGCGCTTGCCTTTGTTTTTATAGAGTTAAGCAAAATATTACCCGGCACTTCTGGTGGACCGTATGTGTATTCAAGAAGTGGACTTGGAGACTTTGCTGGGTTTCTGGTGGCGTGGGGGTATTGGATTTCTGTTTGGTGCGCCAATGCCGCAATTACAATCGGATTGATTGGATACCTCGGAGTGTTTTTCACTGTCTTAAAAACGAGTAATTTATTGTCAGTGGTGGTCGGTCTTTGCATCGTGTGGAGCGTGGTGTGGATCAATACACGTGGCATTCGTACTGCTGGTATTTTCTCCCTAATTACGAGCATTATTAAAATCACGCCACTTATCGCCATTGGTATTTTTGGTCTTTTCTTTTTGGAGGTTGATAATTTTCTCGCTTTTAATATTAGTGGTGTGTCCAATTTTCAAGCATTGACCGCTACTGCTGCGCTTACTTTTTTTGCCTACATGGGCATAGAGTGTGCGACAATCCCCGCTGGAGATATCGAGAATCCTAAAAAGACCATTCCTAGCTCTACCTATTTTGGTTTGAGTATTACGGCGTTTGTTTACATCATCGGGACGATTTCTCTTTTGGGTGTCATCCCGCCCGAAGACTTGCAACATTCACAAGCACCTTTTTCTGATGCTGCCGCCATTTTGTGGGGACCATGGGCGGAAAATATGGTAGCTTTTGCTGCGATTATTTCAACCCTCGGCGCATTAAATGGGTGGATATTGGTGCAAGGCCAAATTCCAGCGGCCATCGCAAGAGACAAGCTATTCCCTACCATATTTGCAAAAGAGAATAAAAAAGGCGTGCCGGTGATTAGCCTCCTGTTGTCAAGCGTTTTATTGTCCATATTGATGAGTATGAACTATTCCAGAGGTTTGGTGAAAGCCTTTGAGTTTATACTCCTCTTGTCGAGCATGACCTCATTGATCGCTTATCTTTTTACTTCCGTGAGTTATATCATCGTGACCGCCAGAGAAGAAGGAATAAAAAAAGGTTTTTCATGGAAAGCCATCGTGGCTACTTTGTCGTTTCTTTTTTCAATTTGGGCCATTGCTGGATCTGGTATGGAGATCGTCTATTGGGGATTTCTCTTGTTGATGGCTGGTCTTCCACTGTTTGTGTGGATGCAGCTGAAAAAAAAAGCCCCTTAATCCCGCTACCAAAATAATGCTTTTCACTCATGCTCATTTACACTCTCCCCTGACCCGTTTCAAACAACTGGAAAAAATGAACCAATACAGAAAGCGTTCGTCATATACGTGGTTTAATGATGGTGTATTTCATTTTTCGTTACAAAAAACATGATTATGATTCAAGTAAACAACCTTGGGTTTCAATATCCAGGAGAAAATAAGCCGACGCTAAAGGGGTTAAACTTCAACATTGAGGCAGGAGAAATTTTCGGTTTCCTTGGCCCATCAGGTGCTGGAAAGAGCACCACTCAAAAAGTATTATATAAAGTGTATCATCAATATAGCGGCGAGTTATTGATCAATGGCAAAAACCTGAAAAATTGGGGAGCCGAATATCAGGCTATGATAGGTGTAGGTTTTGAGTTGCCAAACCATTATGAAAAGCTAACGGGGAGAGAAAATCTTGAGTTGTTTGCTTCCTTTTACCCAAAGGCCACCCGAAGAAATCTTGCTGAACTTTTTGAGTTAGTTGATCTTGCTGATGCTATTGATAAGCCCGTATCGCGCTATTCCAAAGGCATGAAAGTCAGACTTAACTTTCTGCGGGCGATCCAACATGACCCACAGATCCTTTTTCTTGATGAGCCCACATCAGGACTTGACCCAGTAAATGCTCAAAAAATCAAATCCTGTATACTCGATCTAAAATCCAGCGGAAAAACCATTTTCATCACGACGCATCATATGGAAACCGCCGATCAATTGTGCGACCGAGTAGCTTTCATCATCGATGGAAGCCTTGCGGCTATTGACTCGCCTCAGAACTTAAAAAAGCAATATGGACAAGAACTTGTGCTGGTTACATTGGAAAACGATTCTTATCAGCAATTCCCCTTACTGGATCTCGGGACAAACGCCGATTTTCTGCAGTTTATACAAACCGGAAAAGTGAAGCAGATACACTCCTTGGAAGCCAGTTTAGAAGAGGTTTTTATCAAAATTACCGGTCAATCACTGACGAAATGAAGTTTTTCCTCAACCATCTAAAATGGCAGTTTGTAATACTGCATAAAAACAACATTATCACCATAAGTGTAGCTGTCACTGCCGTATATAGCGTAATCCTTTTTCTATTTCGTGATGCTACTTACATCAATAAAATAGTGATCGTTTTAGTACTCAATGATCCTTCGGTCATTGGTTATTTTTTCATTGCACTTGCCCTATTTACAGAAATAAAACAAGATGTATTAAAGGCGATTTTCGTTTCGCCTATCAATGTGCATCAGTTTCTTCTTGCCAAAACACTGTCCTTGTCCATTATAGGCACGCTTTGCTCATTGGGTCTGGCCATGGCCATTAAGGGTTTTGATTTTCATATCCTCGCCTACACGATTGGCAGTTTTTCCATATGTATAATGTCTGCTTGTATCGCCATTTCTATGATGACCTATGCGACGGATTTTCTAAACTTCGCTTTACAGTCCGTACCGATTATACTCCTATTTTTAGGCATTGCGATGGCTAACTTTTTAGAGATGATTGATTTAGGCGCATGGAAGTATATTCTTCCGATTCAGGGCAGCCTCGATCTTATTAGTTTTGCTGTCAGTCAGCAAGCAATCAACCCATGGTATGCTTATGGATCTGTCATCGTCGTGCTACCGATCACTTATTGGTTAGGCTTTCATTTATTCTCCCAAAAAATCATTCACCAATGAAGCGTATTCTGACTCTTGCAAGAATAGATTTCAAACTCATATTTAGAGATTCTTCCCTACGGAGCTTTTTGGTGTTACCCCTTATTCTTTTCGCCTTGATGATTTGGGGCGTACCCGCCTTGGTAGAAAAACACCCATCATTGACTGCTTATCTGCCTATAATCTTAGCAGGGTTTGTCATAGAGAACACCCAATTATTTTGCTTTATAAGCAGTATGATTTGGATCGATGAAAAAGAAACGGGTGTAGCAAAAGCCTATGGAATTGTGCCTCTTTCAAAAATACAGTTTATTTTATCGCGGCTTCTTTTTCCGTTTTTAATTACCGTGCTCCTCAATATCTTACTCCTAGAGGTACAAGAGTTTTACGAAATATCGATACTCCATATTTGGCTTATCGCGATACTCACCGGACTTATTGTCCCCATTTATGCACTCGCCATAAATGCCATTGTAGATAACAGAATACAAGGAATGGTCTACATCAAAGCTTTAAATATGCTCATAATATTACCCATTACAGCCTTTTTTATACCAGCCCCATTCCAATACATTTTCGCATTACTCCCAAGCCATTGGGTCTTTCAGGCGGTTAATCAGACCCTTCTTCAAACAATGAATACATGGTCATTTATTATTGGATTTGGATTAATGTGGATACTAATCATCATCTCTTCAAAGTTTTTCTGGCGGAAGCATTTTAACTGAAAACTGTCATCCATCAATAATCCCTTTTCCTCACTGCAACGCGAATCGACTGATCTACTCAACACTGAAAGCAAATCTTCCGTTAACCCTTGCTATGCAGATTTGCGCTTTGACATACACGTAGATGCACACTGCTAGGAATAAGCCCTGACTAAGTTTATTCCTTTAAAATTCAAGACGAAAAAGGACTTTTATGACCAACCAACAGGGCGAGATGACTCGAAGAGCGAACCATGTGCCAAGCAACCTCACAAAAATATTATGGTGGTTTTCTACCGTCATTCCAGAGATTATTCAAGACTGTACTTCTGACCGCCATCGGGCAAAAATCATTGGTTCGGGTGTACTTTTCACTTGGCTTTATGCCACCATCGCATGGATCTATTTTTGGTCCATCAATATCGTAAATCCATTTATCTACGTTCCATTAGGCATCTTCATTGGCTATGGCATTCTGACGATCGATAGACTATTGATCGCCTCCATAGCCAAGGGCAAAAAGAACCGGATCACCATTGGCTTTCGAGTCGTATTGGCCTTGTTTCTTGGTGGCTTCATTGCTCAGCCCATTATTCTATGGATGTTTGAAAAAGACATCAGCGCGGAAGTATCGATGCTACAGGATAAGAAAACAGCTGATAAACGAATAGCACTCACGAGCATTTTTAATACAGAATCAACCGCATTGAACAACAGGAAAAGTGAAATTCTTGTAGAAACGACTACCAGATTTACCGCTATTGAAGTGGCAGAAAAAGCTTTTTTGCAAGAAATAGATGGCACTGGTGGATCAGGAAATTACGGAATAGCGGATATTGCCAGACAGAAGAAAGAAGCGCTGGAGCGGGCGCAACAAAGTCATGACAGTTATCAAAACGCCCATATCGACGAACTACACACCATAAACCAACGACTTCAAGAAATAGAGCAAAGAATCAATGCAGAAGTAGATAATTTCAGAGACCATAAGCTCACGGCTGGTTTTTTGATCCGCGTTGAAGCACTGCAGCAACTGTTTGAGAAAGATCAATCTGGTGCATTGAGTCGTCGCTATTATTTGATATTGGCCATTTTGGTTTTGTTCGAACTCATTCCTATTATTGGCAAGTTATACTTGCCCACTGGTTCTTATGATCTGAAACTCCAACTGAGAGATGATACAGAAATTGAATTGGCCAACACCAATACTGAACAAGAAGTAACATTAAAAAAATTGTACAACTTGAAGGCCAATGAAACAGACGCTAGTATGATCGCCGAATTATTCCAAAACATGAAGAAAAGCAAAAAGGAACAAATCGACGAAATGGTGGCAGATTGGAAAAGTAACAAAAGCGGCACCTTCGACGAACTCTGGGCCAAAATAAAACGAGACGTATTAAGTAAGCAGGAAGGGTAAACTGCACGAATAATGAACCTCGGAACAAACTCACGAATTATACTATCAGCCTATTCCCTTTATGCCATACTAGCATCGGGTACTAAAACTTATTGTCACGTTTACATTACAATTTAAAGACATTTTGGAAGAAGACATCACAAACAAATATCAAACGAAAAAATCGAATATCATGACAATGAATGGACCTGACAAAGACATCAAATTCCCACTAGCGAATTATGATAGGTTGTGCTTTTTGAAAAACGTGATCAAAAACCCAAACATCATTGTTGGTGACTACACCTATTATGATGATTTTGAAAATGTAGCGCATTTCGAGAAAAATGTGAAGTACCATTTTGATTTTACAGGCGATAAACTCATAATCGGCAAGTTCTGCATGATTGCTTCGGATGCTACATTCATTATGAATGGAGCGAACCACCTCACCGACAGTTTGACAACTTATCCTTTTGCCATTTTTGGTCATGGCTGGGAAGATGCCATGGAAGGCAAAAATTATCCTCAAAAAGGAGATTTACACATCGGTAATGATGTTTGGATCGGTCACAATGCCACGATTATGGCAGGTGTAACCATCGGTGATGGCGCCATTATCGCGACCAATGCGACGGTAGTAAAAGATGTAGCTCCTTACACGGTTGTTGGCGGAAATCCTGCTCACGAAATAAAAAAACGCTTCTCCGACGAGACAATCGCAGAGCTTTTAGCACTCAAATGGTGGAACTGGCCCATAGAGAAGATTACTAGAAATGTCAAAGCTTTGACGGGTAATAGGTTGGATGAGATTGTTTGATAAGAGATAATATCTTCTTAGATTCAACTAATAAGTGCAAGACAGTTTAATGCCATTGGGGGCTAGCCCCCAATGGCATTAAGATCAAAAGATCATATTTGTCTTAGCATGAAAAATTACAATCAATTAACCTCACCACA
>Ga0208646_1001248_pt1 | contig 12789 bp, 13 predicted proteins | sample AntAceMetag02UK8_FD_184762 | JGI IMG/M metagenome (GOLD analysis project Ga0208646, IMG submission 184762) | Saline lake microbial communities from Ace Lake, Antarctica - Antarctic Ace Lake Metagenome 02UK8 (SPAdes) (version 2) | ecosystem: Environmental > Aquatic > Non-marine Saline and...
CAAAACTAGTTCTTCCTATAGAGCCGTGGTAGACCACCACGTTGATAGGCTGGATGTGGAAGCGCAGTAATGCGTGTAGCTGACCAGTACTAATAGCTCAATTGGCTTGATTTATGCACTGAAAAAATTTTTAAGTGATTTATAAAGATATTTATTTTTTATTTTATAACCCCAACTTAAACAGTTGGGGTTTTTTTTACAGTTTATTTCTATAAATAAGTAGCTATGTTATATTAATATAATTAAATATTTATAATTATGAAAATATTAGATTGCACATTAAAAGATGAGATCATTCAAAAATGATTTTGATTACCACAAAAAACAGTCAAGATTAGTCTTATCTTAAAAAGTTTTTACTGAATAAAGGTTATGAATTTCACAGTATTAAAGGAAGAACCTTTTTAATTAACACGGACCGAAAAGCTTGATGCAAACTTTTAAAAAAATTTTATATCTACTTACTCCTCATGAGCGCAAACGTGCAGATTTATTGCTAGTTATGATGCTAATAATGGTACTTCTAGATATGATTGGTGTTGCATCAATATTGCCTTTTATGGCAGTCCTCACAAATCCTGATATTATTGAAAGTAACATTATTTTAAGCAAGATTTTTCAAGTTTCAAAAATATTTGGAGTTAAAAATAATCAACAATTTATCTTTGCTCTAGGTATCTTAGTCTTTGTATTACTAGTGACATCGCTTACCTTCAAAGCCCTTACAACTTATGTACAAGTGAGATTTGGTAATATGCGTGAATATAATATTGGTAAACGCTTAGTAGAGGGTTATTTGCACCAGCCTTATAGCTGGTTTTTAAGTCGTCATAGTGCTGATCTTGGAAAGACTATTTTATCAGAAGTAGGCCAAGTAGTTGGACGCACGAATTCATTGATGGCATTGATAGCTAACAGTATGATTGCAATTGCACTTATAGTTTTATTAATTATAGCTGATCCAAAACTTGCAATAATAGTTAGCCTTTCACTTGGTGCATCTTATGGGTTTATTTACAAATTCATACGCAGCTATCTTAATCGAATTGGAGTAGAAAGTTTAAAAAGTAATCAGTTGCGCTTTACGGCGGTTAGTGAAGCCTTTGGTGCTGCAAAGGAGGTTAAAGTAGGTGTTTTAGAAAAAACTTATATAAAGCGCTTTTCTAATCCTGCTCAAACTTTTGCTCGACTTCAGGCTTCTGCATCAGTTATAGGTCAATTACCTCGCTTTGCTCTCGAAGCTATTGAGAAAGTCTTTAAAATTGCAAACTTACATGGGTTTGTGATAAATGAATTACCTAAACAATATTAAAAAATGTTCAAAAAAAATCTCATAATACAAAAAGTATAGAAAAGATTATATGAAAATAATTATAACTGGAGGGGCAGGATTTATTGGTTCTCACTTGGCAGAGTTTTTAATTAAAAAAGGACATAAAATTGTTATTATTGATAACTTAAGTACTGGTAGGTTGAACAATATCAAAAGTTTTAAAAATAGATTAAAATTTGTAAAAGCTGATATTTCAAAGTTAGGTAAATGGACAGAAAATTTTAATAATGCTAAAATAGTATTTCACTTAGCAGCTTTAGCAGATATTGTTCCGAGTATCCAAAACCCAAAAAAATATTTTGACTCAAATGTACTTGGTACTGAAAATGTTTCTTCAGCAAGTATTAAATATAAAGTAAAAAAAATTATTTATTCAGCCTCATCATCTTGTTATGGAATTCCAAAAAATTATCCAACATCTGAGACTGAAAATATTAGACCACAGTATCCTTATGCTTTAACTAAAAATCTAGGTGAGCAAATCTTAATGCACTATGCTAAAATTTATGGTCTTCACGTTACATCATTAAGATTATTTAATGTCTATGGCACAAGATCAAGGACGTCCGGAACTTATGGTGCTATGTTTGGAGTTTTTTTAGCTCAAAAATTAAAAAAAAAACCCCTTACAGTGGTTGGAGATGGAATGCAAAAAAGAGATTTTACTTATATTAGTGATGTAATTATGGGATTTTATAAAACGATTAAAATTAAAAAAAATTTTCAGATATTTAACTTAGGAACGGGCAAGCCAATTTCTGTTAATAGAATCGTAAAGTTATTGGGTTGTAAGAGTATAAATATACCAAAGAGACCTGGTGAACCAGATCAAACAAATGCAAACATAAGAAAAATTAAAAAAGAACTTAATTGGGAACCAAAAATTAGCATAGAACAAGGTATTAAAAAACTTTTAAATGAAATAAATTATTGGAATAATGCACCTGTATGGACTCCAAAAAAAATTAAAATTGCTACTAAAGATTGGTTTAAATATTTAAAATGAGATCTTTAAATGAAACAAAATTTTTAAAAAAATTACAAAGCCTTAAAAATAAGAAAAAAAAAATAGTATTATGCCATGGTGTATTTGACTTATTACATTTAGGTCACATTGAACATTTTAAAAGCGCAAAAAAATTTGGAGATTATTTAATAGTATCTTTAACTCAAGATAAATTTATTAAAAAAGGACCAGGTAGACCATTATTTAATCAGCAACAAAGAATGGAGTTTTTAAGAAATATAAAAATTATTGATCAAGTAATTTTAAGTAAAACAGAATCCTCAATAGACACTATAAATTTTGTAAAACCAGATTTTTATATAAAAGGTCCAGACTATAAAGATTATTCAAAAGATAAAACTAAAAAGATAATCTTAGAAGAAAAAGCTGTAAAAAAAAATAAGGGTAAAATAAAATTTACAAATGACGAAACCTTTAGTTCTAGTAATATTTTAAATAACAGTAATTTTATATTTAACGATGAACAAAGAAACTTTATTAAAAATTTAAAAAAAAATTTTGATTATAATCAAGTTTCTAAAACCCTTAGTAAATTTAGAAAACTTAGCGTTTTAGTCATAGGCGAACTGATAATAGACAAATATTGTTTTGGAGATGTTATTGGTAAATCAGGGAAAGAACCTCATTTAGTTCTCAAAGAAAACTTTACAGAATATTATCTAGGAGGATCAGCTGCGATAGCCAGACATTTATCCACATTTGTGGGAGAGGTGAGAATTATATCCCCATTCGGTAATGAAAATTTTTTTGAAAAAATGATTAAAAAAGATTTCAACAAAAATATAAAAAGATTTTTCTTTAAGCCATATTCAAGTTTTGGTACAATTACTAAAACTAGATTTGTTGATAGCAATTCAAACTATAAATTATTCGGATCTTATTTACTGCCAAATAAAATGGATTTAAAATTAGAAAATAAGGTTTTGAAAATTATAAAAAAAAATAAACTTAAAACTGATATGACTTTAATTTGTGATTATGGACATAATTTTATATCAAAAAAAATTGCAGGTGAAATAGTTAAAAAAAATAATTATACATTTTTAAATGCTCAGGTAAATGCCTCGAATAAAGGATTTCACAGCATAAATAAATATAGCTCTATTAATTCTATAATTTTAAATGAGAATGAACTAAGGCAAGAACTCAAAGATAATACTAGTGATATTCAATTTTTAGCAAAAAAATTAATAAATAGTAAGAAAATCAAAAACTTGCTAATTACCAGGGGTGCTAGTGGAGCTATATTGGTAAACAATAATAATAAAATTTTTTCGTGTCCTGGCTTTGCGAAAAAATCTATAGATAAAGTGGGTGCGGGTGATGCAATGTTATCTTTGGCATCTTTAGGGCTTAAGTTAAAACTTGACCCAGAGCTTATTTTATTTATTAGTTCTTTAGCTGCTGCTATTTCAGTAGAAAGTTTAGGAAATAAAGAACATGTCACTTATAATAAATTAGATAGAGTTTTAGAGTATATACTTAAATGAAAAAAATTTTTATAACGGGTGGTGCGGGTTATGTTGGGTCTAAATTAGTACCTAAATTACTTCAATTAGGATACCAGGTTACAGTATTAGATTTAATGATATATGGTGAAAAAGTTTTAGATGACCATGAAAAATTAAAAAAAGTTAAGGGTGACATTAGGGATCAAAAATTATTAGAACAGCATTTACCTGGTCATGATACTTTAATACATTTAGCATGCATATCCAATGATCCAAGTTTTGAACTAAATCCAACTTTAGGAAAATCAATTAATCTTGATGCTTTTGAGCCTTTAGTTAAAGCAAGTATAGAGAATAAAATTTATCAATTTATTTATGCATCATCCTCTTCTGTTTATGGAATAAAAAAAGAAAAAAATGTAACAGAAGATATGTCTCTAGAACCTCTTACAGATTATTCAAAATTTAAAGCAGACTGTGAAAAAATATTAAATAGTTATAGTTCAGATAACTTTGTGACAACAACAATTCGACCTTCCACAGTATGTGGTTATGCAAAAAGACAAAGATTAGATTTAGTTGTAAATATTTTAACAAACCATGCTTTTCACAATAGAGAAATTAAAGTATTTGGAGGTGAACAGCTTAGACCCAATGTTCATATAGATGATATGGTTGCCTCATATTTAGCAGTACTGGACGCTCCTATTCAAAAAATAAATGGGCAAATTTTTAATGTGGGATTTAAGAATCAATCAGTAAATGAACTAGCAAATGATGTAAAAGAAATTATAGGAGATGATATAAAAATAATAAATACTAAATCTGATGATAATAGATCTTACCACGTAAGCTCACAAAAGATTAAAGAAATTTTAAATTTTAATACGAAATACTCAGTAAAGGATGCTGTATTAGATTTAAAAACTGCTTTTGGAAACAAAACTTTGATAAATACTTTTAATGATGAATTTTTTTTCAACATTAAAAGAATGAATAATATTAATTTAAAATAATAAATTGAAAGTTAGATACTCATATTTAAATCGTCAATTTTCAAATAGTGAAGACCTATGGAAGGGTTTAAAAAAATTTGTTAAAACTGGTGACTTTACGCTTGGAAAAGAACTTTCCAAATTTGAAAAAAATTTTGCCAAACTTATTGGTACACGATATGCTATTGGGGTTAATTCGGGAACAGATGCAATCAAATTATCATTAAAAGTCTTAAATATCAAAAATGGAGATGAGGTAATTACTGCTGCAAATACATTCGTAGCCACTGTGGGTGCCATCACTGAAATTGGCGCCAAACCAGTTTTTGTTGATTGTGATGATACTTTTTGTATGAACGTAGATTTGCTTGAAAAAAAAATCACTAAAAAAACTAAAGCAATAGTACCTGTTCACTTTACTGGCTATATGACCAATATGCCCAAATTGTTAAAGTTATCAAAAAAATACAAAATACCCATAGTAGAAGATGCATGCCAATCTATACTTGGCGCAATTAATAATAAAAATGCAGGAACTTGGGGGGAGTTTGGTGCTTTTTCTTTACACCCATTAAAAAATATTAATGTTTGGTCAGATGGAGGCATTATTACTACTAATAACAAAAAATATTATGAAAAATTACTATTATTAAGAAATCATGGATTAATTAATAGGGATACAGTTAAGATTTGTGGATACAATTCAAGATTAGATACTTTCCAGGCGGTAGTAGGAAGTTGGTTGTTGCCAAAAGCTAAATCAATAACAAACCAAAGAATAAAAAATGCCAGATATTATGATAAAGAATTAAGTAAATTAAAAGAAATAATAATTCCACCTAGGCCTAAAAATTTTAAAATAGTTTTTCATCTATATATTGTTTTTGCAGAGAAAAGAGATCAATTACTGAAATACTGTCAAAAAAATGGAATAGAAGCAAAGGTTCACTATCCGTTACCAATGTATATTCAAGAGTCACTTAAATTTTTAAAACATAAAAAAGGTGATTTCCCAATAACTGATACTCATACAAAAAAGATTATTACATTTCCTTGTGATCAGCATATAAAAATAACCGAAATGAATCATATAATAAAAACTGTAAATAATTTTTATAAAAAAAATAAATGAAAATTAAGTACGTTAACTTACCTTATCAATATAAAGTTGAGCGTAAAAAACTTTTATCAATAATAGATAAAACGCTTTCCACAGGTCAATATGTGGGGGGAGATCAAGTTCAAAAATTTGAAACACAAATTTCAAAGATATTAAAAGTTAAGTATTGTGTGGCTTTAAATAGTTGTACTGATGCGTTAACTTTGGGTCTTCATGCCATAGGCGTTAGAAGAGGTGATGAAGTGATCACAACACCCAATTCATTTATTGCATCTACAGCAGTAATTATTCACCTAGGTGCAAAACCTGTTTTTGTTGATGTTAAAGATGATCAATGCATAGATCCAAGTCTAATTGAAAAAGCAATTACAAAAAAAACAAAAGCTATAATGGCAGTACACTTAACAGGTAGAGTTTGTGAAATGGATAAGATTTTAAAAATTTCTAAAAAATATAAAATACCAATTATAGAAGATGCTGCTCAAGCAATAGGGTCTAAATATAAAGGAAAAATGGCTGGATCATTTGGAAAAGTATCTTGTTTTTCAGCACACCCATTAAAAAATTTAAATGCTTTGGGTGACTCAGGTTATTTAGTGACTAATTCAAAAAAAATAGCAAATTTTTTAAAAGATGTCAGAAATCATGGAATGACAAAAAGAAATAAAGTTAAAAATTTTGGTTATGTTTCAAGAATGGACAATCTTCAGGCTGCTATTTTAAATTTTAGACTTAAAAATCTCGATAAAATAATCAATAAAAGAAGAATGAATGCAAAATTTTATATTAAGAATTTAAACAAAAAATTTATTTTTATGCCAAAAGAAAACCCGAATGAGTTTAATACCTATCATACTTTTGTTGTTCAAGTTACAAATAGAGATAAATTAAAAAGCTATTTAGAAAAAAAAGGAATTGAGACATCAATACATTACCCAATACCCATACATTTACAGCCTGCAGCTAAAAAATTAAAATATATATTAGGAGATTTTAAAATTACTGAACTTCAATCAAAAAAAATATTAACATTACCAGTAAATCAGTTTTTAAAAAAAAATGATTTAAAAAAAATATGTAAAGAAATAAATAGTTTTTATGAAAATTGATATTGTAAAAAAAATAAAACTTTATATAAAAATGTTAAGAATAAGAAAAATTGAAGAAAAAATATCATCTACATATCACGAACAAGAAATGAGATGCCCAATTCATTTATCAATAGGTCAAGAGGCTATAGCAGTTGGAGTTTGCGAAAATTTGAACAGTAAAGATAAGATTGTAACTGCGCATAGATCTCATGCTCATTTCTTAGCTAAAGGAGGGTCTTTAAGGGGGATGATTGCAGAACTTTACGGAAAAGAAACTGGATGTGCAAAGGGACTAGGTGGATCCATGCATTTAATTGATTTAAAAGCAGGTGTTTATGCGGCAGTTCCGATTGTTGGAAGTACAATTCCGATAGGCACAGGTATAGCATGGGCTAATAAATTAAAAAAAAATAAAGATATAGTTGTGGCTTTTTTTGGTGATGGCGCTACTGAGGAAGGTGTTTTTTTTGAAAGTTTAGACTTTGCAGCACTTCACAATTTGCCAATTTTATTTATTTGTGAAAATAATGAGTATTCAGTCTATTCACATATCTCAAAGAGACAATCTAGCAAAAGAGATATAGTAAAAATAGCTAAATCGTTGGGTGTTAACTCTTTAAAAATAGATGGAAACTCAGTAGAAAACATTTTTTTAAAATCAAAAAAAATTATCAATAGCATTAGAAAGTCACCAAGTCCGTTTTTAATAGAATTAAAAACTTACAGAAACCTCGAACATTGTGGGCCAAATAATGATGATGACTTAGGTTATAGAGAGAAGAATTATTTAAATTTCTGGAAAAAAAAATGTCCAATAAAAAATTATACAAATTATCTTAAAAATAAAAAATATTTGTCAAATTTAAAAGAATTAAGTATTAACAAAAAAATTGAAAAAGAAATAACCAATGCATTTAATTTTGCTAAAAAAAGCAAATTTCTAAAAAAAAAATTATTAAAAAAATTTATTTATGCAAAATAAAAAAAAAGATATATTTTTTGCCGAAGCTATTAATGAAGCTTTAGTTATATCTATGAAGAAAAACAAAAATGTTTTATTAATAGGCTTAGGTGTAGATGATCCTAAAGGAATTTTTGGAACAACCAAGGGAATAAACAAGATATTTAAAAAAGAAAGAGTATTCGATTTCCCAACAGCCGAAAATGCAATGACAGGGATAGCAATCGGATCTTCATTGATGGGCATGAGACCTATTATTACACATCAAAGAGTTGAATTTTCACTTTTAGCAATGGAACAAATTATTAATCAAGCTGCGAAATGGTTTTTTATGAATGCTGGGCAAAAAAGTGTCCCTCTGGTGATTAGATTAATTATAGGTAGAGGTTGGGGTCAAGGACCTCAACACTCTCAAAGCTTTGAATCTATTTTTGCACATATACCAGGATTAAAAATTGTGTGTCCTTCCTCACCATTAAGTGCAAAAGGATTATTAATATCAAGCATAGAAGATAATAATCCAATTATATTTTTTGAACATAGGTGGCTTCATGTAATGAAAGGTTTTGTACCTAAAAAATATTATAAATTGCCCATTGGTAAGGCATGTGTTTTAAAAAAAGGCAAAGATATAACTATTATTTCCAGTTCATATATGGTTGTTGAGTGTCTCAGAAGTTCAAAAATTCTTGAAAATTATTCGATAAATATTGAAATAGTGGATCTCCAATCTTTAAGACCTTTAGATATTAACACAATAATGAAATCAGTAAAAAAAACAAAAAAAGTATTAATAGTTGATAATGGAATGATGAGCTTTGGTATTAGTGCGGAAATAATTGCCAAAATTTATGAGAATTTAAAACCGAGTGAAACAAAAAATATTATTCTTAAAAGAGTTGGTTTATTGGATGCACCCATCCCAAGTTCAAGAAAATTAGCAAAGTATAATTACCCTAACTACTTAACAATTTGTAAAACTATAGGCAAATTACTAAATATAAATTTAAAAAATTTAAATAAATTTAATAGAAAGACATCTAGCGATCAGCCAAACAATAAATTTATGGGACCTTTTTAATATAATGAAAATAAAAATTTTGATAATAGGGTCAAAAGGAGCGATAGGCAAACAATTGATGCAAACTTTAAAAAAATATAATAATAAGAATTATAAGAGCATTAGTAGAAAAGAATTTGACTTTAAAAATTTTGATAAGATTAAAAAAATAATAAAAAAGTATAAGCCCTCACATATAATTAATTGTGCTGCAATAACTGGATTAAAGCAATGTGAAGAAAACTTCAATGAAGCTCTTGAGATAAATACTTACTTACCATTTAAGTTATCCAAATTAATCGAAGGAAAAAAAACAAAACTTTTACATTTTTCGACCGATGCTGTTTTTTCAGGAAATATTAAAAAAAAAATTTATAACGAAAATGATCTACCAAATCCTAATTCAATTTATGGAAAAACAAAATTCTTAGCAGAAGAATTAATTAAATTTAATAAAAATGTCTTAATTATTAGGTTGCCTATTTTATTTGGTCCTACAAATAAAAACCAAATTATCGATAAATTAATGATTAATCTTTTAAAGAATAAAGAAGTTTTTGCTTCTATAGATATTTTTTCTACTCCAGTATTTACTCCGCACTTATGCAATTTTGTATACAATGAAATAATTCTTAAAAAAAAATTTTTAAATAAAAAAATTATTCATTATACTTCTGATCAATACATGTCAATTTATGATTTAATTAAAAAAATATCTTTAAAATTAAAAATAAATAGTAAAATTAAAAAAGTAAAAGACAGTTACTTTAAGAGCGCAATAATTAAACCAAAAAATTTAGGCTTGAAAAGCATATATAAATATAATAAAAATCTTGAAGGTTTTGATATAAAAGAATTAATATACAATAAATTTTAAAAAATGAATGAACACGAAAAACTTTTTGATGAAAATGGAGTAATACTTATTAAAAATGCTTGGGAAGTTGAAGCGATAGGCAGTGTAAAAAAAGAATACGAAATTTTAGACAAAAGTTTGGTTCGTAAAGAAATAATTAAAGATGAACCAATAATTGTTTTTTGGAAACATGTGGTCGGTGAGCAAAAAAAAATTTGCACCTTTGGAGAATTTCCAACTTTATGGAATTTTATTAAAAATGTGTTAACTCCTAAATTAAGAAAAATATTACCTGGTAAAACTAAAAAGTTACAACTTCTTGAAACTATAATATTTAATAAACCATACGAAATTAGTAATACCTTACATTGGCATCAGGATGTTGCTTATTTTCCGCTTAAACCAAATAACCAAATTGCAGTTTGGATACCACTAGAAGCTGTTAGTAGAGAGTCTGGAGCTTTAAATTACGCACTAGGTTCTCACAAAGAGGGAATAAAAGGCTCAACAGATCTTCATACTAGAAAACCTTTTGAAAATGAAAATAGAGATTTAATTCCAAAAGACCCTGAAAAAGCAGGTTATAAAGTTCAATGTATGGAAATTGAACCAACTGATATGGTTTGTCATAATGGTTATACTTGGCATTATTCAGGACCAAATAAAAAAAAAGGATTTGAAAGAAGAGGTTTGTCTGTAAGATTTATAATAGAAGATGCAAAATTTGATCCAAGGCCTGGTCAAGGTGCTGCTTTTACCAAACAAGTTGATCTAAAAGCAGGTGACAAATTTGAAGGAAAACCTTTTCCTGTTTTTTAAAACTAAAGAATTTATAATTTGTTAAGAGTAAAATATGAAAAATAATTTTTCAAAATCAAAAACACTCCAAACTGATCAAGACTGGGTAAATAAACCAGAAAAAGAAAGAATAGAAATTATATCTAAAGAACTTGAAAAAGATATCAAAAATAAAGATTTTGAAGTTACTAAAGCTCTAGATAATGGGCAAGTTGTTTTAAGAATTGAACGAATAATACCTGCAAATGAAAGAGGGTTATTTCTTCTAGAGCTGGAAGAAAAATTGAAATTAACTATTAATCAAGGTATAACTATTTGGTGCGAACCTGTTGGAGACAAAAGCAAGCTTAGAAATTTAAGAGGAGTCGAGATTAAAATCTAGATTTTTTTAAAAATGAATAAAAAAAATAATTCTACTGATACAAAAGAAGGTGAGCTAATATTAGACTCGCACAAACTATCTTATCATTATGATAGAGTGGAAGCGTGGGAAAATGGTGAAAAAATTGCACCAGTATGTGTCGATATGGCTTTGACTAGAGCATGTGGAGCAATGTGTTCATTTTGCTATGCCATGGTTCAAGAGCCACAAGAAAGAGCTACAATAAAAACTAAACAATCACTAGAATTATTGGATGACTTTGCAGAAGTGGGTGTTAAAGCTGTTTCATTAATTTCAGATGGTGAAAGTACACTTTCAAAGGCTTATGTTCCTTTTATTCAACATGCATCAAAAATTGGAATTGATGTTGGAAACGCAACTAATGGATGGGAATGGGAACCTGAAAAAATAGATCAGGTTTTACCTTACTTAACCTGGGTAAGATTTACTGTAGCAGCAGGGAAGCCTGAGTCATATGCAAAAATTATGTTTAAAAATTCCGAACATACGGAAGTTTATGATCGTGCAATGAAACATATTAAGTATGCAGTAGACCTTAAAAAGAAATTAAACCTTAAGGTTACTCTTGGAATACAAATGGTTTTAGTGCCTGAATTTAAGGATGAAATTTTATCTTTTGCAAAACTCGCAGTTGATTTAGGAGTAGATTATGGAGTTATAAAACATTGTTCAGATGATGAGTTTGGAACATTAGGTATTGATTATTCAAAATATGAAGAAATGTATCCTCTGTTAGAAGAGGCTGAAAAAATGAGCAATGATAAAACAAAAGTTATTGTTAAATGGAGTAAGATTAAAGATAAAGGTTTACCATCCTATAATAGGTTTTACGGTCCTCAATTTTTATTACAAATTAGTGGAAGTGGACTTGTGGCACCTTCAGGTATGTTTTTTAATGCAAGATATTCAAAATTTCATATGGGTAATTTTGCTGATGAAAGATTTATTGATATATTTAAATCTGATAGATATTGGAAAATTATGAATTATTTAGCTTCTCCCAATTTTGATGCCCAAACAATGATGGGTACATTGCCAATTCAACACTATGTAAGCGAAGCTTTAGATAATCATGCAAAAGATATTAAAAAAATTGAAAAGAGTGCTGGAAAAGAACCTCTTCATGTAAACTTTTTGTAGACTAACTTAAAAGTTTCTTTAATTAAAATAAGCTAAGGTTAAAAAATGACCTTAAAAAATTTAATCAATTTAGCAATCATAAACTATTGATAGATTATATTTGACTGTCTAATACATTTATATCAACTATTAATTCAATATTAAGATCAGGTTGCAAGCCAGTGCTGTGTGATATCGACGAAACGTTTAATATAGATCCTTTAAAAATTGAAAATTATTTTTAGTATTGTTTAAAATATCGTTAAATACTTTTACAAAATATTTACCTAAAAATCCTTCAGATCCTAATAGGAGTATTTTTTTGTGATTAAGACTGCTAATTTCTCTTTTTAAATTATCTACTATTTTTTTTATATCCAATTCGCTAATTTTTTTAGAATTTATCATATTTAGATATACATTACTTTTTAATAAATTATATATTCTAGGTAAATATCATTATAATATAATTTCACAATATTTATTTATATAATTATGAAGTTATTAAAATTAATTTAATGTCAAGAATATTTGTTTTAAAGCAAAAAACTTATTATTTGTTTTTTAATTTGTTG
>Ga0208646_1001251_pt1 | contig 12764 bp, 13 predicted proteins | sample AntAceMetag02UK8_FD_184762 | JGI IMG/M metagenome (GOLD analysis project Ga0208646, IMG submission 184762) | Saline lake microbial communities from Ace Lake, Antarctica - Antarctic Ace Lake Metagenome 02UK8 (SPAdes) (version 2) | ecosystem: Environmental > Aquatic > Non-marine Saline and...
TGGAACCCCAAGAACCCATCGAGAGAACAGGACAGGTGCGTTGGTTCAAACGACCCACCCCGGGCATGACTTACATGGTGTCCTTGGATCCTGCCATGGGAACAGGTGGAGACTACGCGGCGATACAAGTATTTGAACTTCCCACGTTTGAACAAGTGGCGGAATGGCATCATAACACAACACCCATGAATCAACAGGTAAGGATACTACAAAGCATCACAAAACACCTACACGATACTATCATGGAAAAAGACACTACAGCATCTCCGCAGATATTCTACTCCATGGAGAACAACTCGATCGGAGAAGCGGCCCTGTTGAGAGTCATGGACATAGGTGAGGAAAACATACCAGGCATGTTCCTGTCTGAGCCAATCAGGAAGGGACACAGGAGGAAGTTCAGGAGGGGATTCAACACCACGGCCAAACACAAGATAGACGCCTGCACGAAATTCAAGGAACTGGTCGAGAACAACAAGATGAAGATCAACTCCCATTTGCTGATCTCCGAACTGAAGGACTTCGTCGCAAGTGGGATGAGTTTCAGTGCCAAAGCGGGACAGCACGATGACCTAGTGAGTTCATGCTTGTTAATGACTCGTATGATAAAAACACTGGCGGACTTTGACCCTAAAATATTTGAAAAATGGACCGACAGGACCTCGGAACTGGCCCCCATGCCCATATATGGATCGTTCTCCTAATAATAAATACACTGCATGAACCCAAAAAATTCCGAAGATTTATTCAACAAGATAAGATCGCAGTTCTCGAACATCAGACTGGGTGACGAGAATGGTGCCGCCACAGCCGATCCAGGCAGTGCGGTGTTCTTTGAGTTTGAATTCCAGGAAGACGCAGACACGTTCGGTTCAGTCAGCATAAGCCTAGCAGACGGCGAGAACATGAAAGTGTACTACAACAGGGATCTGGTCAGCAAGATTGACGAGGACAGCAGGGACGAATGGTATGCATTCCTCAAGGAGTTGAAGGACTTCGCTGTGGAGCATCAGATGAGGTTTGACGTCAGGGATATAACCAAAAACAACCTAACGAAGCAGGACTATGAAAATCTTGCAGATACGAACAAAACGGTAAATACTGATGAAATGTCAGAAGAACTAACCAGGATCACTAAACTAGCAGGCCTTGAGAAGGCACCGGTCGCAGAAGGCCTAACAGGCACTTCTAAGAGTTCATTCGAGAACCTGGATAAAACAAGATTGATAATCAGACACAAAGGCAAAGTGGACGAGACCGTGCCGGGTGCGAGATCAAGACAGATACAATCACTTTACATAGAGAACGAAGACGGCGAAAGATTCAAATACCCAATGACCCATCTAGCAGGAGCGAGAGCCATGCAGAGACACGTGTCAAATGGCGGCAGACCACATGACGAATTTGGACAACACATCGTTGCAACCTCAGAAGACATCGCAAAATTAAATTCATTCTCGAGATACGTCACAAACAAAGATCAGTTGAACGACAACGCAGGTGACATAATCGAACAGACAAAATTGAAACTAGAGAACCTAAGAGGTTACATGAGGAACATATCAAAACAAGCCCATTACGAAGCGGCTTCAAAAGATTTCAAAACATCAGATGAACAGATCCTAGACGACGAGACAGTTAACAAAATGAGGGAGAAGTTCACCATGAAAAACCTAGACAGCAGAGTCGAAGACGCACTGCCAATTATCAACAGAATCATGAGTGAACTAGAAGCACCGGTGAACGAACTAGATCCAGGTGATGAGCCAATCGACGCACCCATACAGGCACCAGTTGATCACGGTGCGGTCGTACAGAGTTTCCTGACTGACCCAGAAAACAAATTGGTACTAAGGAAAGATCCATCAGCGGACAAGATGCTGTCAGCGACGAAATTCACAGACAAGAACACGATGCTGGGATCAATACTTTCAGACATAGCAAGTAGATTGCTGACCAAATCAGGTGAGGAAGACAGGGTGGCGAACTTCGCTTCTAGAGTGGCAGACGGGATAGAACAGGAAGGTTCCAACTCATTCAAACCAGGACCTGACTACAACAGCAACAAGAAGATCGCAGTACAGTTAGCAAAGAGATATATTGACGACTACAAGAAAATGCAACAAGATCCAGCATACGCAGACGAAGTGAGGATGGATCCAGCAGATTTCAGTCCCAAGAAAAACATCAAAGGCAAAGCGATAGGTAAAGAAACAGAAGAATTCGTGGAATGGGCAGAAAAAACAGCGAACGAATACGCAACTCCAAAAGATGCAGAAGACAGACAAGCAAAATTGAAAACATTACAAGACCTACAGATGGATCCAAACACAAGCAAAGATCCTGAACTGCAGGCAGAGATCCAAAAGAGAAAACAAGAACTAGGAATGCAGAAGGAAGACGACGGCAAACCTATAATGCGTGATCCTTTAGATTCTGAACAAGCAAAAAATATGCAAAGAGACAGCGATTACTTGTATCTACGTGGCAAGGAGATAGATCAAAATAGCATAGTGTACGACATGCAGGATTACAGCGATTTGATCTTTGAACTGCAATCAGCGAATTACGCCGATGGTACGGAACTGGACGAGAAAGAATTAGAAGAATTAGAAGGTACAGAAGAACTTATTGACTGGGTTCGTATTGACTACGTGTCAGAATCACAAGATAACCAACTGGAAGGTCTAGCGTTTGAAGACATCAAACCTTACGTTTCAATGTACAAGGGTGATGACGGCAAGGCAGTCTACGACGTGCTGAACAAAGACGGCGAGTCAGACAAGAAATTTGCAGACAGCAAAGCGGCAATGGCCTACCTTTCACAGAACTACAACAGACTGAAAGAAGCAACAGTAGAAGACAACAGCGAACTAGATAGAATCAAACACCTGTCGGGACTGGGCGAAGACGATGGTGATGAAAGAGCAATAGCACAGATGAAAATGGATAGAGATGAAGACACAAACGATGACCTAATGCAGTGGGCGAAGAAATACTCACAGTACAAAAATTTAGAAGACGACAACCTGATCGAGGCGTTGTATGATTTCGCATTTGATCTGGGCATCGCACAATTAACATTTGAAGTTGGCGAACTACAGGCCGCAGAGAGAAAAATTGGCAAGAAACAAGAGGACTGGGAAGACGCAGAAATCAATGCCGCAATGGAAATGTCACCAATATCAAATGGCTTGATAGACGACCTACATAGGATTTTACCAGGCAACGCAGAACTGGAACAAAAACTCAACAGCATCAGAGGCCAGCTTGAGAAGGCAGGACTTAAAGAAGACAATGCTCCGGACATGGTGATCAGAGATCCAGATGATGAAGCAGATGACAAAGAGCAAGAAATAGCCAAAGACCAAGCAGACGCTGAGAAGATCAACACAGAACTAGATAGAATCAAACACCTAGCTAACATACAATAATAAAACCTCCACATTACCAATAATAGTAGCATAATAGTTCTTAAGTACATTGGATGTATGACAAGATCAAATGGTTACACGTAGAACCGACTACTAGATGCAACGCATGGTGTTCGTCGTGTTCTAGGAATAAACAAGGATATGGATTAACAGATTTCGTACTAGAGGACCTAGACCCAGACAGGCTGGAACAAATTGTGGATAACTTGCCTAACCTAACAGTAGTACAGTTCTGTGGTAACCTAGGAGATCCGTGTGCAAGTAAGCAGATAGATCGACAATTAAAAATAATTAAAGATCGTGACCTAGAATTACAAATACACACCAACGGAAGTCTACGTTCCAAGGACTGGTGGCACAACCTAGCTAGAATGTTTAGTGACAGATTGACTGTATGGTTCGCTATCGACGGGCTGGAAGACACCCACAAAATTTACAGACAAGCAACTAACTGGAATAAGATAATCGAAAACGCTAAATCATTCATAGATGCGGGCGGCAATGCTGTTTGGCAGTTTATTCCATTTGCACACAATGAACACCAGATAAAGGACTGTATGAGACTCTCAACGAGTATGGGATTCACAAGATTTGAATTTGTAAAGAATGCACGGTATTATAACAAAGCATATGATTACCGATCCGGAGAACCTGTAGATATTCGACCATGGAGCAAACACAACAAGCAGTGGAGCAGGAAAGGAAAAATCCTAGACAAAAAAACAGGAAACGACGTTGTAAAGAAAAAAGTTGAGAAGAAAAACTGTATGCACCTTGCGTTATCTAGTTTGTTTTTGAATGCTTCAGGTGTAGTTGCACCTTGTTGTTATTTTAGTCAGCGGCCGTTTGTAGAGGGACAGATAGAACATTCCATAGACACAGAAAATTATATTGACACTTGTATCACTAGTTGCGGGTCATAATAAAACCTCCACATTACCAATAATAGTAGTAGACAACTGATAAATATAGTTGTATATTATGTACTATATGTCTAATATACATTTAGGCAACTTAAAACTAACAAACATAGGCACACAAGGAGGCTTACATTATGGCATCATTAGCTGAAATAAGGGCGAAGTTAAAATCTCAAGAAGTGAATCGCTCCACTTCCAACACAGGCGGAGACAACGCCATCTATCCACATTGGAACATAGCAGAAGGATCAGAAGCAGTAATCAGATTCTTACCCGATAAGGATACAACAAATACATTCTTCTGGACTGAGAGAAACATGATCAAATTACCTTTCGCGGGTATTAAAGGTCAGACTGACTCCAGACCAGTGCAGGTACAAGTACCGTGCATGGAGATGTATGGCAAGACTTGCCCGGTGCTGACGGAAGTTAGACCATGGTTCAAGGACAAGAGCATGGAAGACATGGGCAGGAAATATTGGAAGAAGAAAAGTTACATCTTCCAAGGTTTTGTCACAACAAATCCGTTGGCGGAAGAGTCAACCCCTGAGAATCCGATCAGAAGATTCATAATTGGACCTCAGATCTTCAACATCATCAGAGGAGCATTGATGGATCCAGAGATGGAAGAAATGCCTACTGATTATGTGAAGGGTGTTGACTTCAGGGTCACTAAAACAACCAAAGGTGGTTACGCCGACTACTCAACATCAAAATGGTCAAGGAGAGAAAGAGCTCTCGAGGAAGCAGAGAGAGCCGCTATCGACAAACACGGGTTACACAACCTGGGTGACTTCAGACCAAAAGAGCCAACTGACGCAGAGGTTAAAATAATCAAGGAGTTATTTGAGAAATCTGTTGAAGGTGAGGCTTATGATCTAGAGCAGTATGGACAGTACTTCAGACCGGCGGGCATGGCTTACCAAGCTAAACCTCAGGTAACAGTACCAACAGCATCGGCTCCGGTGGCAACGCCAGTGGCAGAGGCGGCTCCTACAGCGGCACCTGTTACTGAATCTGCACCAGCACCACAACCAGAGGCGGCACCAGCAGTGGTGGCTCCAGCGGGTGATAGTGCCAAGAGGGCAGAGGACATCCTGAAGCTGATCAGATCAAGACAAGCAAAATAATCTGACATTTTACCAAGGCCCTGACATTGACGTTAGGGCCTAGGTATGCTAATATATTAATATGAAAAAGAAAATACAAATGGCTGTTAACTGGATCTTGTACAAGCAAATACCTGCATGGGTGTTGATAGTGGCAATTATCCTTTGGATGGTATTATAAGGAAAACAAAATGACAAAAGTATTTGACGCAACAAAGTTTAGAAAGAGTATCACGAAATCAATCCAAGGATTAGGTGTAGGATTCAGCGATCCCACTGATTGGATCAGCACAGGAAATTATGCATTGAACTATTTGATGACTGGTGATTTCAACAAAGGAATTCCGTTAGGTAAGGTTACTGTATTTGCAGGAGAATCAGGAGCAGGTAAATCATACATAGCCGCAGGAAACATAATCAAGAATGCACAGGAGCAAGGTATATTTGTTATACTTGTTGACACAGAGAATGCATTGGATGAGAAATGGTTACAGGCATTGAAAGTGGACACATCGGAAGAGAAACTTCTAAAATTAAGTATATCAATGATAGATGATGTAGCTAAAACTATTTCAGAGTTCATGAAAGGTTACAAGGAAGCACACGCAGACGACAAGGAAGGCGCCCCAAAAGTATTATTTGTAATTGATTCATTGGGCATGATGCTTACACCGACCGACGTTAATCAGTTCGAAGCGGGTGACATGAAAGGTGACCTAGGTAGGAAACCCAAGGCATTAACAGCACTTGTAAGAAACTGTGTCAACATGTTTGGTTCATGGAACGTGGGACTTGTGGCAACCAACCATACATACGCATCACAGGATATGTTTGACCCAGATGATAAGATATCAGGCGGACAAGGGTTTATCTATGCCAGTTCAATCGTTATCGCAATGAAAAAACTTAAATTAAAAGAAGACCTTGATGGTAACAAAGTCACAGACGTGAGAGGTATTAGAGCGGCTTGTAAAGTCATGAAAACAAGATATGCTAAACCGTTTGAAGGTGTGCAGGTCAAGATTCCATACGAAACAGGAATGAACCCGTACAGTGGACTAGTGGACCTATTTGAGAAGAAAGGCATACTTGTACAGACCGGAAACAGGCTGAAATACATCGATAAAGCAGGTAAGGAACACATTGACTTCAGGAAACAATGGATAGGTGATAAATTAGATATGCTAATGGCAGACTTCAAAGAATCCACAGACTTTGCTGACAAGGAACAAGTTCCAGCAGTAGAGGTAGCAGAAGTGATTGATACGAAACCAAAAGCAAAAGCTAAAAAAACAGAAACAATTATAGAGAAGGAATAGATGATAGACTTTGATCACGCTGACATTGAACGTTTGTGGAACTCCATCATACATTACGTCCCTGAACGACAGAGATTAGACATGGCGATCGAATTACTCAAGAGCCTAGAGGACATTGGGGTGGATCATGAGGTACTCAAAGGATCTGCAGAACTTGATCCAAAACTAGAGGAAGCCGTTAATGCTGTGTTCGAGGAAGAAGATTCCGAAGACGTAGGTTACGGCGATACTGATGAATGATAAATTGGTACAACGAAGTCAGCAGGAACCTAGCCAAGATACCAGACTGCGTGGCATACTTCGACAACGAGTTGCTCGAAGCGAGGAAGCAGTGCAAGATATACGGTAACCTGGAAAGGGCCAGTGCGTCATTGCCAGGCATAGTTGAGGAAAGATTCAGCCAACTGCAACAACTGGAAGCCATACTCGAATACCTTAACATAGAATTGAGAAGACTGAGATCCAAGACCTTCAGGAAATTCCTAGAGAACTACAACAAATTATTAAGCAGTAGGGACGCAGAAAAGTACGTGGACGGGGAGGACGATGTGGTCGACATGACCAAGATCATCAATGACTTCGCACTGATAAGGAACCAATGGTTAGGCATCACCAAAGGGTTAGACCAGAAGCAATGGCAGATAACGAATATCGTCAAACTGAGAGTGGCGGGGATGGAAGATGCCGACATCAGCTAGAATCATATTAACCGACGTTGACGGAGTACTGTTGGAATGGGAACGCCATTTCACCAAGTGGATGCAACTACGATCATACTTTGACGAACACGGCATCAGGAACTATCCTTACAAGCTGGTGGACACAGGTCAAGACGACTACGAGATGGCAAACAGATTTGGGGTCAGCAAGGACGTGATCAGGCAAGAGATCAGAGAATTCAACAGGAGTGCATGGATGGGCACACAGAGACCAATGTTAGAATCACAGACATGGGTAAAACTGCTACACGCCGAAGGATGGACCTTCGTGCCAATAACATCACAGACTTCTGACATACCCGCACAAGAACTGCGTAAGAAGAGATTGGGAGAACTGTTTGGAGAACATGTGTTCACAAATTACCACATACTAGGTACAGGAGCGGACAAAGATGGGGCATTAGCGGAGTTCCATGACACTGGAGTGTATTGGGTCGAGGACAAGCCTAAGAACGCACTAGCAGGGCTCTATTACGGTTTAAAGCCTATATTAATCGACCATCCATACAACAAAAACTTTAATCACCCCGACGTGATACGTGTAAATAATTGGAAACAGATACACGAGATTTTGTGCAAATGAAAATATATGTAGGGTGGGATTCCAGGGAAGATATATCATACCAAGTGTGTGAACACAGCATCAAACGTAGAGATCCTGATGCGGAGGTATATCCGCTGAAACAGAATGAGATGCGAGAGCAAGGCATCTACACCAGAGACATTGACAAGTTAGCGACGACAGAATTCACATTCACAAGATTCTTCGTGCCATACCTGAACGACTACAAGGGATGGGCCGTGTTCTGTGACTGCGATTTCCTATGGAAGATCCCTGCAAAAGAACTGGAACAATACTTTGATGATTCCAAGGCTGTGGTCTGTGTGCAACACGATTACACACCCGAAGAAGGGTCTATCAAGATGGATGGACAGGTGCAGACAGCATATCCCAGGAAGAACTGGTCAAGCATGGTGTTGTGGAACTGTGCCCACCCCAAGAACAAGATCTTAACACCTGAATTCCTGAACAAGCAAACACCAAAATTCCTACACAGATTCTCATGGTTGGAAGATTCAGAGATTGGATCCCTACCACACGAGTACAACTGGCTGGTGGAATGGTACAAGGAGCCTAAGGATGGCAAACCCAAGATATTACACTACACCGAAGGCGGACCATGGTTCGATGGTTACAGGAATTGTGAGTACTCCGACGATTGGAAGAAAGAAGTAATCAACCTATTCTCAGCATAATGAACTGGGAGAAACTTACAAAGATATAGTAAAAATATTTCAGTGATCTGTAGGAGTAAAAAAATTACCAATTGGTAATTACTAATATGCTTACTCATTACCTTTCTTGGCACGTTAAAAATTTTGGAGATAGACTTAACGATTACATATTCCAAGGACTGACTCCTCTGTTATTTAGATTACCAGTTATGAAAAATTTACCCAACGGCACTGCTTTAGGGTTAGGCACGATACTAAACCACAAAGTGTTGACCAAGTGTACTGTGCTCGGGACTGGCGCCAACGGTGAGGATGTTCCTAACATTAATTTAGATTATTCTTTTGTAAGAGGAAGGTTAACAGCAGAGAAAGTAAAACTGTCAAAAAAGTATGCGGTCGGGGATACAGCATTTGGGGTCAAAGGGTATTTTGAATCATTGGCAGACACACCACTCTATCCTATAGGAATAATACCACACTATCGTAACTTGTCAATGATAAACGATGAACGTGTCATAGACGTAACTCTACCTTGTGCGGAGTTTATACGCAGAGTAAGCCAATGTAAAATTATTCTCACAGAGGCCATGCATGGTGCTATACTAGCCGATTGTCTACGAATTCCATGGGCTCCTGTTTCAATAGATAAAAAAAATTACCCGGTTCCACATTTTAAATGGAATGATTTTGCATCTGTGTTAGATATGGAGTTGGAATGGGGAGATTTAAATTCATATAAACTACATCTGTCTGATCAATTTCTTTTGGAAAAAGTAAGCAGAGAGGTCAATCAAAGGCTCAAGGACAGTTTACCTTTTTCTGATCAATTTTAGAGCTATTTCCAATACAAAACATCAACTTGGTCCTGCCCAGGATGATCACAAATAATTTGATGTTTGTTAAATTCTATTGACGACATGTATTCATTCATTTCTGCCAAATCTGGAATTTTTCCTTTTTTTGATAGATTGACTTCGTTTATCACAAAAGTAGCACGTTGAAATATCTCTTCCGATCCCTGCATTACAAGTAATTCCGCTCCTTGTACATCTTGCTTAATAAGATCAAACTGTGCATCCATTCCCACTAAATTTTTTAAAGTGACCATTTCTCTTTTATCGGTTTGCTTATCAGACGACGTCCATGAGAAAATGCTCGAGCCTTTGGTGTAGCCTATTTTGTTGGGCTTGACTTTAGTTAGGTGCATCTCGACTTCCTTATTGGTATCACCAACAACTGCTATATGCACTTCATCGGCACATTCCTCTAAATTCTTTCTGTGCTTGGGGCCTGCTTCAACACAGGTATAATGAGCATCTGGCCAGAATGACTTACAGTTTTTTGTCCAAAAACCATTCCAGGCACCAACATCCAGGACCTTACTAGGTACGAAATCATATTGGTCCTTCAACACGTTTTTCAAGTAGAGATACATTTTTTCCATTTATAGTATTCCCTTGTCCATTAGTATCTCCACTGCTGTTCCGTTTTCAATTTCCTCCGGGGTGAACTGTTGGTATGCAAGACTGTACAGCCATGGTTCCGGGCCACCGTAATAGGGATTTTCAATATCAGAAAGTTCTATTCCAGCAACATCTGTTGCAAAACTTTTCTCATGACAGAACACGGGTATGCCCTCACACATGGCCTCCACGGCCGCAATACTACAACTGGTCACAACACACCATGCCTCTTTGAGCTCCTCCGACAGAGGTACCATGGCCTCACTTGGTCCTGACGTGCCCCTGCCCCTGGGCTTGTGTCGAAGTCGGATGGGTCTATCAGTGTATCTTTTGATCTGCTCTACTGTTTCGGCAGTCCAGTTTGGCCTATCCAAGTAATTGTTAATGCCTTGTGAGCTCGGACACACTAAAACATGTTTGCCGGCAAAGTTTGGTGCTTTGATCTTGATTCCAAACTTCTCAAATCTATCCGACTTGCAGTCCTTTATGTAAGGCACGTGTATTGTGTTCTTGCATATACGCCAGTAATGGTTGTCTGGTCTCAGATCGTTGTTGTCAAATCTACCAAAGTAAGGTGTGTCAGTGAACCAGTAGTTGTGATTACGTGCTTCCAGTTTCTTGACCATCTCCCTGTTGTTGCCAACGAATCCCCAGAACATGCTGTTGCTGGCAGGATCTGTTTCCACGGCATTGTCCAACTTTGTGATCTGATCAGGCCACGACTGCTCGACACCGTTGAACACTTCCCAGGCCTTGCTGTTCTTGTTACTAGATGGTGCGTAGATTGTTAGCATCTATGAACTCCTGTAGTTGTTCGGCCCATTGTTTGTGTCCCTCCACTGATGGGTGTGGGTCATCGGGGCTCACTATTAAATTGTTATCTGAGATAAATTCAAAGTGACTCACCGCTGGATTAAAAAATCTATCCATGTTTATCGCGTTCCTTATGACCTCAAAGTCTGCTGTTCCGTTACCAAAGTCGTTGGGTAAAGAGTTGTACATCACATAGGGTATTCGCTTACGTTCAAAGTAATTCTGCAGGTCAAACACATTATCAAGGAAGTTCATGGAAAGATTGTTTTCAATATCCCACCCTTTATGACTTCTTATGAAACTCACGTTGTCAAGTGTCTTCCAGGTCCGCCAGGTGAGATCGGTGCCCGGTACACGCCCTTTCTTCCATCCATCATCTGTGATGTAGTCGTTCCTGACCGCACTGGACCAACCTATCACGGCAAAGACATCCTCGTCTTTATTCTGTTCTAACCAAACCTTGGTTGAAAAACCTATTCTAGTGTTACCCCTGCCGCCCATCGCGAGATTTACCAACTGCATTTTGTAATTTTCAGCAACCATCTTTGATGTGAATGTGTCCACTCCGTCCTTGGGCCTGGGTGTGAGGAAACTGCATCCATTTGAGAATAATATCATAGTAGTGTATTATAACATAATTATTAATAAAATGTCAGTAAAAAACATAAGCTCCCTGAAGTATTTCCTCGATCGATGGGAGACCGTGGATCCTGAATACAACTACACTGTGCCCTATCACGAGTCGATCGATCCAAACTTCACAAGTTTACCAACTTTCGTGGCGGAGTTCCATAATTGTAGAGTACACACTTGCCCTTTGTTAGTGACAAGAGAAAATAAATTGATAACGGATCATGTCTGGAACCTGACCCACAAGAGCAGACACAAGCCACACAAGAGTCACAGGCTCTGGACTGAATGGGATGAAACTGTGGATTTAGATCTACCACCCGTCACTGAATTTTTCCATGAGACTGACACATACGTGTGGTTGCCCGTGGACGACGACAGCAAAGGGAACCCATGGCACATATGGATCGATATCATATCCAAGTTCAGGTTACTGGAGAAGAGATGGTCTACAAACTTCAGCCGATACTGTTTCATCATGGCAAACCACAGTCCTTACTTTGAGAAGGTGTGCGAAGAACTTTTCCCAAATGTCAAGATAGTCGTGATGCCAAAAGGTGAGACATGGCAGTTCAAACATCTCATAGTGCCCAGCATGAGCAATGTCAGGGACGGTGTAACAACCCCAGCACTCGCCCCATGGTTACGACATTTCAAAGGATTGGCAAACATCAAAGGAGTGAAGCCCCACAGGAAGATGGTGGTACTCAGACCCGGAGCGGTCACCAGGAGGATTGCGAATTCAGATGAACTACTGTTGAATTTAAAAGGCTGGGAGACCGTTGTGTTGGAGAATATGACCATACGAGATCAAATGAAAACTTTTGCAGAAGCCACACACATTGTTGCGGCACACGGTGCTGGACTAACAAACTTGTTGTGGTGTCACCCCGGAACGAAAGTCATAGAGATACAACAAAAAAGTGAGTTACACAAGAAAGTGTATCCTGTGTTGTCTCATCACTTGGGATTAGAACATAAACTTTACCTGGCCGACACTGTCCCTATACCACGGGAGAATGGTGCGAAACCAGAAGGAATTCGACGATTCAGCGACATGATCAAATTCAAAATAAACATACCCGAAATAATGGAGCACCTAGAATAATGTTGTCCGGCAT
>Ga0208646_1001257_pt1 | contig 12715 bp, 16 predicted proteins | sample AntAceMetag02UK8_FD_184762 | JGI IMG/M metagenome (GOLD analysis project Ga0208646, IMG submission 184762) | Saline lake microbial communities from Ace Lake, Antarctica - Antarctic Ace Lake Metagenome 02UK8 (SPAdes) (version 2) | ecosystem: Environmental > Aquatic > Non-marine Saline and...
ACTGAAACAGGTGAACATGGACAACATTTTTAAATTTCTCATGACGAAGAAAAACCTATCATGGAAAATGCCTCCCGAAGAAGAACCCGAACGGGAAAAACAGAGACAGCGATCGAAAGAGTTGGTCACCAAGCAACAGCAAAGGTACACAGATGGCGGATTGGGCCTGCTCATAGATTCCACAGGCAGGATATACAGCACCATCGAAAGAATTAAGAATGAATTGGAAGACAAGGGATATGCGACGACAATGGTGTTTGTGAACACGGACCTGGAGACCGCTCTACGCAGGAACAAAGAAAGAGAACGCACACTGCCGGATGAGCTCGTGCATAAAAATTATGCGGTCATTGAGCAAAATCTAGGGAGGTTCGGCCGTTTGTTTGACAACATACACATCATTGATAATTCTGCCTCGGCGCAAGGCGAACTGCCTGACGCACTGGAAAGTATTGAAAAAGACATAAGGAAATTTTTACGAGGAGGTGACACGCAGATACGTGAAGTCACAGGGATCACAGAAGCGGAATTCGAACAGTTGGCGGAGAAACAGGACGCCTGCTACCACAAAGTCAAATCAAGATACAAAGTATGGCCCAGTGCCTACGCCTCAGGGGCGTTGGTGCAGTGTCGTAAGAAGGGTGCGGCCAACTGGGGTAACAAGAGCAAGAAATGAGGATCACAGACGTAATAACAGAAAAGTGTTGGAAAGGCTACACCAAGCGGGGCATGAAGACCATGTTCGGCAAACGTGTGCCCAACTGCGTCAAGAAAGAAGATGTAGACTTCTGTGTGAACTGCGGTGGATTGGTGTTTGAAGAAACACTCAACGAGGATTTGAAAAAATGGTTCAAAGACAAATGGGTAAGAGTTGGACCAAAAGGAAAAATCAGAGGTGCCTGCGGTGGCAAGAGCAAAGGTGAAGGTAAACCTAAATGCGTACCAGCCAAGAAGGCTTATGCGTTAGGTAAAAAAGGCCGGGCAAGTGCGGCCAAAAGGAAAAGAAGAAAAGATCCAAATCCCAACAGGCGTGGTAAGGCAATAAACGTCAAAACCAAAAAGAAAAAATAATGAAAGCAATAGAGTTTACTGAAACAAGTTGTCCTAGGACCAAAGCCAAGGAATGTAGTTGTAGCAAGGTAAACAGTATTACCGAAGCACAGGAAACAACCGTGGCACAGTGCATATTAGAGCATTCTGACACCGTTAAGGGGTCAATACTGCTTATACAGGCGCCAGGAACAGCAACACTAGTCAAAGGCACCATCACAGGACTGACACCGGGAGAACACGGTTTCCACATACACGAGTTTGGCGACATGTCAGATGGATGTAAATCGATGGGCGGACACTACAACCCAGACGGAGTTGATCACGGTGACATCAACAAAGGACATGTGGGTGATCTTGGCAACATCACAGCAGACGAATCAGGCATTGCCAGTTTCACAATCGAGGCAAAGAGAGTAGACTTGCTAGGTGACAGGTCGGTGATCGGCAGAGGATTTGTTGTACACTCAGATGTTGATGACCTAGGCAAGGGTGGAGACGCAGAGAGTTTAAAAACAGGCAACGCAGGTGACAGGTTAGCTTGTGGTGTAATTGTTACTAGATCAGAAGAGATGACAGAAGCACATGGTGGCGAGCACAGCACAACAGGTAGAAGCATGACCAAAGGTGAAAAGAGCAAGAGAGAAAAAAATGTAAAAGGCATGAAGAAAGACAAAGCAGGATTCAAGAAGAGATATGGCAAAGACGCAGAAGCAGTGATGTATGCCACAGCAACTAAACAGGCGATGAAATAATGAAATTTTTAATATTCAATGGCAGTTTAAAAGCAGATGCAGAGTCAAACACATTCTCAGTCTGTAAAATGACACAACTGGCATTTGAGAAGCTAGGGCATGAGTGTGAGATCGTTACGATGCGTGATCTAGACTACGAGGGTTCCACAGCAGATGTCAACGATGAATTAAAACCTTACATTATGAAGATGTTTGATATGGATGGCGTAATATTCGCAACACCGATTTGGTGGGGCAATCACAGTTGTCACATTCAGGCAATGCTTGAAAGACTAGACGTGATATATAGTTGGGCCAAGGACAACAAGCATCAACCTTTCTACAACAAAGTTTTTGGAACACTGGTATCAGGCGGAGGTGATGGATTCCAACACATACATGGAGTGTTGTATTCGGCGGCTTCGAACTTTGGTTTCACTATACCACCACAGTGCAACATAGAATCGAAAGCACAAGGAATAGACGAAATAACCAAAGATGAAGATACAATAAATCAAGTTAAGAATTGTGCTATTAATATGGTAACTTGGGCAAAGATTCTTAAAGAAGGAAATCCGGCAAAAAATGGCCGACACGGATCTGTTGACATTAACGAATAATCCAAATACCAATTGACTCCGCGTCATATCTGTTATATACTTGTTGGATAACAACAGGAGAAACAAATGGCAGTAAGAAATTTCAATGACGCAGAGAAGCAGAAGCTGATCCAGATCATATCACAGGGTTCGCAGGTACTAGGCGAGGTGGACGACCTCAAGGGTGGATTGAGAGACACAGTGAAAGCGATAGCAGAAGAGCTTGAGCTCAAACCCGCAATTATCAACAAAGCAATCGCAATAGCACACAAGGACAGTTATAAGAATCTAACAGACGACCTAGACGTATTAGAATCCATACTAGTGGCCGCAGGCAAGTTATAGTGGAAAAAGTCAGATTATTCTGGCTTCGTAGCTATGAGAGTGACCGAGTAGCATTCTACTTCGAGCTGGTCAGTTTCATATTCACCGTTGGGGCCAGCCTCACGCTGGCGATCACGGCCTCGGATCCGGACATGACCATAGTGTACCCGGGATTCTTCATAGGGGCGGTCACACAATGTTATGCCTCATACAGGAGAGAAGCGGCGTTCGTCATGATGATCACCGGCTACTTCGCAATCATAAACGTCTACGGTTACGGCGTGGCAAGTTATTGGTGGTAGTATGAGTTACATAGACGCACTATACAAAAAAGATGAGGACAAGATCTACGTCGTGGAACGTGATCCCAAGAAGGGTCGTGTGTTCGTGGAGTATGACGCAAGGTACGTGTTCTACTACGAGGACGCAAGGGGCAAACACAGGTCGATGACCGGCGAACCCTTACAGAGGGTTCAATGTGCCACACAGAAAGAATTCATAAAAGAGCAGAGGATAAGATCCAACAAGACACTCTACGAGCATGACATCAATCCTGTGTTCAGATGTCTCGAGGAGAACTACCTGGGCAAGGAGACCCCCAAGCTGAACACCATGTTCTTCGACATAGAAGTTGACTTCGATCCCGAGAGGGGTTATGCGTCAACAGATGATCCATTCATGCCCATAACTGCCATAAGTTGTTACATGAGCTGGACGGACCAACTGGTCACACTGGCCGTGCCACCAAAGACCATATCAATGCAGGACGCGAAAGTACTGACCAAGAGGTTCGACAACACGATGCTGTTCGAGAAAGAGAAGGACATGCTGGACGCATTCCTGGAACTGGTCGAAGACGCAGACATACTGTCAGGATGGAACAGTGAAGGTTATGACATACCATACACAGTGGGCAGGATACAGAAGGTGCTGAGTTCAGATGACACGAGACGTCTTTGTTTCTGGGGACAGAAACCCAGGAAGAGAATATTTGAGAAATACGGCAGGGAACAGTTGAGTTTTGATCTGGTTGGCAGGGTACACTTGGACTTGTTAGAATTATACAGGAAGTACACATACGAGGAAAGACATTCATTCAGACTGGATGCGATAGGAGAACACGAACTAGATGAGAAGAAAACTGTGTACGAGGGATCGCTTGATGCACTTTACAAGAATGACTTCGGACTGTTCATAGAATACAACAGACAGGACACGGCACTGCTGGCCAAACTCGAGAAGAAACTGAAGTTCATAGAACTTGCGAACGAGATCGCACACCAGAACACTGTGCTACTACAGACCACAATGGGTGCAGTCGCGGTCACGGAACAGGCCATCGTGAACGAGACCCACAGACGTGGCATGATAGTGCCAGGCAGGAAGTACAAGAAGGACGGTGAGGTCAATCAACCAGCGGCGGGAGCCCACGTGGCAACCCCACAGAAGGGAATACATGACTGGATAGGATCTGTCGACATCAACTCACTGTATCCTAGTGTGATCAGGGCATTGAACATGGGACCGGAGACCATCATAGGACAGATAAGACCTGTGATAACATCCGCGGAGATCAACAGGGCCATACACGCAAAGAAATCATTCGCGGCGGCATGGGACAGCCAGTTTGGCAGTTGGGAGTATGTTGCGGTGATGAATCAAGAGAAGGGCACAGAGATCATAGTGGACTGGGAAGACCAGACCAGTGTGCGTATGAGTGCGGCACAACTGTATGAGTTAGTTTTCGATGGCAACAACAAATGGATGTTGAGTGCGAACGGCACCCTGTTCACATACGACTACGAGGCCATAATCCCAGGCCTACTGAAACGTTGGTATGAGGAAAGACAAGAGATGCAGAGGAAGATGCGTGAGTGCGGAGACAACGAGATCGAAAGGGAGTATTGGGACAAGAGGCAACTGGTCAAGAAGATCAACCTGAACAGTCTGTATGGAGCGATCCTGAACCCAGGCTGTAGGTTCTTTGACATGAGGATTGGACAGAGTGTGACACTCACAGGCAGATGTATAACACAACACATGGCCAGCAAGGTCAATGAGATTGTCGCGGGCAAGTATGACCACAAAGGTGAGAGCATCGTGTACGGAGACACAGATTCCGTTTACTTCTCAGCATTCAAAACACTACAGAAAGAGATAAAAGAAGGTGTCATACCATGGACCAAAGATTCCGTTGTAGCACTCTATGATAAAATAGCAGATGAGGTCAACGGATCATTCAAATCATTCATGACCAAGGCATTCCACACGCCAAGCACAAGGGGAGAAGTGATTGCGGCAGGTAGAGAACTGGTCGCATCAAAAGGATTGTTCATCACGAAGAAGAGATATGCCGTGTTGTACTACGACAAAGAAGGCAAACGTGCAGATGTTGATGGCAAGGATGGCAAGATGAAAGCAATGGGGCTCGACCTCAAACGTTCTGACACTCCTGTGTTCGTGCAAGACTTCTTGAGTGAGGTACTGTACATGGTGTTGCAAGGAAAGGACGAGAAGATAGTACTGGACAGGATTAGTGAATTCAGGGCAGAGTTCAAGGCCATGCCAGGTTGGGAGAAAGGCTCACCCAAGAGAGCAAACAACATGACCAAGTACACGGCGGCAGAAGTGGCCAAAGGTAGGGCGAACATGCCTGGACACGTAAGGGCCAGCATGAACTGGAACAGGTGCAGAGACATGTACGGAGACAAATACAGTATGCCCATAACAGATGGTGCAAAGGTTATAGTGTGTAAACTGAAACAGAACCCACTGGGCTACACAAGTATAGCATATCCTGTGGACGAGATGCGTATACCCGAGTGGTTCAAGGAACTGCCATTTGATGGTGATGCCATGGAAACGGGCATCCTGGACCAGAAACTGGACAACCTCATAGGTGTGTTGGACTGGGACGTGCAGAGCACGGAAACCAGCAACACATTCAACAAGCTGTTTGAATTTTAAATACACGTATGTTAAGCATAGAAGAGATAAAATTACTGATAGAGAAGTTGGAAAGGGTCAAGAAAGAGGACCTGCAGGAGTTGATAGATTCAAATCTCAAGATACTAAAGGATCTAGAGTTGGCAGTGGATGCCAACAACAACGAAGTCATAGACAGAATGGACAAGACCCCGGAATGGTTTTACAAGGACCTCGAGCAGAAAAAAAAGAACCCCACTGTAGACCCTATACTCGCAAGACAGGTGCAGACCAAGATATTCCAGTTCGCAAAGACCAACCTCTACAACAGTCTGGAGATCGGGCCAGGCACAGGCATGTTCTCTATGGATTTCAGGGCATGGAGATTGAACTTCTTCTTGGACATAACACACAAGGTCGAAGTGCCTATATTAGAAAAATTTAATCTCCGGCATAGAAAGTATCTCAAGTTCTACAAGACTAGGAACACAGAGTGTTCAAACATACCACAGGGCAGTTGTAACCTTGTGTTCAGCTGGGACACATTCGTGTTCTTCACACAACAGCACATACAACAGTACCTGCATGACATCAAGAGGGTGTTGATCCCTGGGGGTTACTGCTTCATACAGTATGCCGACTGCCACTATGACCAGGAGTTGGACAACGCCAAGAGGGGTTACTGGAACTACAACACCAAGACCGCAATGACACAGATTATCGAGGACGAGGGTTACGAGATCGTGGAAATGAATCAATTCCGACCCGGTGCCAGTTACGCCATATTCAAGAAGCCTGGTAAACAAAATCCAGCAGTTTACAGAGTTAGTGAAATAACACTAGACTAAGACCTAAATATCATATACAATAAGAACATTATGATAGACATCTTAAAAGACATCGTTAAACACACGCATGGACTGGGATTCTTGGATCTTGTTAAAATCACTGGGGACGATAAGGAAACTTCAATCGACTCAATGGCCGAAGACAGATCTGTGATCCTACAAGGGTCTTTCCACAAGCCACAGACAGAAATGTCTGGTACGTTTGGAATGCCTCAAATGGGTAAATTAGACATCCACTTGAAGTGTCCTGAATACAAAGAGAAAGCAAACATAACTGTACTATCTGGTGAGAGAGCCGGGGCAACTGTTCCCACAGGAATCCATTTCGAGAATGAAAAGGGTGACTTCAAGAACGACTACAGATTCATGAATGCCGAGATCATCAACGAGAAACTCAAGACAGTCAAGTTCAAGGGTGTCAAGTGGGACGTTGAGATCGAACCAAGTATGGCAAGTGTGCAAAGATTCAACTTCCAGGCAACTGCAAACACAGAACACAACTCATTCGTTGTTAGGACCGAGGATGGAAACTTGATTTTCACTTTTGGTGACCAGGCATCGCATGGTGGTGAATTTGTTTTCGCGACTGACGTTAAGGGAACACTTAACAAAGGTTGGAGTTGGCCGGTAGGACAGGTGCTACAAATACTTAAACTATCAGACTCAGCGAAGGTCACATTACACTTCTCTAACGAGGGTGCGATGCAGGTCTCTGTTGATTCAGGTTTGGGCAAGTATCAATACATCATACCAGCACAGGCGCAATAATGATTAATAACAGGCAAGAGCATCTAGGTCCCAAAAGCAGAGACTTCGCTGTATTCTTGCCTGCTATTTCCAACTTTTATAACACATTCATAAGCAAACAGAGAGTCACTAACGGTACTCATATTCCAGCAGAAAGAATTCCACAGGGTTTTGAAAACGGGGTAGAAGGATTGAACTTCTTGAATCCAGAAAAAGGTATGTTCACATACCCAACAGCACTATACTCGGCGGGACATGCCTGTCTCAACATGGAACAAGTGAATGACAGGGATTCCATGGTGGTGAACAGGGATAGGGAATTCAGCACAATAGTGGGAGACTCGGGAGGATATCAGATAGGTAGAGGAGTTATCAAGTTTGATTGGAAAGACTTCGAGGGTAACAAGGCAAACAAAGTGAGATCAGACATCCTCAACTGGCTAGAACTAACAAGTGACTGGGCAATGACATTGGATGTACCCACATGGGCGGCAGATGATCTAAACAGTCCCAAGACAGGATTAACAAGTTTCAAAGACACACTTGACGGCACAATATACAACAACAAGTTCTTCCAGAAGAACAGACTAGGACAGACTAAACTGTTGAACGTGCTACAAGGCGATGACTGGGAAACGGCACAGACGTGGTATGACGCAGTTAAAGATTTCGAATTCGAAGGTTGGGCCATGGGTGGTATCAACATGTGTGACATGGAAGTCATGTTAAAAAGACTTATTATAATGAGAGATGAGAAGAAACTAGACGGCAAGGACTGGATGCACGTACTAGGTACATCACAGATGGATTGGGGTTGTTATCTGACAGGAGTACAAAGACAGGTTAGGAAACATATAAATCCAAACTTCACAATAAGTTTTGACAGTGCATCGGCTTTCTTGTCGACTGCAAATGGACTGGTGTACACGTACAACTCATTCACGCCAGAAAGATGGTCGTTCGTGATGGACAAGGCACCAGATGATAGGAATTTAAAAGGATCTAAGATACCATTCCCGTTCCAGAGTGGCATTGGCAGTAGACTGAACATGGGAGATGTGTGTTACTACGGTGAGAATGACCTAAACAAGAATGGCAAGATTGGAGCAACAAGTTGGGACAGTTTCAGTTACTGTTTGATGATGGCACACAATGTTGAGAATCAGATCAGAGCAATACAAGTTGCCAATGACTTCAATGACATAGAAGCAACAAAATACAAACCCCAGGTCAAGCACTGGAGAAAAACAAAAGCATCAGACAAGACAGATGAGCCAAGCATATTCGTTCCAAGGAACATACTGTATTTCAACACGTTCGTGGAAGAAGTGTTCACAAGTGAGAAACCAATGGAAGTGATCAACAACGCATCAAGTTTCTTAGCTGACATAAGAGGCAACAGATGGGCTAGGGCCACAGGCGGTGGTAAAGGTACAAACAATTTCAGTTCATTATTTGAATAGGAGGAACAAATGGCTAAACCAAGAAGTAAAAAACTAAAGAAACTAGAAGTTGAACACAATTACCTCGATAGAAAAGTAGCACAACTTACCAAAGACAGACTCAAGGATAGAAGTAGCGAGAGTAAAGACATTTTAACAAGGTTGAAAAGAACCAAGTTGATGATAAAAGATGCTATTGCTAGGGCAAAAGCGACCTTGACAAATTAGTAAAAAAATAATATAATAAGATATGGACAGAGATTACAAAACAGGCAAGAGTGATGATGTAGGTGTATTTTCAGGATTGGAGATAGAGCACACGCCAGCACTTGGCTTGCAAACATTATTTTTAGCACGTAATGACCTAACACTGGAACAGATAAAGGAACTGGCTGAGATGGTCAACGCAAAGGCCATATACTACGGGGCAAACAGGTCATTCATCTACAACCACGCCTTACATCTAGCACAGATGATGAAGTTAATGGAGGAAGGTTACTACGTGACCATAGACTACCCTTATAGCTCACACACCGAAGTCAAAGAAAGATTCAAATTAGCATGGAAGAACGAGAAGTTCATACCTTTCTGTTCAATAATATTCCCCAACTCCGAGGACGATGATCAACTTTGTATAAAAGTAGACGACGTTGATTTCAACAAGACAAATCCAGGAGTATGGACCATGAGCATGGATCATTTCAAACAGACGTCAGGTTTCACGTCATGGAAAGAATACAAACAGGATCAACCAATACAGGAGAACAAATGGATATTGAGCAACAGCACGATCAAGCACTAGCAGAACAGGCCGGCAAGGCCTCTAAAATGGTCTGGGTGACATTCCAAAAGGAAGGCATGCACAAATACCCAGCGGCACTGACAGATCCAAAATTAGCGACAGGTGATGAGTATGACGTTTCGTTCCTGGGACATCCGCACAGACACATGTTCCATTTCAAGATAGCGATAGAAGTGTTCCACGACGACAGGGACATAGAATTCATACAGTTCAAGAGATGGATATTGAATCTATACACACAAGGCACACTGCAGAATGATTACAAGAGCTGTGAGATGATGAGTGATGACCTGTACGTGCAGATAGCAAAGAAATATCCAGGCAGGAACATCGAGATAGATGTTTCCGAGGATGGGGAGAACGGATCACACGCAGTATACAACAAACAACCAGTTCCAAAGCAAATAATATAACATGAAAGAGATCAACATACGAGAATCCAGGGTAACGACAAGGATGGGTCATCTGCCAATAAGCGGTGGTGGACTCAATGCTTCGTACACCACGGTTGATGCAGTTGCGAACATATGCACAACAGCAGGCAACCTGGGTCTGAAGTATGGCAAGGACTTCATATGGTCTAGTCAAGGGTACTCAGACGATGATGCCATGGAAGAATGCGTGACACTGCTGGTCAAGGAAGACAAGTATGAGACATTCTTGCATCTTGCACTACAGAACGATCACAGGATCAAACACACAACAGACGGCAACGTCAAACTGATCAAGGAGAGGAAATAAGATGAGAGTACCATATACTAATTTCAAGACCAGGACGGGTGACGACAACGCAGTAGGCGGTTGTGCGTTCATAGGCGGTGAATGGAAAGACGTAGACACAGCAGAAATTTTTAACGACAAGAAAGTGGTGGTGTTCGCACTGCCTGGAGCGTTCACTCCCACTTGTAGTTCACAGCAAGTTCCAGCATACGAGGAAATGTATGACGATATCAAAGCACAGGGCGTAGATGAAGTTTATTGTATATCAGTAAACGATGCGTTTGTAATGAATGCTTGGTTCAACAACCAAGGGATCAAAAAAGTCAAACCAATCGGCGACGGCGAAGGCGTGTTCACACAAGGCATGGGCATGTTGGTCAACAAGCCTGGGCAAGGATTTGGAATGAGATCATGGAGATATTCTATGTTGGTGGACAACGGCGAAGTTGTAAAAACATTCGTGGAAGACGGCAAGAACAATGCCAGCGAAGACAATGACCCTTTTGAAGTTTCCGACGCACAGACCATGTTGACTTACTTGAAAGGAAACACATGATAATTAGAATGGTCTTTGAACCACAGAAAAACGTGAACGTCAATCATGACGATATGTTCAAGTTCTATTCAGAGAACTACCTAAGTGATTTCGACACCACATGGGGTGGCTACATCACAATCAGCTCCTCGGAGATGGCACACTCTGACACCATTGCTGTGCAACCATGCTACCAGAGATACGTGGAAAGTTCCAAAGGCGATCAAGCAACTCTAAATAAGATCATGGAGTACACGAAAACAAATCCAATGGCAGGATACACAACACACATATACGCAAACCCAGAAGGGGGAAATGAGGTTAAAATAATATGAAAATTTTTTACATGGGGCTAGAGCCCTACGAAGGCAGATACACATTACAGTTGCAAGATTGGACAGAACGAGCATACAAGAAGGCGGGCATTGACTATGTAGTCGTGCCAGGCACAACAATAGATGACACAAAAGCAATCAGTGTTGGACAGGTGCTGGACGCACACGGTAGATCATACTTTGGTATGAGCCAGTTGATGAATCTTGTACAGATGATGCGTGATGGCAAAGTCACAAGAAACGACGTGATATTCTTCGAGGACATGTTCCAACCAGGCATGGAATCATTGCCTTACATCCTAAATCAAGTGGAAGAGAGCCACAGACCAAAAATCTATCTTAGATGCTTGGCACAGTCCATAGATCCAGATGACTTCGTACACGTTTGGGGCATGAGCAAGTGGATGAGCATGTATGAACAGATGTGCAACGAGATACCAAACGTACACATACTGGCAACCAACGAAGAGATGGTGGCACACATGAGGATAGCAAACTGGTCAGCACCCATCTACAACATATCAGGATTGAGTTTTGGCAAGGAAGAAGTGCAGGGCAGGGTTCCAGACAGGAAGCCATTCATTGAGAGAAAACAGAGAGTGGTGTTTGGTGCCAGATGGGATCAAGAGAAACAACCACAGTTCTACATGGACCTGGCAACGAAATTCAAAGAGACACACCCGGATGTGGAATTCGCCATATGTCAAGGTGGGCCTTTGAGATCGAACAATCAATTCTACGTCGACGAGGCGAAGCATCTTGAAAAGGAAGGTATCTTAACAATACATGAGAACTTGAAGAAGAACGAGTACTACGAGATACTTGCGGACTCCAGGGTGATGTTCAACTGTGCCTTACAGGATTGGGTTTCAAACACAGTCAGTGAAGCAGACGCGATGGGTTGCAACACACTGTTTCCGGCATACAGATCATTCCCAGAGACATTCGCGAATGACCACACGAGGATGTATGTGCCATGGTCGCAACAGGACGCAATAGACAAGCTAGAAGTATTATTAAGCAAACCATCCCCTAGCATAGGTAAATTATCTGACTGGACCAACGGTACCATAGACAGGATGATAGACATCATGACAGGCAAGGGAGAACAATGGAGAAGAGATGGAAGATACTACAGGACACCAGTTTCCGAAGCAAAATATTAAGGGATCCAGCAAGGCAGTCCTCGTAACGGGGGGTGCGGGCTACGTGGGTTCACACACTTGCAAAATGTTGGTCAAGAACGGCTACGTTCCTGTAACTGTGGACAGGCACTTCAGAGAAGGATTAGTTTCGTTCGGTCCGAACTACAACTTGAATCTCCCACAGGAGATGGACAGGCTAGATGAGATCGTCAACAGATACGGCATAACCAGTTGCATACATTTCGCGGGCAGTACAAGTGTGCCTGAGAGTGTTGCCAACCCATCACTGTACTACAAGAACAACCTGATAACGACAATAGCATTGTTGGACAAACTGATCGAGTGTGGAGTGAAAACATTCGTGTACTCATCGAGTGCGGCCACATACGGAGATCCAGGAATGCAACTGTGCATGGAGACCGATGTGCCAAATCCCATCAGTTCTTATGGTGCCAGCAAGTTGATGATCGAACAGGTGTGTCGGGATTACAAGACAGCATATGGACTTT
>Ga0208646_1001259_pt1 | contig 12704 bp, 13 predicted proteins | sample AntAceMetag02UK8_FD_184762 | JGI IMG/M metagenome (GOLD analysis project Ga0208646, IMG submission 184762) | Saline lake microbial communities from Ace Lake, Antarctica - Antarctic Ace Lake Metagenome 02UK8 (SPAdes) (version 2) | ecosystem: Environmental > Aquatic > Non-marine Saline and...
TTATAATGTGTGGAATAGCCGCAACGATTAACGGTACATTAAGCGAAACGAAGGCAATGGCTCACGCTATTCGTAGGCGTGGGATTGATACCGAAACCACAACATTTGATAACCTCACGGTTTCATTCGTGCACTTGCCAATTGTTGAAGACATTAAGCAGCCTTGTGAATGGAATAGAACAAGTGTTTGGCTCAATGGATTTATTTCTAACTGGAAGGAACTCGCAAAAAAGTACAATGTAGTTTCAGCTGTTAAAAACGATGCTGAGTACCTTGCTTTTCATTTAGAAAACGACAAGCCTAAGTCAGAGCTAAACGGCTTCTTTGCGGTGCTATCTTATACTGATGGTGTGATTGATATGTTTACCGACCGTTACGGCATTAAACAGCTTTACAAGTACACGGAAAAAGGCACAACATACATTTGTTCAGAGGTCAAAGGATTGAAAGCCGTTGTTGATTTGAAGGTAGACTTCGATGCGATGGATGATTGGGAGTACTCATTAGGGGTAATGACCGACAATACTATTTACGTAGGTGTTGAGCGTGTCGAATGTTTACCGTTTGACAAACCCGAAAAGATTGAGATTGATTGCGATAAAGCCGTGTCTAAGTTGCGTATTCTTTGGGAACAATCGATAGACCGTAACCAATACGATAACGCTGGGGTTTATTTATCCGGTGGCGTTGATAGCGGAATGATAGCCAACCGTTTAAAAATAGACTACTCATTTTCTGTTGATTACTTAGATAATAAATCAGAGATTGAAAACATAAAGCTGAATACTGAAGGACAACACTACACCATGATTGCTAACGACTTAGTGGGTCGTGAATACCCTTTAAAGACACTAGAAGCCTTAGACGACTTTAAAGCAGGCTCATGCTATACCAACTTCGCAATAGCTGAATTAGCATCTAAGTTCTGCAAAGTAATGTACTCAGGGGCTGGAGGTGATGAAGTGTTCAACGGATACACGCACCGATACAACAGGCCGATTAACGATGTAATAAAACGCACTTCAAAGGATGGTAAACATTACGACATTACCCACAAAGAATACGACTGGAAGTACCTTAAAGGCATTCTAGTAGTTGAGGATAGAATGAGTGGTTATCACACGATGGAAACACGCTATCCATTACTGGATAATGATTTTGTTGATTTCGCTTTATCTTTACCTGACAAATACCTTGACAACAAACGTATCTTAAAGGATATTAGTGGTCTTCATCCTAATGTAGTTAACGGTAAGAAACGAGGTTTTAGTAATCCACATTTTACTAATGAAGAATGGGTTAATTTCTGTAAAGAAAGCATTACATGAGCAAGAGTGAGAGTTTATACGGTGGTGACTTCATTAACCTATATGGAAACCTTATCCATAAGACCGCTATTATTCACGATAGTGTTCAGCTTGGAAAAGGCAATATTATAGGAGCTTATACCGTCATTGGCTCAAACGGCGAAATGCGTAAGCCTAAAGACTTTAAAGGCAGCATTAAAGAGTTTCAAAAATCATTTGAAGGCTCTGTTTTTATTGGGGATGACAACGTTATTTCTGAGCACGTAACCATTCAAAGACCATTTACGACACTAGAAGCTACATCTATAGGGCATCGAAATATCATCATGGCTCATTCTCACGTTGGACATAATGTGATTATTGGCAGCGATTGCGAGATATGCACGGGAACTATTATAGGTGGTTACGTGATAGTTAAAGACCGCGTTAAGCTGAAGTTAGGCGTAACCGTTCGGAATAGGTTAGTAATCAACGAAGGGGCGTTAGTTGGTCTTGGTGGTGTTGTTACCAAGGACGTTGAAGCGCATAGGGTTATTTACGGCAATCCAGCGAAGTAAGCCAAACAGCAAACTTTAAAAGAGTAACCGCCATTTGAGGGTTGAACTGCAAATCGTTTTCCTTTATAAACTGTGCAACTTTCGCTTTCAAGGGTTCTTTGTTCATCTGTTAAAATTAACGCTATAAAATGAGTAATGTATCAATTGGTGTTATGTGGTATCCACGTAAACAAGAAGCGTTTGAAAAGATGGAACAATCCATTGGGGAACCATTTACCGTTTATCCCGACTTCGACACGTTCAAATTTAAGACTGAGCAACCTGTTAAATTCTTAGGCGGAAATGTTGGTTGCTTTAAACACTATTACCGCGTTCTGCAGGACTTATGCAAAACAGAATCTGAGTATGTCGCGGTGTTTAGTGACGATGTGATATACTTCAACGGGTGGTTAGAACGTGCCTTACAGGGCTTTACTGATGGCGTTGGATATGTTGCCTGCTACGTTCCTAATGAGTTAGCCAAACGTCACGAAATGGTTCAAGGTTGGAATGAAATAAAAGGGGGTTGGAATGACATTTACGGTGGCGGTTTCGTGTTCAAACGTGAAATTGCAAAAGAATTACTTCAGCATCCATTCATATTGAACCACTTAGAAAACTACGAGGCAAACCAACAAATAGATTTAGCAATTCCCGAATCCGTATTCCAAATGGGATTAAAGCAAATGTTTCACGTTCCTAGTTTAATGAATCATATCGGACACAGTAGCACGATAGGGCATAAGCACACGCATGATAATGTAGGTGCTGGTTGGTAAAACCTTTAGTTATATTTGCGTTCGTGCATGGTATCTAGCGAGAGGCTGGAATGAGGGCGTTTTTCTTCATCGTTTTGCGTCCTATTGAAACACACACTTAGCCTCGGCATTGATTTGTCGGGGCTTTTTTATTTTAAAAATAAATGAAAATAAATGCTTTAAAGTTTGGTAGAACGTCAAACTTATTTGTATATTTGTGCAAACAAACAAACAAAACGATGACAACTTTATTACAACAATTCAGAGCAGCAGACCAAAAAGTTACAGAAATCCAAGAAAACGGGACTATGTTTAACGAAGCAACAGGGCAACACGAAACAACTTGCGGAGATGACTTTGATGCAGCTTTAGAACTAGCTAGAAACCTTCACGCTCAACTTGAAGAAGTTGGCATAAATCCATTTTCATAGCTGAAATTCCAAACAATCCTTAAACAACAACTAAACATGGAAAGCAGAAAAGGGGTAGTGTTAAAGAATCCAACAATGGCGCAACGGAAAGCCATAGTTGCAATTGCGCAGAGCGAAGACCTTGCAGTACACAGGGATGGGCAAAGTATTTTAGATGAAGATTTACCTTGGGTGTGGTTTGGTTTTTACTCGGGTGAATTGAGTGGATGTCTTTCAAAATCAAGTAGTACAGACAAATACGTATCGTTTGAAAAGTTTGTTGAGCACATGTATCAAGAGAAAGAGGTAATGCCGATAGCTATTTGGAAATGCACGAAGGAACTCATAAACAGCGGTAAAGTTTCATTTAAGAAAGGTGGTTTTTATGAGCAAGATAAAGACCCACGTGCATTTCAATTGATTAATGAGCAAGGACTTTCTCATTGGATTGGTGATTGGAAGCAACACTTCTACCAAGTCAAGTAACACCACTACCACCAATGAAGCCCAATCGTTAACTCGGTTGGGCTTTTTTACGTTTAAGAAAATGTTTTAATTATCGTTACCTTTGAAAAAACCTTACGATGTCCAAAGTTATATCAATCAAAATCAGACCGCAAGATGAACCACCACGGGGAAGATGTGGAGGTAAAAAGGGCGGTTGTACACTAACGGACTTTTATATTAACTGCAAGAAAGCCGCATAATGACAGACGTAGAAGTTCAAGCAACCGTTGATAGATTAGTCGATGCTGAAAAGAAAGGACACGGCCAAGGAGCAAAAGTTTACGGCAAAACATACGTAGAGATTAACGCGCAAGTAGCCAAGATAAGACCACACGCTGATGAAAACTACTTACCCGTTGAACTCATTAACAAACGCGCACCAAACGCAACAGACGACCAAGTAAAATACATTAGAGAGAACTGGAAAGCTACAACTATTCCAGTTTTCCAAGAACTGCTAACTATTATTAACAGGGGTTTTATTGATGATAATTGGAAGATACTTTGGAAAGATGATAGCGAAGATTTCAGAAAGTATTGTGAAGATTACTTCCCAGAATATGGTTCGATTGAGTCACTTGTAAAGGAGGTTATTCCACCACTAAAATACGTAGACCCTAATGCTATTGTTGCAGTAAGACCGCGTGGCTTTCATTACGTTAAGGATAGTGATGGCGAGTATGTGCGCAATGCCGATGGGTTACCTGTATTAGACGATACGAAACACGTAGGGCCAGCCGTTTACTTTCACATGAGCGATAAGGTTCTAATCCGTGAAACTCATTTTGTTCTTGCTGTTGCTGATGAACACTCGTTGGTTGAGTTTGGAGGCAAGACTGTTAAAGAGGGGCGTGTTCTTTACGCTTATACGCCTAACGACATTTACAAGGTTGAGCAATATGGAAAAAAAGTAGATAACACATATAAAACATTCCTTTACTACAATCATAACGAGGGTGTTTTACCGTGTACTGAGTTGCGCGGAATACCAAAGAAAACATTTGACGGTGGTTTAATTCAAGTCTCACCGTATCGCTATGCAACTGACTTATTAGACCTTGCATTGACCAATAAGAATTGGCTTCAATTATCGGTTAGTTCGGTTGTGTTTCCGTTTAAAATTATGATGGCAGACCCTTGTACGTTTGCGACCGATTTAGGGCGGTGTAATAGCGGGGCTTGGGTAAGCAACAAAACAGGACTTCACGAGGGTTCGTGTAGTAAGTGTAACGGAAAAGGAGTTAACACGCCTTATTCGCCACTTGGAACGTACCTCTGGGAAAAGCCTGAAGGTGGCTTGGATAAAGGTTCGTCAATGCCGCGACCTGTTGAGTTCGTGGAAGCTCCAACAGGTAGCCTAGATTTTGTACAAAGATTAGTTGATAAGGACACTAAAGAAGCCAAGTCAATACTTCACCTAGTCAACCCTAATGAAGAAACTAACGGGTCTCAAAACAAGGTTGCCACTATTGCAGTAATGAACGACCAAGGGCAAATTTCCTTTGTTAGATATAACGTACATCAAATATTCAACCTTTGGGGTTGGATTCTAAAGCGTGTTGCATTCCAACGATATGAAACAGACCCATACGCTAAAGTGCCTACTTTGGTTTATCCACAAACGTTTGACTTCAGAAGCGAAGCGGATATTTGGAACGAGATAAAAATAGCGCGAGAAGCTGAAGCTCCTGTTTCGATTATACAGGACTTGTTCAGGTCGTTGCTTAATAATATCCATTCATCGAGTCCAGATTCTGCTAAGATATTCGACACTATTACGAACGCAGATAAGCTATTTGCGCTTTCAGATATTGCACTTGCAAGCCGTAAAGCATCCGGAACGGTTCAAGGTTGGGAAACTATCTTACACGATAGCTCGTTGCAACTGGTTAACGAGTTGCTATTGGAAGACCCTAAGTATTTAGATAAGGATTTGAAGGAACGAATAGACCTACTTATTAAGTTGTCAAAAAGTAGTACATTTGAAGTAATCAAACCAAACCCAGTAGCTAATATACTGGCAAACACTTAATCATGGCAGACAAGACAACAATCCGAGTAATTCAAAACGGACAAGAACGCGCGTATAATTACTCAGCTTTGATAGGTGAGTTCTTCGACCGAATTGTAAAGCAACATGGTCACGTTGAAATTGCGGACCCTGAGTTAGAAGATAAACTTACACCTGAAGAACTTAAACGGCTTTACGTTAAGTTTCCCCACTTGAATCCAAGCAGGGACTTACCACCGCAGCCAAAGGCACAAAAAGTTGAGTTTAGGAAAGAACCAAAGATTGAAGTGGCAACACCCGAACAAGAAGAAAAGGTAAAAGAACAAGTTGAGTCTGTTAACGAAGAGGTAGGTAGACCACACTTTGAAGTTATGGAAGTTCCAGCACTCAAAGAATACCTACAAGAACAAGGCATTGAATACAACACACGTAAAAAAGCAAAGGCGTACTTTTTAGAATTAGCATTAACTACAATTAAATAAAACCAAAAAAACATGGCATTAGAATTAAAGGATTTCGGAGCATTTCTTGATATTGAGATTACAGACGAAACAACAACAGACCAAGTAAAAGATGCGTTCAATTCAAAGTACGTAACTACTGAGAACCATTCTAAAGCATTGGGAGAGGTAAACGGAATACTTACTTCAGCGATTAAAAAAGAAGCTAAAGGAATTGACCTAGAGTTCAAGCCTGAAGACATCAAGGACAAGACGACAAAAGAATTAATTTCCATTTTTGCGGTTAATGCAAAAGCGAAGTTTACTCAGTACGAAACCGATAAAGGCTCAACCAATGAGCAGCTAGAAGAAAAGTACAAAGGCGACATTGATAAGTACAAAGGGCAATTAGTTGAAAAGGAAACTTTGCTTACTGATTTGCAAGGTGTTCACGAAGCATATAAGACTGGAGTGGTTCAAAAAGAGCGAACAAGTAAAATTCAAGGTGAGTTGGGTAAGTCAATTTCTACACTGAAGTTTAGCGAGTCTGTACACCCATTAGCACAAGAAGGATTTAAATCACAACTGTCATCAAAGTATTCCTTTGACTTAAATGAGGAAGGTAAACACGTGGTAAAGGATGCTGATGGTAAACTGATTACGTCTAAGATAAAAGCAGGTGAACCAGCTTCATACGATGAAGTAATAGCGACTGCATTTAAAGATAGTGGATTAGAACAAGTTGCAAATCCAAAAAAAACAAGTACATTTGTAACGACACCTGTTCCAGTGGCTTCACAAAACGGTAATTACCGCGAAGTTGCACCAAGGGATAAATAGGTGTCTTAGAGTGTAGACTACTCAGGCAAGTCTTTAGGCTTTACTAACAGCCATAACGTTAGGAAAGATTAAATAACCTAAAGACTTAAAAAATGTCTACAATAGCATGTGATTTAGTAGTAATAAACGCAATTCAAGATAGACTTGATGCCGTTTATTCTGGAAAGTCAAATTTGACTCCCGAAAAGACTCCATTACTCTCTTATGTAATGAGTCAAGAAAACAAAAACGCCTTTCAGATTGAGAAATTACTTACTGGTAACGGTAAGATTAAAGGTGCTGAAATTCGTTATAAGCAAGCAAAACTTGCAAGTGAGGTTCAACAAAATATTTCAGGTTGTACAGCAACGGGAGAAGTTTGTCAAGTATCTCACGATTACTCGTTTGACCCTGATGCCAATGAAGGACTAACCTTAGACTTAGGAATTAGCGACCTTAGTGCAAACCCTGACAGCAACACAGCAACCATTTCTGAAGAAGTTCGGTTGATGATGGATGCAATTAAACTGAAGGTTCATGAAAACCTTTGTGATGTTGCAGTAGCTGGTTTCGGCAACTGGTCAAGTGATGCCGCTGATATTGAAGGTACTTCGATAGCCGCAAACGTTCTAAACGTTAACACCACTTTACCAAGTGACTCAAACGCTTTGAGAATTGCCAACCCTGTTTTATTCGAGCAACTTCAAACAGCACTTCAAATGGCTGACTATGGTACAACTGGAATATTCGGAGGTACTGAATTGGCTTCTTACGTTAGGCGCGCAATGGCTGGTGCTGATAGTGCAGTAGGTTACAACTTACTTGCAATGCTTCAGCAGTTTGGTCTTGGTGCTACTTACGATAGAGTATTAGCCGCGAAACTTGCAGCCGCTGGAACGATGACTAACCTTGCGGTTGGTATTGGTTCAATTGCTCCTGTTGGATTTTCAATCTACGAACAAGAAGGTGCTAAAATTGTAAGTGCTGATTCTGTTGCAGATACAATCTACGACCCTGAAACGGGAATGAAGTTTGAATTTAGAATGACCCGTCCATGCGATAACTGGTTAATTCAGGTTCGTACTAGATATGAGTTCAAAACATTGCCTCCAAACAGATACAAAACTGGAAACCCACTAGAAGGGGTGAATGGAATTGGAGCGATTAACGTGAACTGTACTAACCTACAAGATTGCATTTCGTAATTACTAACACCTAAAACTAAAAGTCATGGCAGAATGTAACGCATATTGTGCAACTCCTTTACCAGAGTTCTCAATAAATGAATGTAACGCAACAGTTGCGGGAGGTGGTAAGAATGCTATACTGTTTGATTGTCAAGCGGAAGCGGTTGAGAATAGTGATTTTACTGCGGCAACTATCCTAACGGATATTGCTGCTGGTCACGCTACGGTTGTACGAGATACAATCATTGAGGCGGCTGATGCAAGCCCTAACGCTGCGAGTTCTGCGGCTGTTGCAGGTGAAGAGCCGTTGGTGAAAAACTACACGCAGACGATTGTAATTTCAGACCCAAATGTATCAGTAGCGAATGACCAAGCATACCAAGATTTAGACGCCACAACAGGCAGAAAGGTTGCGGCTGTGATAGTCACTACTGCTGACGACCATTCAGAGTTGTACTTAGCGATTTCAGCGTTTCAAATGACGGTAACCAAGCCGTTAACTGGAAGTATTGATGATTTCATTAAGTACTCAGCTACTCTAACGGGTAAAATGAAGCATAAAAGTGATATGATTACTACTCCAGCAGGAGTGTATTGATACTCTTAGTTGCATTTGGAAAGCGAGGTTATGGGCAAATGGCTCACAACCTCGCTTTTTCTATCCGGCACAATTCGCCTAAAGTTAAAATAGGGTTGTGGGTTAGTAAAGAGTTGTTTGATTCATTGCCTGATAAAAGTCTATTCGATGATATTCGGATATTAGAAGAAAGTCAGTATCGAGATTCCAAAGGGAACGTAGACCCAGCAATTGCAAAGGCTCAAATTTACCGTTTAGGTTGTCAGATGTCTGATAGGTTTCTGTTTTTAGATGTAGACGGTTTGTGCATCAACGACCTTGAACCGTTTTTAAAGCGATTAGAGGGCTTAACTATTGCAACTGAGGTGCTAGGGCAAGGAAGTAAAGACGATACAATTAACTACTCCGTATGGGCTTCTAATGAAACAATATGGGAACACTTCGGTCTAAACGAGGATGCTACTCTTTGCGGCATACAATCAAGTTGGGCGTACTTTGAAAAGTCAGATATAGGCGACTTAATGCAAGAGTGGTTAGACTACTTTATGGCTGTTGGTGTGCCTTATTACAAACTACTGATGCAATGGGGCGGGACTATTCCAGATGAGTTACTTTATCAAGCTGTTTACGCCAAGTTGGGAATTGTCCCACGGTTACCAAATGAGGCAATGAAACCGATATTTTTCGGACACGGTAAGGCAAAGCAAACAGAACAAGAAGTATTGAGTAATTACTACATACTGAGTATTTACGGAAATGGCGGGGGTAGTAGGACGTTAGTTCAACCTAAATTCATCAAGCTATATGACAAGCAATTAAGAGCAATAGGTAACACTTACGGCTTCAATGCAAAGTCTGTAATGGCAGATAAACACGTGAACAAAAAATAGCTAATAAATAGTTAACTTTGAATTTATGGAATGTTTAATTAAACTGGTAGGGTTAAAGGGTGGATGTGCTGAAATTGCAAGTGATGCAAACATGTTTCTTAACTCTAAAATCACCTATAACGAGTTAACCAAATACATCGACCAAAACGATTATCCTAGCGTGGATGAAATGTTCACGGAAAAGCGAATTGATGCGGTTGATTTATTCCTTGCTGAGTTTCAGAACGAAATGCAGGGCAACTACTTAGCGCGTACCGTAATTGATTCGGGTCGGGTTGGTGACTACTCAAACGGATTAGTATCATCCCCAGCCGCAACGCTTCTTAAAGGGCTTTCATTTGAAAGATGTACCGATGAGCCTATGTTGGGTTATCGCGTGTCTAGATTGTCGTTTATAGGGGCTTACACGGGAAATGTAGATGTGACTTATTATGATGGTATCACAGGGCAATCTTTAGCAACAGATACAATAGTTGCGGTTAGCGGTCAAGAATCATTTTTAGAAGTTAACCGGTTGTTCAACGTGCAGAAGTTGGAAATCGTTTATGACGCTACTGGGATAGATGGTTACGTTACTAGAACTAATTACTTAGGAGGTTGCGCTACGTGCCACAATTACAGGATTAGCAAGCACGTAACCGCGAGAGGTATTACCGCGCCAATAGCAACGCCACTAACCAAAACATACATTTCAGATATGGGTGGGTTAATGGTAGACTTGGCAATGGTTTGTGACAACACCACTTGGTTGTGCAATATCAAACAGTACTTATCTATTCCAATTATGTTTAAGATAGCTGAATTGATTATGGAATATGCTATAATGAGTTCAAGCCGTGGCAACACCAACACCATGAGAGATAAAGACACGCTAATTCAAAGGCATGGCATGTACAAAAGCGAATACGAGAAACATTTAAAACTAGCACTTGACAGAGTTGTTTTACCTAATGACCCTATTTGTTTCAAGTGTGAAAGTAAGAGCGGAATTTATAACGCAATACCATGAAAGTTAGAGAACGGGAAACCGAAATAATCCAAGTCAACGGGAAACTGATTAGAATAATACTGAATTGACAACTGCCGAGTACATAGTATCATTGAGGTCACAGGCAACCGCTTTAAAGGATGGTCGCGCATTACAGATGGCGGCTAATACCGTACATGGTGAACGTGTTGAGCGCATATTTGATACGGGTGCTGTTGCGCGTGGTTATTCAACCAAGCCGATGTGGATGTCTAATAAGGATATGCGAGGAGGTGTTAACAAAGGAAAATCTGGAAAAGCTAAGAAAACAAGTTACTTTCAAGGAGGTTACCGTGAATACAAGACCGTTTCAAACTTTGCCAGCTCTAACGTAAACTTCAGGAATACCAACGATTTACAGAGTGATTTCTCAAATGGTAGGGTAACAACTAAGGTTAACAATTTCCTATTCGTTGAAGAAATTAAGCGAGACGATAACATGGACAAACTAGACGGTAATCAAAAGCGGTTTGGTAACTTTCTAAACTTTACACCTTCGGACATTACGCGTTTTAATAGCATATTGGAAATGGAATTGGTATCAATATTAAGGGGTGAAAAATGACTGAGACCATAGTAGAATATCTTAGAGACTTAGCCGCCACTATTGGAGGTATAGAAACCTCTCATTGTCTAGCCGAAAGGCGTTCAATAAGCACGGATGAACCTACTGAAATTCCGTATATCTATACGGGTGATGGTGGGTATATTCCTGTTGAAGTTGATAGCGGTTCTGTAAGCTATTTTAGGCTAGTAAACCCAATTTCATTCGATGAGGTGGATGGCAGAACACCAGTAAAGGCTTTGAAAGGTTCTTATCCGTTCACGTTCGTTGCAATGGTTAGGCGTGACGACAACAACCCTTTAACATACTCTCAGGACGTTGCTAATCTGTTTGAAGGAAGAAATAAAGACCTAGCATCAATACTAAAAGCTAGCAGCGTTCATATCACAGTAAGCTCAATTGAAACCGATACGCCTAAGATTTGGAAACAGGAGTTTCAAGTTCCCGCAACTACACCTAACTACACGCGGTCAATGGTTATGATTGAACTAACCGTTGAGGTTGTGGCGAATCGTGACTGTTGGGTTAATTGTGCTGATTACCCCGACATACTACAGGGCTTTCCATGGTGTGCAAAACCAGCCGCAACATTAGCAAGATTAACAGACTCTCAACTTGATTGCCTAAGAGATGAATTATGTGGTGTAATTCCAGATAATGCAGCAAGCGTAAACACCATACCATACGCAACCGCTCCAAGCGGGGACGCTATTAATGTCGATGTAGAGGGTACGGACGGTTTAGATAAAGGTTCTTTAGTAGGTGGAAAGTGGGTAATTGCAGACTCAACAGCAACAAATACAAATGGAAGTTTTTCTCTTTCTATTGTAGCTGAAGGAACGGGTACGCTTCCAAACATTACTAAGACAGATTCAGACGGCACAACTTCAAGCATTCCAAGTAATGAAGACGTGACGTGTACGCCTCAAGTAAAAGACCTGTTTATCAAGTTTGGGTTTCTTATTTCAACAGAAGAAACGGGAACTTTAACTATTGATGCTGACAACGAGGGGACATTTACATCTACTTCTGACGATGGCAGTAGCGGAACTATTACATACAATGTTAATGGTGCTGGTTTTGCGGCTTTTTCTAATCCTACCGCGTTAGCTATTGGCAACACAATAGCAGCCAAAAGAACAACAGACTCAGCCGCTGGATTCGCTAAAATAACAGGTACTTATGTCTAAACGATTTACATATTGGAATAGTTTTGCCTCTGTCAACCCCTACTTCGTTTCGACTTGGGATACAACTCAAGCTGGTTCAGCATCTGATACTATTATACTACCAATGACAGCAGGGGAAACAGTAGATTGGGGTGATGGCACAGTCAATACTTTAAACACACATACCTATGCTGTTGGTGGAGTATACACAATTACTATACAAGGTGGTGTTAACACCTTTAGATTCGCTAATGGTGGGGATAAAAAAAAGATTATAAGCATAGATAATTGGGGTAATTTTGATGTATCAAACAGTCAGATATTCTTCGGGTGTAGTAACCTTGCAACCATAACAGCAATAGACAACCCTATAGTATCGGCTACTGACCTAAGTTATACCTTTTATAACTGTACTATATTCGATGGTAATGTGAATGGGTGGGATATAAGTAATGTCACTGATATTGGAGGGTTTTTTGCTGGTTGTATAAATTTCAATCA
>Ga0208646_1001264_pt1 | contig 12659 bp, 14 predicted proteins | sample AntAceMetag02UK8_FD_184762 | JGI IMG/M metagenome (GOLD analysis project Ga0208646, IMG submission 184762) | Saline lake microbial communities from Ace Lake, Antarctica - Antarctic Ace Lake Metagenome 02UK8 (SPAdes) (version 2) | ecosystem: Environmental > Aquatic > Non-marine Saline and...
CTGAGGACTGGACGGGGCAGGCCGCCTCGAGAGGTCCAGCTTCCATTTTGACTGACTTGCTGTTCGTATAGAATGTGCTGACAAAGTCCAGGATTCGTCTGATGACGTCACGCCCTGTCGAATGGCCACTGGCGACGGTTGGCCAGTGGCCCCCTCTGGTTGTTGCGTGATCTTTTTAGGCTCATTTTAGCCGTTGACTAAAACCATTCGATGTATCGCAGCCTCAAGTGATCATGGATGATTTTGTTGCTCCTTTTGCAAGGTGGTGTTGAAGACACTCATGGTCATTTCCATCATCAACCACTCGAGCGCCAGGATCTCCATTGCAGCGCTCACATCGGCCAGGGCAAAGGGGAGGCCAGTCATACGCTCGTCGCACATGGCAAGCATACGCTGGCAGAAACGGTTGCGCGTCAGGTCGCTCATCATGCGCCACTCGTCCTTGGCTTCGGTGCGCGCCGCCTCGGATAGGTCCGGCGCCTTGCGCATGATGTGCTCCACGCAGTCTCCCAGCGTGATGACTACTTGGGAGTCGTGATAGCTTCGTGGATACATTGGCGGAGACGGCGGACCATGGACACGTGCTTCGTACGGCGGCCGAGCAGGCGGTTCTTGAACAGGCTCGCTCTCAGCTTCGGAAGCAGGTTCTTCTCGGCCACGGCGAGTGTTAGGTCGCCGTAGCACGTTGAGCCAGTACACAGCACCATGCCCTCTTCCACGGGTGGCGGTTCGCTCAGTTGCGGCGACCCAGCCTCGTGCTCCTTGTCCTTGTCTGCCTTGGACTGCGGAGGCTGCGACTCTCCCGCCAGCACTTCTGTGTACCGAAACACGCGGTCCCCGCCGCGGCTTAGGTGCCATTGGAACAGCAGGTCGCGCTCCTTGGTCACTTGCTCGACCAGGCGCTCGAGTTGCTCCTCGTGCGTCAGCGGCAGCTCGTCGGCGCTCGCGCCTTCCACGTCGAGGAACTCGTCAACCACGTCGCCGGTTTTGTCTTTTTCACCTGCTGGCTTGCCCTTGCCCATCGCGAGGGTGATTTAATTTTGCTGGGCCATTCCGGCGATTGGGCGGCCGTATTTGCAAAAGCGCGCGCAATGTTTTTAGACGCCCATGAACCTGCGTCCGGGTGTGCGAGGGCGTGTGGTGCCCTCGCGGCGGCGCGCGGGCCGACGCAACGCGCCCTTTGCCGGTCGTAGGACCGCACGCAACCCTCTCACTGGTCGTGCGCTACGGGTCGGGGGACGTCGCTTTCATGCGCTAACCCGGCCAGGAGGTCCGCTCGTTCCGCGCGACGGCGCCTTGGACATCAACTATGGCGACGCCATCCGTATCACTCACATATACGATCCCAGTGACCCTGCTGTGATCATGGAGCGCGACATCCTTGTCCAGGTGCCGGCTAACATGCGCCGAGCGTTTGCTGCAGTCGTGGAGGGGCGCGAGCCGTTTGCGCGGCGCGTGCAAGACTGGCTGACCGACGAGTGGATCCCTGCGCTTGCTCCGTTTGTTGCGCGCTTCGAGTTCGGGCCGCGGGAGTGGACCGAGATTGAGGAGGACGACAACGGCGAGTGGCGCCGTATCCCAAACGGTGGCGTGCATGCTCGGCTGTTGCCGCGCGGCGGCATCCTGGACTTCTTGCGCGCGCGCGGCATCCGCGCCAACACGCCGCTGATCCTGCCGTACGCCAACGTGCTGACTAACGCTGCGCCGGACCACGACAACGACGAGGGCGCGTGCGTGGAGCGGTTCTTCGGCGCGCCTGGCATCCGCGACCAGGTGTCCAGCATCGTGGAGATGGTGGCGTACGCAGAGACGCGCGGGATCCCGCTGCGGCTGTTTGACGTGCTCGGCACGGTGATCTCCGAAGTCAACGTGATCGAGGGCATGCCGGCGGAGGAGGTGCTGGCTGGTATCATCTACAACAAGCACGTGTATCCGCTGGAGACCGGTGCTCGCGTGCCGATTCTCAACGGCGCTGCAGCTCCGAGCTACAACAGCTTCGGGGACATGGCGCGCAAGCTGCATGAGGACCACAACATGCTGTGGCGCGTCGGGTCCACGTTCTACACGCCAGGCGGCAAGAGCAAGATGGCGCAGGACACGGTGTTGTTCGAGGACTGGATGTCTGAGCTGTTCAGCGAATGCCAGCCTGCATTGGGCTGGGACGATGGCACGTTGGAGGTGATGCGGCGCGGAACTGTCGGGCTGTTCTTCTGTGACCGCCCGGTCGGTACGATCCTGGACCCGGCAGAGTTTGTTGCCATCGACATGAGCAAGTGCTACTACAACGTGCTGCGTCACATCTTGGCCTTGCAACGATTGCCGACTGTCGCGCTCTACGATCGATTCGAGCCTGTTCTGCCTGGAGACCCGCTGGACAACATACTGAGCTCCGACTTCTTGATGATCGACAGCGACTTGAGCCGCTACGGGTTCCGGACCAATGTGATCAGCGGCGAGACGTACAACATCTACACGTACGAGTTCGAGATGCTGCCGCCGATCCGGGTGATCGCTCGGCTGCGTCCGCGGATGGTGGGTACGACGATGCAGAAGAAGATGCTGGCGGTGCTCGACAAGTGGGATCCGCCGAAGCAGAAGAAGTTCGCGTTGGTCAACGGGATGTTTGGCAAGGTGCGCAAGGTCACCGAGACCTGGCTCGAGGTCAACGATCCGAACGAGCACGTGTACTACGAGCGGGAGCATGGCTTCATGTCCAGAGGCCCGGATATGATGAGCAAGACGGTGACGTTCGAGTACCACTCGAACCGCTTCCACGTTTACACATCGGTGGTGCACACGGCGAACGCGGCTGTGTTTCGCAAGATGATGACCATCTGGCGTGATACTTCTGCCGGGCTGCCGTCCAAGATCAAGGTCGACAGCCTGACGTACGAGCGGTCGCGGCTGCGCACTCCGTTTGATCGGACTGGCACGCGGGCGTTGGGCCCGTATGTGGCACCTGACACGCTCTGGCACTACGAGCCGCTGCGCGACGATCTGCCGCTGGTGCGCAACATGAACTACCGCGTGTTGACCCTGGCGGATGCAACAGCTGCCGCGAGGACGTACGAGAGGAACATCACGTTCATCGGACCCCCTGGTACTGGTAAGACGTATCAGGCGATGCGGCTGCCGTACGACCTGGCGATGTGCTTCAGCAACAAGGGCGCGCGGCGCATCGGTGGCATCACCATCGACGCGGCACTGGGCATGCGCCCTGGCGCGTACAAGATGACCTGGGACAAGGATAAGATCGCTGGCAAGCGCGTCTTTGTGGACGAGGCGCAGGCGATGCGTCCTGAGCACTGGGGCAGCCTCAAGTACGCGTACCTGAAGCTGGGCACCACGTTCATCTTTGCCCTGGACCCGGATCAGATCCCGCCGGTCGAGCACGAGCGCTACCCGGTGCGAGAGCATCCGTTCTGGGGCGCTGTGACGCACCTGACCGAGGACCACCGCAACGAGCCGTCGCTGATCGCTGCGCGGGAGCAGGTGCTGGCTGGCACGTTTGAGCCGCCGATCTGCGAGGACCCGCCGGAGACGGACCGCAACATCGCGTTCACCAACAAGACGCGCAAGGCGGTCAACGAGATGGTCGCGGCGCGCAAGGGTCTGAGTTGGCTGGACACCGGGCGCTACATCGCGGTGAAGCCGCACGCCAAGTCGGGGGTGTGCAAGGGCGAGATTCTGCATCGCTATGGCCCTGGCTGCACGTGGCGGCGAGACACGGCTGACGGGCCTGGTCCACTGGTCGACTTTCCCGATCGGCTGGCGCGGACGTACCTGGAGTGGGCGTGGTGCGTCACCATCCACAACACGATCGGTGAGACGTTCCACGATCCGTACACCATCTGGGACTGCGGTCATGTGCTGTTCAGCAAGAAGCTGATGTACACGGCGTTGACGCGGGGTATCAGCTTGGACCGTATCGTTTTTAGGGGGAGTGAAGTATAGAGAGAGAGAGAGAGAGAGTTACGATTCCATCAGGTGATCCGGCTGCCACTGCTTCCAGCTGCGCTCGCGGTCGTCCATCCACAGGAACCGGTAGTCCTGCACGCGCGAGATGTCCATCAGCTTCGACTTGAGCACCTGCTTGTCCAGGTTGGCGGTGCTGTGGTTCTTGGCCAGCTTGTCGATGATCTCCAGACTGTTGTTGCCCAGCGCGTAGTACTCGGTGTTGCGGCGCACGTCCGTCGGCACGTACTTGGGATCCTGCGCGCTGAAGATCATGGAGATGTTAGCGTTGCGCCCGCTGCTCGCCAGCTGCCCCAGCGCCAGGCTGCTGGTCGCGCGCCACTTGGTGCCGCGGAAGTCGTCAAAGATGAACAGGGTGCGCGGCTCCTTCTTCGACGGGAAGCTCTCCTGGTGGCGGATCACCTCCTCGAGGAAGCGATCGCTCATCTCCGTCATCACACACGCCTTGTTGTGCACGATGCGGTTCATGTTGCCAGTGCGCTTGGTTCGCGTGATGGCAAAGATGTTGTCCCACTCGCTGGGGCGCACCAGGTTGAACAGCATGTTGGTCTTGCCGCTGTACTTCTTGGCGATGATCGTCAGCGTCGCGGGCCACTTGATGTCCGGGATCTCCGTGTCCGCCTCGTCCATCTCGCTGTTCTCCTCGTCGCTGCCGCTGCTGCTGCTGCTGCTGCTGCTGCTCTTGTCAGAGTCATCGTCGCTCTCCTCGAGCTTCTGCTGCTTGCGCTCCTTCTTGTCGTCGTCCTCCTCCTCCTTGTCGTTGCTCAGCGCGGGAGCCGTTGGCGCAGGGTCCTCGTCAGAGTGGTCGAGGGCGGAGACATAGCCACCGTCGTCGGGGGTGGTAGTGTTTTCTGTGACAACTGCAGCGCGCGGCGCCGTCGATCGGCGCTGGTTGACATCGGCGGTTCGGTCTGCGCGCTGGCGTCCTGCGCCAGCCGCTTGCCGCACGCGGCGTCCACCAGTGGAAATGCCAGCGGCTGTGAGCGCGCCTGTGATTGCCGCGCTAGGGCGTCGCGCCCGAGGAGCGCGGTCCCCGCTACCACGTGGACGACCACGCGCCCGGCGAGGTACAGGAACGTCCACCACACTGCTAGGACCAGTAGGTCCTGCGGCGTCGGTGTCATTAGTCATGGGCACTAAAAGTGTCCTAAAACACGGCCCGCAGTTTGGCGAAAGGTCCGAAAATCGCGCGCACTTTTGCGTGTGCGCGCGTAACGAACAAGAAGGATGGCCAGCGTCTCGGGTCTTGCGCTTGTCGGCGAGGATGCTCTCATGCTGCACCAGCCGCACCAGGCACGTGACTTTGATGCCCCTGGGGACAAGTACACGTACGCGATCAACTTCGACAGCCCGGCGTTTGGCAAGAACAACACGGTGCAGCTCGAGGCACTGGAGATGGTGGTCGATGAGCTGGTCGTCGAGTTCCAGCTGAACAAGCTGTCGGCGACTGGCACGAGCGCTGCAGGCGCGTATGTTCCGGTGCCGAACATGGTCAGTGACAACGGCTGTCAGCTGTTCTACAACGGGCAGAGCGTGTACACGGCAAGCGAGGCCGAGCTGACTCTGTATCCGTTTGCCAACACGGAGAACCAGATGCAGCTGATGCGGCGCTTGGACATGGGCAACGTGTACCCGAAGCCAGTCGGTGCCCTCAGCGTCAACCGGGCTGTGGCACGCAACACCGCCGCGGCAACCACTGCCCTGTACTACCTGGATCTGCGCCCGTTCCTCAAGATCATGAAGCACTGCGGCCCGCTGAGCGCGTATGCCCCGAACAAGTGGAGCATCTCCATCGGCCTGCTTGCGAGCACGCTGGTGGCGTATTCCAACCTGGCTGCGGCCAGTGTTGTGACGGGCATGAACATCGCATCGATGCGCCTGCTGATCAGCGGGCATCGCGAAGACGCGCAGAACACGATGCGGATCAGCCAGGCGCTGGCGAGCGATGGCATCAAGCTGGCGTTCACGCAGTCGAACGCCTTTGCGTTCAGCCTGGCCAATGCAACGGGCGCGACGGCGTTCTCGATCACCAGCCTGGAGGGCGAGGCGACGGACATCTGGATGATGAACCGGGTGACCGCGGGTCTCACTGGTACCACGGCGGCGGGCGCTGGCGTGGACAAGCTGCAGTTCCTGCAGCTGCCGAACCCGAACCAAACGGTTGCCATTGGCACACAGAGCAACCCGACCCGTGTGTTTGGTCAGGTCCTGCCGTGGGAGACGCTGCGCAAGATCGCGCAGGGTGCCAGCTACAACGGCGGCCCCATCTGGCTGACGAGCAACGCGACGACCGCGGCTGCACCAGATGGCGCGGTGATGGTAGACATCAGCGCTGTCATGGTGCCGCTGGCCGAGGCTGCCAGTGACGGCCAGCTGTACGGCACGTACAGTGGCAGCATCCGCCTGAAGAACGACTTTGTCGTCAACTACGCGATGGGCACGGCGCCGGGCACAGGTGCCAACACGGTGAATGTGATCGTGTACATCCGCCGCCTGATGGTCATCACGCATCTGGGCATCGTCATGATGAACGAGGGCTGACTGACTGATTGAACAGATATCATCTCTTCCTTCCTTCGTTTCAAGGCGGTGCGTTGTCAGCAGTATATGTCATCGAGCCACCAAAGCCGCCCGTCGCGGGCATCCCCGCCACGGTCGGCTGGTTAGCGGTACGCGCGCCAGTGGTCGAGCTGATGGTACGGAAGATGATGTTGGTTCCAAAGATACTCGGGGCCACTGTGCCCACGAGCGTACCGGCGATGGCCACCGGGAAGTTGACAAGCGCGTGTGCAAAGTACTCTGCGCTGCCCGTCGTGTAGCCCGGCGGTATGCTGGGAAGCGCCAGGCTCACAGTGCCCGTTGCAGTGCCCTTGCCGGTGTACGTGGCGTCCCAGTCTACGACCACGCTGCGGCCAGTCTGGTGCACCGTATACACGACGTCCACCCCGGTAAACGAGTTGCCCGTTGGGACCAGGTTGCCGTCGCTGAACTCACCGTACAGGTACTTGGGCACGAAGAACTGCGTGCCCTGGTCATCCGCGTACACCAGCTGGATGTCCTCTTGGTTGCTGGCAGCGGCGGTCACCGCGCCCAGCCGCATCTCAAAGTCATCGGCAACCGAGATAGCTGGCTGCAGCACGAACTCGATGTCGGTGATGTCGTCCTGTACGCTTGGCTGGCGCCACGGATCCAGCGGAGCAGCGTTCATGCTGAAAAACAGCAAAACGTGTTTTGGCGCGCAATGGTTTCGTACGCAGCAAAGCGTGGCACGCGCGCTCTCTCGTCTGGGCACCAGACACGGGGCCGCGGGGTGGGCAAGATGATGTACCGTGGTGCAGTGTCGACGAACGGGCAGACGCTGATGGCGCAGTACGCGCTGCGTCGCATGCTCAAGGCGAGGGCGCGCAACGGCAAGCGGGCGCAGGAACGCGTGGACGACCAGCAGAAGATCAAGCCAGACACGTCGCCGGACGCGGTCGACGGTGCGCAGGAGCCGAGGATCAGCGGTGCTCGCCTGGAGGAGATGCTGAAGCTGGCGGGCGGCGAGGAGACAGCTTCGTGATAAACACTTTTTTTCTTGCGCCATGCGTCTGCTAGTCGATAGTGCGGCGCGCAACCCGCTGCTGTCTGCGACGTCCCTGCCGTCGTCGGACATCAAGTACGAGTACACGTTCAGCGAGGTGACGCGGAACATCAAGTGCCTGCGCCTGCTCAGCGCCCTGGTGCCCCACAGCTACTACGCGGTGCAGGCAGGCTGGAGCCAGGTGTTTGAGTACACGTCGAACGCAGTGTACCGCACCGTCGCGCTGCCAGAGGGCACGTATGACGGGGAGACGCTGAAGGACGAGCTGAACGCTGGGTTCGCGGCCAACGGAGACTCGCTGCTGGTGGCGTCGTATGATGAGAAGAACAACAAGATCACCTTGACCAACGGCATTGCGACCACGGTGATCGTAGGCAGCCAGGGCATCGGGCTCAGCACTGCTGTGCCGTACCCCGGCGTGCGGCGCATCATAGGCATGACGTCTGCTGCTCCTGTGACCATCCTGACAACGGCGAGCTACACGTTCCTTGGCATGGTGGACATGTCGGCGCCGCAGTACCTGTACCTGACTGTGAGCAGCGGCAGTGCAAACAACAGCAGCGGCATCCGCGACTGGTTCACGCGCCGTCAGTTTGTCATCCCGATGGGCGACGCCCCTTACCTGGCGTTCCGGCAGATGGACATCAACGAGACGTTCTCGCAGGGCGATCTGGTGGACAACCAGCAGTTCCAAAAGATCCTGATCGAGTGGGCGACCGGCGTGCCCAACGTCACCGCGCTCGGCAGCGGCGGTGCAGAAGCGGTGCGTGCGTACCCGCTGGCTTTCAACGGCGTCGACCACACCCTTGTGTTTGAGACCAGCTAAAAATCACTTTTCCGCGCCATGTCAGTTGTTGCAGGAGCAAACTCGCGGGGCGGTAGCCGGCTGCGCGTCGTGCCGTACTTTGACCACCCCATCGTATCTGGCTCGACCGGCGGCGTGCCGCTGCAGGACACGGGCTCATGGACACCCGTCCTGACGGCGGGAGTTCCATTCGTCGGCAACGCCAACGGCACGTGGGTGAAGACCGGCAAGGTAGTGACTATCCAGGGGTATATCGACAACAACACGGGCACCGGTACAAGCGGCAATGTTTCGATCACGGGGCTGCCTTTCGCCTCCAGCGCAACTGGCCCGACGTTTTCCATGATCAACCTGGGCAACGCAACCATAACGCTGACCGGAGGGCGCACTGCTGTGCTGGGCCGCCTGGAGCCCAGTGCCACGACCCTGTTGTTGATCGAGTACGGGGTCACGGCGATTGGTTTCAACACCGTCCCCAGCACGGCGATCGGCTCGGCGACCTTCATCTACATCAACGGCTCGTATGTCACAGACGCGTAAGAGAAAACAAGTGTTTACTGCTAGCTAGCTAGTGAATGATGAAAGAGAAAGGGTAAAGTCAACTGCACGCGTTGGTGCTTCGGTCGCCTTGGCCACCACCACCGTTGTTGCTCTTCTTGCCCGAAGTCATCTGCCGCGCCAGTGTACGTAGGAAGAAAGCTTGCTGGGAGACCGGCCGGCTGGTTGCGCGTCCACGCCGTCGCCCACGCCGCGGGACAGCCTTGCGACGCCTGACCATCAAAACACCAACTGCGCACTGTTGGCGCGCGAAATTGGAATGCGCTTGATGCGGCCGACGCCGGAGAACGGCTGGCCGCTGGCCGGGTTGATGGCGAACTTGCCACCAAACTTGCGGGCCACGCGCACAGCCGGAGCCAGCGTGGACACGTTGCGCGACTTGGCGATCAGCGGCACGCCCGATGGCGCCAGCTCGTCGAACCACGCCTGGTTGCCCTGGAAGGTGGCCGCCAGGAACGGCTGCTGCGGGCCCAGCGTGCCCACGACCGGAGCCGGCGCTGGCTCGTGCTGCGCCGGCACAACCGTCGGGACGGTGCGCGCCGCTGGCACCGGGAGCGAGGCGTTGGGATCGGTGCGCGCGCGCCGCATGCTTGGCTCCAGCAGTCCGAGGCCCGAGCGAGGGCGGCGCCCCAGGACAGAAGGGATCGGCCCAACGTCGGTGCGCTGGCGCTGCGGTGCGCGCTCCAGCAGTCCGAGGCCCGAGCGAGGGCGGCGCCCCAGGACAGAAGGGATCGGCCCAACGTCGGCGCGCTGGCGCTGCGGTGTGCGCTCCAGCCCCTCCAGGCCCTCCCGGCCACGGCGGCCGCGTGCTGGGCCCGGCAGCTCGGGAAAGGTAGGCGTCGTGCCATTCTGGCGAAACTGCAGCGGCGCCGGCTCCGCGTCGTCGCCTACTGGGTCACGGCGCCGGCGGCCACGAGCCGCCCGTAGAGCACGAGGAGCAGCACGCTCCAGAGCACGGCCAGCAGGGACACCAGCTGCACCGCCAATCTGAGCACCGGCCGAGGCACCCGCGGGGCCACCCACCGCACCACCCAGCGCCCCTCCAAGCCAGGCACCGGCCGACCCGTATCCAGCGTCTGCAGCAGCACGCGCGGCCGCGGCGCCCGCCTGGCGTACACCGCTGCCATCGGCAATGGAACGGAATCCTGTGGAGGCGCCTCGCACAAGAGCGAGCTGCGATCCGGTGCGCAGTCGCGCGATACGAGGGGCGCCGGTAGGGTACGCGCCACGCTGCAGCGTCGTCAGCTCGGCAGAGGTCGTGCCGCTGGTCTGGCCAGGCGCCGTCATGGCAGCGTGCAGGCGCGCAGCCTCGCCGCTGGTCAGGGCCGCGGGTGCATAGTTGACTGTCTCGTCGGCTGCGCGTCCTCCCCCGCTTCCAAGGCGACCGGGGATCTGCGAGGCGTTGTGTGCGAGCAGCGGGTCCACGGCTGGTTGAAACCCACTTGTACGGCGACGCCCAGCAGCAATCCGGCGACGCGCTGCTGCGGCTTGCTCAAGCACATTGCCAGTACCCTCGCGCTCTGCGCGCGAACGGCGTGCACGTGCTGGCATGCGAACAAAAGTTTATGCCGGAAAGCCCATGACCAGGAAATCACGCCAAATGAACACATACGCCTTGTTGGCTGGCTGGCTGACGGACAGGTTGTTCTCCGTGTACCGTATGATCACCCAGTAGTAGCCAGGGCAGTGCTCCAGCAGCTGCTGCTGCACGCACTCGCACCCGTTGGGCCAGACACATCCGTTGGCGTATGCGATCTCGACGCCCTTCTTGACCACCGACTCGGCGAACAGCTTGTCCTGCGCGGCACGGGTGGTGTCGATGCCAGCGTCATCATCCGCGGTGTCGGTGAGCAGCAGCCGCCGCCGCTTCTTGCCGGTCAAGCGATACGCGTCGTTGCTCGGGTTCTCGAGAGACGCTGCTATGCGATCAGTGGCCATGGGGAAAAGTGAGCGCCGCACCCGCGAGCGCACCTTGCGTGCGCTGCGACGCTTGGTGGGGGTCGGAGGCATTCGGTTTATCACCCCCGCTACAGCGCCTGGCGGATAATCAGCGGGGCGCGGCTCACTTCTTCGTTTGGCCTGCACGCAGCAGAACGCGCCAGATGAGCTGCAACCAGATGACCGTTCGCGACCAGTGGTTGCACCAGGTCGCGTTTCTGAAAGAGAATGGCATCGAGGGGACGGTGCCGTGTCCGCTGGACGATGTGCAGAAGACAGACTTTCTGTGCGAGCTGCTGGTGCAGGCGGCGCGCGCCTCGGGGCTGCAGCTGTTTGTGCCATGGCAGGCGAAGGACGGGCGCCTGGACACCGCGGTGCTGCCGGTGCTGCGGCGCGTGATGCGCGCGGCTGACAACTCGGGTGCGGCGAACCCAAACTTTGGGCGCTTCTACTTCATCAACGACCACGACCACAGCAAGACGTTCGCCTGGCTGAACGATTCGCCGTTTTGGGCGGTGCTGCGTCAGAAGGGCGTGTTGCAGGGCGCGCTGGCCAAGGAGCTGGACAAGACGCTGTACGTGAAGGACGCGCTGTGGGGCCTGCACTGCCAAGCGCTGTTTGCGCATCCGGAGACCACGGCGTACGTGCTCGAGAAGTTCGTGCTGCGGGATCGCGAGCTTGCCAGCGTGGCAAACGTGAACCCGCTGTTCAACGGCGACCGCACCGTCGCGCCGCCGCCAACGCTCGGCGTCAATGGCCGCCGGCTCTGAGTGGATAGCCATCGTGTTTGTGAGCGTGTTCGTCTCTGTGGTCACACGGGGACTCGAGCACTTTTTCATCCGCCAAGGATGTTGCGAGAGCGAGTGTATGGTGAATGTTCGTCGTGAGCGTCGGTCGTCGTCTGTTAGCAGCAATGATGGTGGTGGTGGTGGCGGTGGTGGTGAAGCAACATAGCCTTGGCATATTTTTCGTGCATTCAACGCTTACCGCGACGACGAGTCCGGTAGACGCCGGACTTGGGGTCCGTCTCGGGGGGGTTCCACCACATGATGCTTGACACTGTCGCAAGCAGCGTAGGGGTGTGGTATCGATCCGTTAGCGTGATGAAATGCATGGGAACGCCGAACAACAGGGTACGCGTCCATGTGAGCACGTCGACCACGTCCTTTGGCGCACACAGATCGTAGTACGGGAAGCGATACAGGCTTCTCGCCTGCATGATCTTCAGGGTACACAGACCGACTAGCGTTGGCACCACCAGGTTGTCCTCGCCAAAGTGCTTATGCATCTCGTTGATGGGTGTCCGCGAAGTGCCCAGCGGGAATGCCTTGCAGCAGACCTTGAACAGCCAGACGCGGTAGCGATGCTGCTTCTTGTAGAACAGCAACAGCCCCTCCTCCTCCTCCTCCTCCTTGCCCTCCTCCTCCTTCACCATCAGCGGCGATTTGATTTTATTTGAATTTCAACAGGGCGTCGGTGGCCACTCGTGTGTCTCGATGCCTCGGCTGATGACGACCGTGCTAGCGGAGATAATTATCTTGGGGGTATTTACCGGCATGTTACTCCGTGCCGGTGACGATATGTATCGGACTAGTCGACTGCGTCGGCCCGACGCCCTTGATCGCGCAATGGAGGCGAATGACAAGGCAAGCAAGCAATTCTGGCTGGATAAGGAAATAGATGATAACAGCTAAGTTGTTGTTGTTGTTCCTGGAACATCTAGTGGCGGGAAAGGACAGAAATGGCGGGAAACAGAGAGAAGCTGGACCTCTCGAGGCGGCCTGCCCCGTCCTTTCGTAG
>Ga0208646_1001265_pt1 | contig 12651 bp, 15 predicted proteins | sample AntAceMetag02UK8_FD_184762 | JGI IMG/M metagenome (GOLD analysis project Ga0208646, IMG submission 184762) | Saline lake microbial communities from Ace Lake, Antarctica - Antarctic Ace Lake Metagenome 02UK8 (SPAdes) (version 2) | ecosystem: Environmental > Aquatic > Non-marine Saline and...
TCTCGCCCCGCTCCACCTTAAGCTCGGCGATGCGTTTCGCGTCGTTGTCCATGCGGAGGTCGTAAGCCCTGTTCTCTAGGACGAGTTCGGCAACCTTCTTTCGCTCAAGCTTTAAGGCGATGCCTTCTAAACAGCCGTCGTAACTTTGGGCGATGGCTTTCCATTCGTCACGTTCGGCGGTTAGGGTGGCGATAGTGGCGAGTTTTACCTCAAGATCGTCGATGCGGGTTTGCATAGCATCAAAAACGGATCGTCGCAGCATGACGTACTTTTCTTTTGAGTATTCCAACGGATATTCTGCATCACTATTCATCGTCTTGCTCCGTTTCAACATCGTCTTGCTCCTGTTGGGGTTGTTGTTGTTTGATCGCTCGATAATAGCGAGTCGTGTGTGGTCGGTCATCACTCTTTTTACGGTAGCTCGTCCAGTTGCATTCGATCACGACGCCCGATTCATGGAACCGCGAAACGATCGACGGGCCGAGTGCCTTGGCCGCTGCGTCCGTGCCTTGATTGGTGATTAGAATCGTCGGAAGACTTTGCATGTATCGACCGTTCACTATTTCAGTAAGCGTGCGGTCCTCGTAGTCCGTCTCGCCGCGAACATGCGCCTCATCAACAATCAATAAACCGATCCGTTGAAACTCTTTTATTCGGGCGGACTCCCGGTTGTCCTGCATCGCTTCTCGGCAAGCTCGATACAGTTCGCTTGCTTGCATGTATTTCACGCTTCGGCCAAGCTCGGCAGACTTGCGCCCGCACGCCACGGCTATCTGAGTTTTTCCCGTGCCTCTTAATCCCGATAACAAAACGCCTTGCTTGAACGCAATCGCGTCACAAGCTCGAATCTTGGCCTCAGCCCACTTCCCAGTGTCGCTAACTTCGGCTTCCATGTGTCGTTTGGGTAGGTCCGAACGATAAATAATGTCGCTATATCTCCGTGCAGCTTCGCGCCGTTCGGAATCGGCGCGAAGTTTTTCTCGATCTTCGTCAGAAAGTAAGTTCGGAATCTTCGGGGTGCTCTTTGCTACGGGCTTCGGCTCGGCGGGCTTCGGCGCGAGACTGCGGCGTTTGTCCACCCCCGCTTGAGCCTTTGCCGCCAGGCTCAAAGATTCCTTGATATCCGTTGGCGATGCTGTGGTCGATGGCGGTGATTGCATGGTCGGATCCTAGTTTGGCGAGTTGCTTGAGTTTGATTTTTCGGGTTGACGCTACCCACGATTTGAGTTTGGCTTCCCGGCGGTAGGCGTGCCAGCGGTCCCAAGCGTCGTGGAAGTTCTGGGCGTCCAGTTCGGGTGGGATAAGCTCAATTTCAGGATCGGGAGAATCCGAGCGAACGGGCGCACCGCCCCTCTTACCGTCTTCGACTACGCATCCGTCTTCGTCTTCGTCTTCGTCTCCGACTGAGTGCGCAGGCGCATGCATCTGTTTGCATCTGTTATCATCCGTTATCGGGTCCGGCCACTTGCTAGTCTTTGCTCGCACTTGCTGCCCGAACTTCTCAACTTGTAGGTACGGCTTACCTTCGACCTTGTAGCATCGAACGAGGCTGGCTTTCTCGCACGCGGCGAGTCCACGGACCACATCAGATTCACGTATCTGGTCGAGTTGTAGCGGGTACAGTTGAGCGCGAACGATAGCAATCCTAGCGTCATAGCGGCCATAGTCGTCAACGATAGATAGCAGCCTTCGGTAGAAAACCTCGTCTTTGGCGGACAGGGAGTTCACCGCGTCACTGGTCAAGATGCCTTCTCGTATTAGTCTCGTTGGCATACACAAATCCAAGCACACAACCTCGGCGAGTAACACCCGATCCATAGAAAGGCTCGCCGAAGTTGTGTGATCTAGCTAAATTAAGTGGCTTGATCGGGTGTTACGTTCCATCCTACCAAACATGTCATGTCGGTGCAAGGTTTATTTTGCGGGGCGTGGCGGCTTAGCCATTAGCAGGCTTCTTCGCGGGTTTTGGATATTCCACATGGGTCAGCGCCAGCTTGCTAATAACGGCCCGCGTTCCACGGCGGCTCGCCTTCCAGTACAGGTGCTTGCCGTCGTCATAATGCTTTTGCACGGGCCTACCCAGCAATGCAGATACCTTGTCTGCCGACCGCGTTCCGTACCAGCGGTTGCATGTCCGACCCGGAACAAATACTCCGTCGATTATCAGCCCGTCATTGGCGGGTTCCCGCTGCCCGTGGTATGACCACCCAGAAGCTTGATATATTCCCCCATGATGGCCTTGTGTAGCGTCGGCAAACGAAACAACGACGGGTACAACCTTTAATGCTTCTCGCGTGGCAAAGGCGACAAGGCGGCTTAGCGTCCCTACGTATTCTGGGGTACGAACAAGGCGGGACAATTCAAGGATGGGATACGACCATCGCGTAGGCGGGGAGGAAAAGATGCACGCAGCCACAGCGTCCCCGCGAGTTCCAAACAACCCGCCCGGTTCGTGTTCTGTCACTGAAACAACAGGCGAACCAGCCGCCCGATTGCTGTAATGATGCTTTTTCACCATCGCGTTAGCTTCGGCTAAAAGACCTAAATGAAAAAGCGTTGGGGTCGGACTTGAACCGCCTTCTTCACAATGGGATTGTGCCGCATCACCGTCAATGCTTCCAACGCGTTTTGTGTGTGTTTTCACAATTAGATTCCAAGCACACAACCCCAGGAGGGTTCAACCCGATCCAAAAGAAAGGCCTGCCGGGGTTGTGTGATCTAGCTAAATTAAGTGGCTTGATCGGGTTGAAGGTTCCATCCTACCAACTCCCCCGCAGGAGTCAAGGGGTGGTCATTTAAATAATCCAATCGGTTCGGCGTTGTTGTTCACAGCCGTTTGCGGTCGCAACTCACGCGCGATGCGGTTGATTGCCATCGCTGCGTATTCGGGGTTGAGTTCGCACCCGGTGTAATCGTGTCCGAGTAGGTTGGCCGCGATGCCTGTGGTGCCTGCGCCGTTGAATGGGTCGAGCACGCGGCAGGGCACGCTGTTCTTGTGGATGATCAACGCAGCGCCGTCTGGGTCGGGGTGGCAATTGCACCCCATTTCCCAACCTGTTGTGCGTGCCGTTGCTTGCTCGTTGTATTCTTTGCCGGACAGTTTGCGGGTCTTGTCGCCACGGCTTTCGTCTACATTCCTGCCGCCAGGATCAACTGTTGGTGGCTTATACTGCCCACGTTCCACAACACGAACCATTGCCGCGCCGCACGCCGGGCAGCATCCCTTTTCGGACGTGCTGGCCTTGATGCAGCGCGTGGGCAACTCTCGCGGGAACGTGGCGAAGTGTGATATTTTCTCGGTCGTTATGCTATAATGGGCGCATGAACAACTACCATTGCAATCGTTGTGGGGCTCATTTTGTCCCAAAGGATCAGTCGCCATCCCACTTAAAGCGGAACCCTCCGAAGTACTGCTCGCGGTCTTGTGCTCAGCCAAACCGCAAAGCGAAGGTTTCCCTGACCTGCCGCCAATGTGGGGATGACTTTGAGCGGAAGCGATACATGCAGGACTGGTCGAAGGATCGCGGCCCGTTTTGTGGCTTTTCTTGCTACGGCCTCTGGCAGAGCCAGAACACATCGGGACAGGACAATCCAAACTATCAGCCACAGAGCAGTGCTCGCGGAGCCAGTCAGAAAGATCGGAACCGCTTGCATGTGTTGGAGCGTGACGGTCATGTGTGTCAAAAATGCGGATCAACTCATCGTCTGCACGTCCACCACGAAACGCCTTGGGAACCCGGTCAAGATGACCCGCATGCAATGGGCAATCTGACGACGTTATGCGCATCGTGTCATCAGAAACTTCATCGCCAGATGGAACGGGATGCACGCGGACGATTTCAGACCAATCACTGAATCCTTCGTGGGCGATCTTCCAGACGTTGCGTGGGGTGCGGGTCGCGCCGCCGACTGCCTTCATCGTGCCGTTTGTTTTCTCGCCGCCGTTGGCCCGCTCGCTACCCGCTTGCTCGGCCACGTCCTGCGCGAGACGTGACATGCTGGCTGGGTCGCTCGCCTCCTTCACCGCCTCCATATCAAAGAAGTATCGCGCGTTCTTCGTGAGCTGAAAGATGAACTCATAGCTGGACGTACACCGATCACGCTGCGAGCCCGGCATCGGTGCGGGCTTGTGCCAGATCACGGCGTCGCGTAGGTACCAGCCCGCGGCTTGCAGGGCGAACGCGACACGCCACGGGATGCCGATCATGTCTTTGGGCTTGCAGTCAGCGGCACCGCCCGCCCGGCGCGAGTTCTTTTGTCCGTTTATTGTTGGCACGTTTTGGGTCGTGAATCCCGATGACGCGCCTGATGACGCATACGAGTCACCAAGGTTCAGCCACAGCACGCCGTCATCCCGCAGCACACGCCACACGCCGACCGGGTTGTCCTTGCCGCCGAACACTTCCAGCATCGCCGCAACGAAGTCGTCGGGCGTTGGCTCAAGTCCGATCTCAGCAGGAACGAAGTGCTCAAGCAGGTGGTTTGGGATTTCGTTTTTTCGGTAAATATTCACGGCTTAAGCTCCGTAGTATGGTCTATAGGCAAGACTCCGCATCTTGCTAGTTCTTGTTCAATTTCCAGTGCTTTGCTTGCAGATAGGCTGGGGTTGATTCGTGCCGCTTCGCCGTAATATGACCGCAGGCCAAAGTAAGGCGGGCTGGTCACGCAGCAGTGGAAGTGCTGTTCGGGTAGCGTTGCCATCGTCGCGCGGCAGTCGCCGGTTAGGATGTTTGCTGTTGGTTTTTTCAAACCGCACCGCCTGTCTTGCATGTTACTGTTGGGTCACTTGGCATGGTCGGTGTCCTTTGTTGGGGTTGGTGTCAAGGGGGTTTCTCAATTCATTATGTGACGCGGATAAACGCCTCGGGATGATCGCGGCACGCGGCCAGCAGCTTGCGGATGATGTTCTTGGCGGTGCCGTGGCAGCCCCACCCGTTGGCTGGGTTGTGCCACTCATAACTAGCCAAGTTGTCTGGATGATTGACGTGTGAGTCAGCAGCTTCGAGGATGCCGATGGCCTCCCCACAATTACTCCCATCCAAACCGCGTAAGCCATCTTCACCAAGGGCTAGGTCAAACATTGGCGAGATGTTGTCGGTGGGTTTTCCAATCACCTCCACTACCGCCGGCCACTCACCTCCGGCGTCTATCACAATGTCTACATCAAAGCTCATATCATGCTCCTTTCGAGCGGGGTTAATTAGTCTGTGCCGACCCAGCGCCAGCAACATAGTGAGTTGCCATGACTGCCCGGCGTCTTTGACTTGATGCGCTGTCCAGTCGCCTTCCATTCCTTGCTGCCACGATAGAGGCTGCCGAGGAAGTTCTTGCAGTCCAGTCTGTCATATCGCGGGTCGCTGTCGAGGATCATCCTAGCGTCGTCGGCAGACACGTAGGCATTAATACCCATCGTGGTTTGCTTCCACTTGTAGAGCCGCTTCATGGACTCCCTAAGCTCGGCTAGGGTCTGGGCGTAGTTGACCTCGTGGGCTTCAAGTGCAGCGTCACGGGCGGCTTCTTCGGGGTTGGGTGTCCATAGGTTCATGCGTCTATTCCTGTGTTCGTGCTGCGCGGACCCCGCCCCACTACGTCCGATATTCCTATCGGGCGATTAAAGGTTCTATTGCTAAGTTCATCACCGAATCGGACACCGAGTTGTCAGGGGTAGGACATTGCTCGGATTTATGCAGGTGATGCGTCAATGCAATAGCGGGGGCCACGTTGCCGGGGAACAACGCACGTCCATCTCTGTCTTGGCCCTTGACTGTTTCTGGTGCTTTGAATGTCTGGGAAGCTGAACCGAAAATAAACCCAGTCCCGGCCCACCAATAAAGAAACAGCACGCGCGTGAATGTGACCTCAGTGCGCGTACTGTTTTTGGGGGACGGGATGTGGTTTACCAAGGTCACGGCACCATTGTACCGCAGCTTTGTTTTGCGTCAAGTAGTTTATTCGCCACCGCCTGACTCAAGTTGTTTATCGCCGTGCATCTTGCCATTGAATAGCCCGCCGTCGGCGAACGCGGATTCGATTCGCTTGACTGCTATATCAAAGTATTCCTCTGATAGTTCGACCCCGATGAACTTGCGGCCCGAACTCGTGTTAGGCGTGTTGCCTTTGACATACGCCCATTTTACCTAAGATTGATAGTTAAGTAAGTGCGTGATTCCTAATAAATAGGAATAAACGAATAAAATTAGAATACGGGGGTTGACATTTGGGTTAGTCTCGCTATATTGGCGAGGCACGGCGTGGCGCGGCAAGGCTTGGCAAGGCACGGCTGGGCAAGGCTTGGCAAGGCAGGACAACCGGCGATGTCTTGACGGACATCTCCGGCATTTACCCCTAACAGTGGCAACGCCACAAGGAACCTTCCCATGTTCGAGACATTGAAAGTAAGATTGAATGGTCTGTCCCCGCTACTCATGCACAACGGGCAGCTAGCCAACCCGCTCAACCCGTTTACGAAACAGTTGAAGGCGGTCACAAGCAAGCGGAAGAAGACCGACGACGACCATGCGGAGGTTGCCCGCATCGAGTGGCACGCAAGCCTATACATCGATAGTGATGGACGCTTGTGTATGCCCGGCGAAAACATCGAGGCTTGCTTAATCGGCGGGGCCAAGAAGTCTAAGCTCGGCACGCAGTTTAAGTCGTCGGTTTTCGTTGATGGATCGCCTGTCATTGATTACGGAGGTCGCAAGAAGGCTGCGGAGTTGTGGGGAGATGACCAATACAAGGATATTCGCGGGGTTAAAGTTGGCACGGCTCGCGTCATGCGTTGCCGCCCGATCTTCCGCAAGTGGTCGATTGTCGTAGATATAAAGTACAACCCCGAGATGGCGAACGAGGCAGACGTTGCGAAGGCGATGGCTGACGCGGGCCAGCAGGTTGGGCTTGGCGACTTCCGGCCTAAGTTTGGCCGGTTTGAAGTTGAGCTATTGGATTAATTTGAGGCGTGGCCTGGCAAGGCATGGCAAGGCAGGGCACGGCATGGCACGGCAAGGAAACCAGCGATTCGCTAACGCGGGTTGCTGGGATTTGAGGCTTGGCCCGGCCCGGCGAGGCAAGGCAAGGCTAGGCAAGGCGCGGCTTGGCAGGACAAGGAAACCATCGGTCGGCTAACGCAGGCCGGTGGAATTGGTAAGAAACATCCCCCCCCCCCCACGGAGATCATCAATGATCCATCAAGCGACAGAAATCAAGTATGGAACACTAGACAAAGGCGACGTTCTCAGCGTCGAACATTGCGAGGCCGTCATGGGCATCGACCGCAAGACCAACCCCAGCGGATACACGCTGGCACTAATGGGCCTGGTCACTCAAGTGCAACGTGAGATAACGCAGGAAGGGAAGCGGTACACCGTCGCCACACGCAAGGGCCAAATCGTTGTGCTTACCGACCCCGAAGCTGCTGAGTACCAAGACCACAGATTCGAGTCAGGGCAGAAGACATCACGCCGAGCCCACTTTTACAATCAGTGCGTGGACGTGAACAACCTCGGCCAAGACCAGCGATCCAAGCACGACTACAACCTCATCAAGCAGGCGGCAATCCTGTCTGCGGCCAAGGGTGCGAGGCAGGCACTGCATCCCATCCCGGTAAAGCGAGTCACGCCCACTCTGGGCTAGGCGGGGCTAGGCCGCCGTCGCTTTGTTGCGTCGGCGGACTTTTTTGAGGCGTGGCGCGGCACGGCAAGGCAAGGCCAGGCAAGGCTCGGCATGACAAGGAAACCATCGGTCGGCTAACGCAGGCCGGTGGAATTAACTAAGATCGTGACAATGAAACCAATCAACTACTACACCCCGTCCGGCCTAGCAAAACTCTCGGGCAAGGCTACATCGACCGTGTTTTCTGCCCTAAAATGCGGATCACTCCCGCACGTTAAGACCATCGACGGCGCACGCCTCATTAAAGAAGAAGACGCCAAAACCTACGCCAAGGAAAAACAATGACACTCGTTGGTAGGTTCATAGTCCAAGCCCCATTTGTTCTTCCCCGTGCATCTTGCCATTGAATAGCCCGCCGTCGGCGTAGGCTGCTTTGATTCGCTTGACTGCGATATCAAAGTAGCCTGGGTCTAGCTCGATACCTATGAACTTACGGCCAGTCTTGACGCAGGCTACGCCGGTCGTGCCGCTGCCCATGAAGGGGTCGAACACGACATCGCCAGGCCGACTGCTCACGGTGATGATGTGTTCCATCATTGCCAGCGGCTTCTCACACGGGTGCTTACCCTTGTACGCCTGAACCGTGGGGAATGTCCACACGTCGGTATAGGGCACGTCGGCGGTGACGGTGAACGGTCGGCGCAGGTCTTCGTATTCGCGGCGTAGGTCTTCGTATTCGCGGCGTAGGTATTCCGTCTTGCAGTTGGATGAACACAGCAGCTTCCGCATCGCCTCATAGTGGGCTTGCGTCGGCAGGCTCCACTGTGACCGGCTGAAGTAGTGACGCGACGCCATGCCGCCGGCAGACGGCGAGAACCCACACGCCACGTTCGCCGCAATCTTGCCCTCTTGTGTGAGCATTCCGGCGCGTTCAAACTCGCCACAGATATACGCCCGCAACGGTTCAAACACGAACCCGCGCAGTTCGTCGCACTTGGCCTGATAGCCCGCCTCGCCCTTTGCCATGTTGTCGGCGTTGAAGTGCTCGGCGAAGATGCACCGCTCGGACATTTGGACGAACTGGCGGAACCGCTCTTCGCCGTATATCGCCGCGTGGCTTGGTCCGGGCTTGTGCCACGTTATTTGATTTAGTACCCCAAACCGCTCCCCCACCGCAACTTCGACCATTGCCGCCATCCTCGGACTCGCAAAGCAATACAGCGACCCGTTCGGCTTAATCAGCCGCTGCCACTGCTCGCACAGCCCGCCAATCCACTCGATGAACTGGTGGGGCTTATCCCACTGACGGTCCCACGCCTCGCCCTTGACCTTGAAGTAGGGCGGATCTGTAGCGAGTAAGCCGACCGCGTTGTCTGCCATCAGCGGCATAATCTTGGTTGAATCACCCCGATATAACACAACATGCCCGTCGTCGCTCACGTAGTCTGGTTTGAGGTTCATTCGTCACCTTCCTTAATCGTCCAGTTGCCGCCTGCGACAAGCGGATAGTTAGCCCATAGACACTCTATCTTTTTATCCTTAACCTTCTTGGCCGACGCCTTGTTATCAATCTCTCTGCTGACTACATGCCATCCATGAGCCTTACGGTGATGCTCGTAAAGCTCTGACGGATAGCCGCTCAGCAGAAACTTTCCCTTGATGCCAGCAAGCCATGTAAGTAGCTCGGCATGATCGTTCGCCGACATCTCGCATTTGTAGTCGCTGGTCGTTACGCGGGTTTCATGCGCATATGGAGGGTCGAGATAAAACAGTGTGTTCGGCCCGTCTTGCTGGCGGATCAGGTCGATGGCTGGTCGGTTCATGACGGCGACGCGCTTCATGCGTGCGTGAATGTCGGGCAAGCCTTCGATGGCGGTGAGCCACGATGACACCTGCTCGTTCATGCCGCGACGGGTTCGGTTACGGCTCATCGTTGCAAAGTCTTTCATCAAGCCTTGGCGAGATTGCCTGGCGCGAACGAAGAACGCGACGGCAGTTGCTACGGCGTCGCGTAGCTCGGTCTGCTGTAGGTAATACCCGGCCTCCTCAAACACTTGCTCGGACAGCGGCATACCTTCAACATGCCGCTTGAACTGCTCAAACACTTCGGGATTCGCCATTGCCGACCAAAAGCAAGCAAGCTCACTATTCAGGTCGTTGACTACTTCGCTCACGCCTTGCGGGTCTTTCTGCAACAGCACAGACCCGCCGCCGAAGTACGGCTCGACGTAGTGCGTGTGGTCGGGCATGTGTCCGATAATCCATTTGGCGAGGTAGTGTTTGCCGCCGCAACAGTGCCACTTCAACGGTTGTGTTAACTGCGAAGTGGCGGGGCCTCCTTTCGACTTTTTCATATCCGATACTCCTTAATTTTGTTTTCGTATTGCGTCCTTGTTGTTAATGCTGCGGGCAGGAGTCGAACCTGCGTCGTCGGATTGATTACCGCTTGACAGATGCTTTCGCGTCCACACTCCGCAGCGTGTGCCGAGCTTCACTGCCTCTTGGCTACACTTCTTTCGCGTGCCAACTCATCCGCGAGAAAGCAAAGAGGCACGCGGTCTCGGGACTGGCGGCTGTACACTTCCTCAATCATCTGGGCGTACTCCTCTTTTGTCCTCCGCTTACCCATGATATGACTGTGGACATCAACCTTGGAGATAAAGCGATCGGGGTCAAACTCAGGCACATGAACGATGCGAGAAAGCGCTGAAACAAACAACGCCGATGCTGCAAACGCAAGACCTTTATCTCGGATTGCGATGACAATCCTACCCACGACTTCGGCGTGTTCTCTTCCCCTCACCTCAAACGTACCCGACTTAAATGGTTCCATTTTGTTGGACGATCCAGCCGTCTCGCCGCCAAGCATCGACACCGCAGAGATCATCGGAACACCAGTCCTTCTTCGATATCGATCGACTTCCGCGTAGTGCGGATTGCCTTGACGCATGTACGAGTTTAAATAGTCTGCCGCAGTCCACTTGTTAGTCGCCTTCTCAAGCTCATGGATGGTGACACCGCCGTCGTCGCAGATGACAAACTTAACGGGAATGCCGAGCTTGCGAGCAACAGTAAAGCGGTGGTGGCCTGCCTTGATTTTGTACTTCCCATTGCCGTTCACCACGACATGCAGCGGGTATGCGCCGAGAAACCCATAGTTACGCATGGATGTTTCGAGGTGCTTTAGCCGCCCTACATCTCTGTTAAATCCGAGCAGTTCAAAGCGGTTATAGTCTGTCGTTTGCTGTATCTGGTCTTTCATATCTTTCCCTTGGGTTATAGGTTCCCGTCGATCCAGTCGCGCACCGATACAATCGCTTCGCGTCTTTTCGGATCGTCTTTCATGATTCTTTCAAGTTGGCTAATGGCTATGCTTGCGAACGTCAGGGCGTCGCTGACTGGCAGGCTTGGGCCGCCGTGCTTTAGTTGTTTTACTGTCGTCTTAATGACGCTGGCGTTCTCGATGACCTCGCCGGTGTCCTCGTCAATGACGACTTCCTCGTACTCGTCGTCGGTCGATGAGGACTTGCCGATGTTGGAAGTGTTCATCGTGGCCGTCGTGCCGTGCTTGGTGGTGTATGCCCGCGTCTGTGCTTCGCCGCAAAGCTCGCCGTAGGTCTTGCCTTCCTCACTGTCACTTTGTGATAGTGAGGGGCGCATCCGGCTGACAGTCATATAGCTTACCCCGCAGCGCCTAGCAATCTCCCTGTCCGACCACTGCCCCCACTCCGCATCCTCTAGCAGACGCATCACCGACCGGCGCTTGTCCGCGTTGCTTCGGCGCTTGCCGTGGGTGGCATTGCACTCGACGGCAGCAAGGGCCGCGTCTCGCTTCGTCCCATTGCGGACTTCTGCAAATACGACATGCGTGTCGTTTCTTGCGTATGCCGCGAAGCGGTGAAAGCCGTCAACCAGCCAGTAGTCGCTCCCGTCGTGGAATGCCAGCATCGGCGGGAACTTGTCGCCGTTTTTCATGCGGTCGGCGTACTCGCTCACCGTGTCTTGGTCAAGCTCTTCGCGCGGCTGGATATCGCCGTCGATCCTGAGTTGGTCGATGTTTAGTTGCTTGTTGTCTTTAGTCATGGCTATATAATAGCCGATGCAATTCCCGCGTCAACCCCCTGGGCAAAACTTTTATAGCCGCTTCTTTACAGCCGACAATCCGCAGGCTAATATATCGGCATGGCTAAAGTAGGACGCAAAAAACTCCCCGCCGACCAGAAGCTAACCGAGCGAGTCCGTCTCTATGGCACGCCAGCGGAGTACCGCGCATGGCAGCAGGCCGCAGCCGAGCGAGGCGAGACGCTTAACCACGTCATCCGCAAGCACCTTGCCCGCATTTCGAAAAAGTTTCAATAAGCCTACTTGACTCTCCATTGCATAGCCGATAGAATGCCTATCGAGCCGGCGCACTCCGCGACGGCCAGCTAACTAGGGAGCAAGCAATGGTAGACGAATACGGCGAAACTATTGACGCCACAATCGACAAGATGGAAGCGGCGGGTGTGTTCGCCGGCACGCGCACCGACGAGCCATGCAGAGTAATTAAGGAAGTGACGCTGCATGGCATACCCTGCAAAGTTTTTCGGCGCGTCGATAACGGCACGACGTTTTTCCGTGCGGAGGTAGCACGCAAAGGTGCCAGCCAAGACGGGTTTTGTGACCATGCCTATCAAGAGTCGGCGGGATTCTGGCCCGCGTCGGGATCAGACGAAACGGAAGCCGACGCACTAGCCCGCGCGATGGAATGGGTAGACCAACGCGCCTACGTCCTGAGCATGGCAATCATCGTGGACAAAGCCTTGTCTCAGCCGGTGTACTACGTGTCGATGGCTAACGACTATGAGCCGTGGGTCGAGGTAGCCAAGCTCTGCACCCGCGACGGCCTGCACGTCCTCGACGACACGGCCATGCTGGACTCGCCAGAAGTCGGTCACAACATAGGCGGCGTGTGGACGCGCGACGACGGCGTTAATGTCCGCTGCGAACTGGTGACATGCTTCGAGGCTGGCGGCAAGTGGCTGGCTGTTTACGATTGCG
>Ga0208646_1001266_pt1 | contig 12647 bp, 13 predicted proteins | sample AntAceMetag02UK8_FD_184762 | JGI IMG/M metagenome (GOLD analysis project Ga0208646, IMG submission 184762) | Saline lake microbial communities from Ace Lake, Antarctica - Antarctic Ace Lake Metagenome 02UK8 (SPAdes) (version 2) | ecosystem: Environmental > Aquatic > Non-marine Saline and...
ACCATTGTTGCCCGTGCGAGCTTCTACTAAGCTGGATTTGTTGTTGATAGCGGTTACGACTTCTTCGGCTTTAGACTGAGAAGGGAAGATGAAGTCACTTATAGTGAACTCTACGGTCTCGGTAGCTAAGCCTACTTGGACGTTCAAGGAGAGAGGAGCGTTAGAGAAGTCATAGTTCTCTACGGCTTTAGTCTCAACTGAAGCTTTCATAGCTGGGAAGTTGTCTAGTTGTAGACGGGTTTCACCTGCAGATGCATTTTGTCTAATAGTTTCAAAGGCTTGTTGTGAGAAGGAAGGCTCGAACCCGGTACCATCGTCGATGTATACTTTGACGTCTCCGGCTTCTTCAACGGGTAGAATAACTGAGGCAGATACTACACGTTTGGAGGTCTCTGGATCAACCAGACCTACAATAGAGTTAAGAATAGCTTCTTTTACACCTTTAGAGATGGATTGAATGTGGCTCTTGATACGATCCCTGAGCTCTTCATCGTTCTCACGATTACGACCGGTAGTGAACTTAGAAGTGTTCTCGGCTCTAGCTCCAGTGAAAGGGGGAGTAGGAAATGCTTCTCCACTAATGGCTTGGGAAGGAATATTACCTGCAGTGCCCGGAAGAGCAGCGATTACTTCGACATTATCGATGGAATCCTCTCCGGCAAGAAGAACGGCATCATTCTGTACTATGAAACGTGTCTCGACACTGACGCCAGTGGCTGGGACGCTTACTACAGTACCGGCATTAATGGTGATGTCAGCACCTTGTTTAAGGATAATTGAAGAGTCCTGGGTGTGGTCATTTAGAATAGGGGTAGAAAGGGCAAAGCTCCAGTAATTGACGTTATTAGTAGGCGCTACGATGTAAGGAACTTCTTCCTCTGCGTTTGTACCTCTACCTATAACTAAAGTGCCTGAGGTAGAGAATAGGACGTTAGAAGCATCATTCACGTAGATAGTAGTGTCTCCGTTAGAAGCGGCTGGGAATCCAGCAAAGAAGGAAGTGTCTACCTTCTCGAAAGTAGTAGGACGGAGGATGTTGATCAAACCAGTAGCTTTGAGGGCTTCTCTACGGGTTAAACCGTATTCAAAGGCTCTATTGTCTAGATCTTCACCGAAAGTACGGTCTAGGTCCACAAGACGAGATACTTGAGCAATGGCGTAGTATTGTGCGAAATCTTGTTGAGCAGCGGCTTGGGTCAGTACATCTAAGACAGAACCAGCGTTAACGTCATTCAAGCCCAATTGAGCTATCAATGTAGATAACATCTCTGCTTGTATTTGACTCTCGGTCTTGTTCTTTAAATCTGCCATATTGTATCTTATCCTTTATCTACTAAATTATACTATTTCGATGGAAATAGGCACTGGTATATCAATCTTTTTAAGTTTTAAATTAAAATTAAGTCTCAAAGCATTGCCTTCCCGGGTAATGTTGAGGTTTTGAACGGACTCTATACGAGAATCAGAGGTCAAAGTGTTAACTACCCCATCTTGAATATCATGTAGGGGTGGGAATTTAGTGCCAGGTAAAAGGTTGGAACCTAGTTGAGGCTTGCCCATTACTTCCCCTTTTTCGTAAGAGAGTTTTAGTATGACTTGTTGAGCCATGTTCTCTGACCCACCTACTAGCTCTAAGTCACTGGAATTATTGATAATTAAGTCAAAGTTGTCATCTAACTTGAAATCTATTCCTAAAGAGCGTTCTAATTCGGTCTGATTCTCGTTGATCTTGTTAGTCTTACCTCGTGGAGTGTTAGAAAAGTCCCCCACTTGTTCGGTAGGAATGAGGATCTTGTCGCCAATGGTTAGGAGTCCGCCCTCTTTATCGGTAGGATCTTGAACGATGTAAGGAGTCTTAAGGTTGTTTACTTCCACAATCTCACCCCAACGAGTAGCGTCACCTAAGTAGTCTTGAGCCAAACGTTCAAGGGTTACTCCAGCATCTATGCGGATTTCTTTAACTGCAGGTAGCGCGAATAGACCTAAGTTGCCGTTGAACCGGGCAATCATGTCCTTGATCTTCTCATCATATGGGGACCTTAAAAGGTCTTCGGTGCTTAAAATGAGGTTTAAACCAGTTACGGCTTCACTGAATGCCTTGAGAACGTCGTATTCGTCTGCGGTTACGTCTTTAGTTGGATCAGCTGATAAGGTGGAGTCTCTATCGAAGATGTCATTATATTCAGTAGAACCTAGGTTGAATAGATCTTCAGCATTGCGTCTGACCCGATTAAGCTCATCAATCAGGTCTTGATAGAATGAAAGGGGTTGAGTGACTAAGTAGTTTTGCTCTTCCAAGGTGGCATCGATGGTATCTTGAGGGAAAATAGACACATCTAGAGCCATTAAGCCTTCGCCAAAGGTAGAAATCAAAGCACTGCCTTGAGTGGTAGTGGCTGATTTAAGGTCGGAAGGTAGTTCAATATCGGTGATTCTACGGTCAACTCCACCATATATATCGGCTTCATCCTGAGTTTCTTTGACTCCTAGGGCTATTTGCAGGGCTTTAGCTTCGGATACAGTCTCTTGAATAGCTCTACTAGAGACGTCCCCAGCTACTAGTCCAATACCCTTAAAGGCTTTGATAGCTAGTGTGGTCTTTCTAAGGGGCTCGATAACTACTGCGTTGTAGGTGCCTTCTATTTGTCTGAGTATGTCTTGAGTTCTTAAGAAGGTGCCACGGGCTTGGTCAAGGGCGTTAACCGCTCTTTCAAGGACTCTTTCGAATAAGGTACTGTTATCATTGGCTTTATCTGCTTGAAGGTGGGCTAATACCTTGAACTCTAGATCGTAATCGTATAGAAAGGACTTAGACGCTTGGCGGTCCATGTCGAACTTAATCAGCTCTACTACTAGAAACTCACCGTCTTTATAGTTCTTGAACACTAAGCGGTGGCTTTTAGCTTCTACCGGGTTAGTCTTCTTGAACTCATAGTATGATCTGAACCAGTTACGGAGTCTAAGGAAGACTTCATAGCCAGATAAGTACTTGAGCTCGTCGGGTTGAAATATAGCTTTACCATCTTTGGCATTCACCCCACCCGCTCCACGGAAGGGGGCCAGACCAGTTGTGCCTCTGATTTGTAGGTTTTTGTACTTATTGCCGGAATGGGTAACTGTAGTACCACCTTGTACGGGCTTGATCGAGATAGCGAAGTTCTCAGTTTGCTTAATAGAGGAGGGGGCCAAAGGTAGCTTGAAGTCAGTGAATCGACCAGCTTGAGAGCCGTCGGATACGTTAACTACTGAGAATGTATAGGGAAATGAGAGTGTTAACCAGTTTCCTTGAGTTATTACGCTCTCTACATTAGTCTTAGGGTTAACGGGATAGCCGTTTCTGCCAGTGAGTTGGCCCACTAGAGCTGTCACCGATCCGGAGATGTTTTCTACTAGTGATGAAATGGGGCGAATATTGGGCATTGGTTCCTTATTTATATATTAATATGTTAAATTATACTAAAAGAGCCTTGACTTGGGGTTATTAGTTGTGGTAATATAGGTTTATGGATAAAGAAATAAATATCGATGATATTAAGGCTACTTTAGAAGGCACCAATCTAAGCCTGGAGATGCCTCAAGAAACTTACGAATACCTACAGCAACGAGCTGAAGCGCAAGGCTTGGACTTCGAAGGTCTTATTCACAAGATACTAAAGGATCAAGTAGATGCAGCGGTATTAGAAGAAGCTAAGTTTAACCGAGTAGCACGCGGCCTTTTAATCCTGGGTATCTTATATGTTTCAATGTTTTTCTTCTTGGGATGCTCAGGTAGTGTAGATGGATTATTCAGTGTGAATACGGCCAAGTGCTACCGAGCTGAGGTAGCAAAAACGGATTATGGGGTTTTGTATTGCAATAAATACTCTCATTATAGTGGGGGTAATTACTCTTTAGAAAGCTGCACTGACGGTAATGATTATCTTAATATAAGAAATTTAAAAATATCAGCAAATAAAGTGGAGTGCCAGTAATGAGTAATAGCAGTATATATTTAAAATTAGCATTTTATAATGAGCAAAAAGTTATCTCGGGCTACGTGACCACGGAGTTCATTCCAGCTGACTTTCTTCACATGAAGGCGTCTAAGACCTCAGCGGGGGTGTTTTTGTACAGCAAGAACCTACCCTTCGTTAGAATTGTGGACCAGCAAGTGCCTGAGTTCTATGCTTGGTTGAGTAAGTTTACAGACCCTACTATAGAGAAGTGGGCAAAGGTTTTCCAAGAGGAGTTGAAAAATGACTAAACAAGAAAAAATAGACCAGTTAATAGAAGAAGTTCAGCATTTTAAGGACGCTCTAAAAGAGTCTGAGTACGATTTGGATAAAGTTCAGGAAGAGCTAGATGAGACGCTTGAAGCAGTAGATCGGCTGGAGAACGAGATAGATGGATTTTCTATGGGCTATTATCCAGACCATGATACACTAGAGACTGCGGTCCGCATGAGCAGTTCCAGTTTTTTCTCAGCTAATAAAAATGTTTTAGATATTTCGGAAGACGAAGAGACTGCAGATATTCAAAAAGATGCCATTGAGACTTTTATCAGAAATATGGATGATCTTAGATGAATGATTTAATGATAGATATAGAGACCTTAGGTACTGGCACCGACGCAGTAGTGTTGAGTATTGGGGCGGTATTCTTCGATATAGAAACGGGGAAGCTAGGCGCAAGCTTTCATCAAGCTTTAGATATTCAAGATCAATTAGACGTAGGACGTAAGATTGATGGAGCTACCCTCAAGTGGTGGGTTGGCCAGTCTAGCGAGGCTATAGGTAATCTATTTAAACACGCCAAGCCTAGTAGGGAAGTTTTAAGTAATTTTGAAATATGGGTTAAAAGTCTGACACCCCCCAGTAAGCTGTATGTGTATGGCAATGGAGCCGGATTTGATATCACTATCATGGAGAGCTTATATAAATCTTTTGGTGGGGAACATTTCTGGAAGTACAGTAAAATCATGGACTTGCGTACGTTTAAGCGCTTCAACAACCCAAAAGGGTTGAAGATTATCAATAAAGGAACCAAGCATGACGCCTTAGATGACGCCAAGGCTCAAGCTGAGTTCGTTATAAATTGCCTAAAAGGAGAAGAGTAAAATGAATAAATTAAAATTAGAATTATCAGATCAATGGAGATCTTTACGGGTGAAGAGTGGTAAAGAGGTTATTTATAGATTAAATGGGGAATCTTTCTACGTCCTGAAAGAACTTTCTAAGTTTAAAGGTAACTCAGTTTTGGAAACTATACTAGATCACCTGCAAGGTGAGGGTGTTATGGGAATGAATCAGAGTTTTAACTATAATGAAAATTTTGAAGATATGGTTCTATCCTATGATGAAGAAGTAGAAGAGGAGTTGGGCGGGGACGCCTTACTAAATCTAGAGGGTTGGGCAAATCAGCAATCTAAATAACAAAGGAGTTCAAAATGACATTAAAAATAAAGAAGATAAAAGTACCTAGAACTGACGCAGTAACGTATCAAGTGAAGAGGGACTCGGGCATTATCAAGTTCTTTCAAGATGGACGCAAGGTGGATCAGCTTCCAGTAGGCATTCTTACCACCCGAAAAGGTCTCATGAATAGAGTCAGACCCTCCTCGGAGTGGATTGCAGTTCTCTTAGCGGAGAAACGTAACCGATCTACTGAAGGTATCTCCTTTGAGTTCGACGAAGCAGCGCAAGAGTTGATTAAATATCTAGACGATAAGTTTGGTTATGAATAAATTGTTTACTTAGATTAGCAGTTTTGTTAATCTAAGTAATATCGTCAATGACGCCTACAACGGCTTCAGCGGTCTCTTTATACTTAATAGCTACTGCCTTAGAGTCGGTCGCCGCTCCTGCAGCCACAATTGTCCCATTTATGCTATTACCCAACGCGTTAGCCACTTGATAAGTAGCTTCTTGTAACCCGGCCATAGTAGAAGACAATTGACTGATTCGAGTAGTCACTTGCCCTTGCCTAGTACTAGTTTCTGCAGCCAATACCGCTAGACCCACGTCACCCACATCCGTACCCACTAAATAAGCATTAAGAGCCGATGTAGAAGTTACTATGTTAGCTAGAGCCGTAGCGAAGTTAGAATCGGTGTTATCATTCAATCCAATAGCGGTAGTCTGAGCAGCCATTGCGGTGATTCTACCGTTTATTCGCCGCTCTAATTCGTTAATAAGCATATCTAAAGAGTTTTGGGATCCCGGAGCGGTTTTAGTATCACGTTCACCGTCTGTGTAACCATTGACATCGGTATTGAACAAAGTGCCGGAAGGTATGGCATTGATAGGTCTGACAACCCAAGTGAAGGCAATATCAGCTTCTGGATCAGGATCTACGCCAATAGGAGTAGTATCTGTAACCGTATCTATTGTGATTATTGCTAATTCATCGAAGTTGTCTCTAAGTAAGTAAGTTTGACCCACAGTTATAGTGATTGGAGTGGGGAAGGTCTGTACTACTCCTACCACGTTGATATCAGCGGTTAAGTCTGCAGACAAGCGATCTATAGTGGTATCAGTACCAGCTCCGTTAACTAAAGCGTCAGCAATGGCCTCTTGATCATCAATATGTCTTTGCTCATTGGCTGGGTCATATGAAGTGCCTCCACCGTCAAACTCTGCTATCCTAATGATATCGGTATCGGGCATAGCGGGAGTTGTTCTAGAGGGTATCTTGTTTCCTGGATTAGTTGCATCGGCTAGCTCAATAGGTGCGGCCTGGAATAGAGCATTAAGAGCACGTCTTTCAGAGTAGTAATGAGCCAAGACGTCATCGGTGTACCAATTGAAGTACTTGATGTAAGCCGTCTCTAAGTTTGCAGTATCTAAAATATTTTGATCTTGAACAAGTATGTTGTTGGCCATATCGGCTGCGAACTGCTCTTGTTGAGTCTTTTGCTTTGCTAATTCTGCTTGCTCTGCTGCGGTTAATATAGGTGCTGCCATCTAATCCGAGACCTTTACGCCCTTAGACCCAACGGATTGAGTCAAAGGTGAAGTTGGCACCGTAGTAGGGTGAGCCCCGGAAGAGGACCCTCCAGCCACAGTGGTAATATGAGAGTGTGAATTGAATGCGGAAGCCATTGCAGTGAACTTCGTAGCTAAGTCGGTGACTGCGCTTCCTAAACGTACTAGATCTGCTTTGACCTCTATCTGGGCGGCACTAGCGTCTATTACGAGCTGAGTGTCCCCATCTATTACTGTGAACTTCTTAGAAGAGCCGTTGATTACAAGGGTCATTCCACCTGCAGTAACTATCTGTACCTCATCGCTGGTAGCGTCTTCGGTGATAGTTAACCCGGCTTCGTAAGTGGTAGTAGTCTTTTGATTCTTACCGTCGAATTCCTTGACTATCTTGTCTTCTCCTAGAGAGAAGGATAGCAAGCAGGTCTCACGGATTAGTTGAATCTTGTTCAAATCATCGGATATGGCGATAGATCCGTCTAGTAGTTCGAATTTAGCGGTGAAATTCGGGTCGTCTGTCTCAGGAGTAGGGGTAAATACTTGATTGACTGGATCATAGACACCACCTCTACGGGTCATACTGTATTGACCCTCGTTGTCGATAGTCTCGGTAATACCGTTGAACTCACTACGGGAGATAGAACCTTGCTCGGAGGTAGCCCCGGCAACTATAGGTGAGATGCCCGCGTCTACTCCAATGATGATAGGGTACCTTTGATCTCCTTGAACAAACTGTACAAATACGATGTCCCCGTCTTGCTCTTGTAGAGATACCTTGTTTAAATTATTAGTGGCAGCTTTTAAAATTCTCTCGGAGTAACTAGAGTTACCCCCAAAGGGGTTAATCATGATACAGTTGTATATGATTTGTCCCTCCCGGAACCCCCCTAGGGTTACAACATTATAAAGAACTTTAGGAGATTGGCTGCCAATAGTGTAATTATCTACATTATCAGTAAATAGAACCTTTCTGACCATACATCTGTATACTCTATAATCCAGATCTCTTCCCGTATTTCTAGGAGTAGGGGTATTATTGGATTGGATTGAGTTGTCATACCTACGTCTCATTATTTCTTACCTATCTTTGTGGAGTTAGCTTCGGTGTATTCACCTTCATTGTCGAAGTCAGTGGAGCGGTCATCGAAGTCCTGCTTAACGTCTTTCTTTTCTAAATCAGCTATTTCGAAGCCACGAGTTAAAGAAACCTCTTGAGTCCACATAGCGGCGCCGTTGTCCTCAATAGAGAATGTATCAGAGTACCCTTCGATGTAGTATAGCTTCCCTGTAACATAGGGCACGTCTGCCTCGAATGTAAGGCCAAATCCTATGCGGATTTCGTTAGATCCTATTATATTCACTACTCCGCTCTCTGAATATACTGCGTTTTCCCAATAATCTCGGATCACTTCATTAAATTCTATTAAAAGGTTCCTATCTGCTACTTTACTGTTACTCTTCTCAGCTACGGTAAGTAGTCCGTTAACAGAGGGGTGCATTGGTCTAAATCCATGTCTTTTGATACTAGATTGATCTTGTAATGGGAACCTGGTACCCCCTAAAATAGACACGGTATCCTCATCATTTATTATAGAGGTCTGTATAGTAGTTAAAAAAGAGTTGTATCTGGAGTAATTATCTTCTCCTACATTGAAGTTTATCACGTCTAGGGAGGTTAGGTTGATTCTAGATAAGTCTTTATATAAAGTAATTTTCTTTCCAACATTGAGATACTTATCTTTATTGATGCTAAAGGGTATGGGTCTAAAGATAATCTGAGGTATACCTTTGGGGCTTATTTCAGTGTAAAGCTCATGTAACTCTGGAACTGAAATACGCTTTAGATGAGACCAAGGATCTCCAGATAAAAAAGAGGAGGGAGAATTCACTGCCACGGTTGCGTCGGTTGGGGAGAAGCTCTGAGCCTGGGCAAGTCCTCCCCAGTAATAAGTATTCCTTTGTATAGGCTCAGGACCCTCCCCTACAAAGGTAAGTTTAGTATTTAAACCAATGTCTTCTACAAGCCTTCTGGGCATGATCCATTGTAGGGCTATGGAAGTTAGAGAATTTTGATCGTTTACTCGGGCCCCTGGAATATTTGCTGGATAGAAAAATAAGTCATGAATCAGCTTTAACGCGTCATGCACCTTAACAACCCCTTGTATATTAAATCCAGCATCCTCTACTGTATTTAACAAAGTCTCATCGAATTTGAATATATTGTGCCAGATAGATGTATCTTCATATACTACACCAAAATCTCTTCCAGATATGTTGTATTGAATGTCAAATGCACCGTTATCATCTATTTCTGAAGTAACTGATACTCGATCGATATATCCAATGCATCTAATCTTAGAGTTTTCTGAGTTAGATTGATACGGGGCGCCTACGGTTCCGTTTAGAGTTAAGTCTCCTTCATTGGACATATAGATAACTAGCCAAGAGCCTCTTTTTATGATATTCTTCCAATCACCTTTAGCCTTTTGCCCAACCCTATTAGATCCCACGGAGTTTGGTCCGGTAGAGTTAGCCAGGGTTATACTGAAACTACCACTAGGCTGCCCATTGTCTTTTTGAAATGTACAGTTTCTAATCTGAGAAGAAATATCTAGAGGTATAGTATCCCCTAAAGTGTTATTGTCTTCCGGACGTACTTCAAAGTCCGAGAAAGCCCAGTTATAGACCACTACTTTACACTGCGGGACTACATTTCGGGTTTTGTTTTTTAATTGATTATTCATGGTTAATTAACCTTGTCACTAACATCTCCGCTAACCCTAACCTCAACCTTTGAGCCTTTGACGTTAGAGTTGTTGTTTATCTTGTCTATTAACTTCTTCATACCCTTCTCAGTACCCTTAGCCACCCCATCAACGATATCTTGTGATTTCTTCAGGGCGTCCACACGGCCGGGACTGAAAGTTTCTTTTCCAGATAAAGTGTCCATTATTCCCGACATGATGGTAGAAGTTACCCCAGCTCCTTTTCCTATAAATTTATCACCTTCTATCTGCAGCCTCTTGAATGCCATTTCAGCTATTATAGTAGTTTGACCCACAGTGTCAAGGGTATTCTGTTGGATGGCATTTAAAGCAGTAAGTTGTCCAGATAAAGTAGAATTTACTTTTTCTAGTCTCTCTGATACTGGGTCTAATTTACCCTCCTGTATATCTTTTAAGTCTTTATCAAATTTACTTTTGGTTATTTCCCCATCTTGTAGTCTCTCGAATAACTTTACAGCGGATGCCCCCCCCATGCCATTAGTCCCCAGTACTCTGTTTGCTATGGCAGTAGCTGAGAACAGCTCTTTTGTCTCGGTAATTTCACCTATACTGGATACTCCGGCCATGTCCTTTATCTGTTTACTTAACGCATTTAAGACGTTTTGCGTATCACCCTCTCCGCCCAACATCTTTTGATCTCTCATATTCTTGATTAACTCCGGGTTAAACTTCTGGCCTAGAAGGGAACCTTCATCAAATCCAGAAATTCCACCCATCATAGCTAATCTTACTCCACCTATAGTACCCCCACCTATACCACCCCTAGCGTAAGCGTCCTGTATTATAGCACTCTTCTCTCCAGTAGCACCTTTAATGGATTGATCTATATTTTTTATCATAGTTTCTAGCTGCTCTGGAGTACGCCCTCCCATAGCCGTGGCCCTAGCCATAATTTTAATAATATCGTCGGTAGAACGCATTCCCTGCTCGTTAATGTCCTCTAAAACAGATGTAGTTGCTTCTAGGTAGGGAGCTAAGGCGTCTTCTATGCCTGCAGCTAAGATTGAAGCTTGAATCTTAGATTGAGCTTGGTCCGCTCCTTTTCCCCCAAAACCACCCCTTAGGGAAGTTGATACATTTAACATACTACCCCCCTCTAGGCCCATAGATCTTTCGAAAGAGGCTTGTTTCTTCATAGAAGCTAAACTTCCTCCTTCACGACCCAGGCTTCGATTAGCTGTTACCATTCTACCTATAGCAGAACCACGATCTAATCCCATCATACCTAACTCAGTATCTCCCCCTAAATTATTAGGATCAACTCCTAAACCGGCTAAAGAGGTTCTGCCTGCAGCGTTAGCTCCATAAACGGAATTAGCTTTTGAAATCCTACTAACCCCGTAGCCCAATGCAGCTACACCTAAACCCGCTACACCTAGCATACCCTTACCTAGCATCCCACCGCCGGAACTCCCCCCTCCTCCTAATCTGCCCATGCTTTTAGCTACACCGGCTTGATCTTTGTAGGTCTTTAAAATGGCTTTACGATTCTTGAGCTCTTCCTCAGAGCCCTTCTTAAGCTTTCTACTCTCATCTACGAGCTTGACCATCTCGTCTTTATTCTCTTTGAACTGCATTTTGAGCTTCTTCATCTCTACGCTTAGCTCTTGCTTTAGGAACTTCTTATCTCTATCATCGAACAATGATACTTTAGACTTACCTTGTAATTTCTTTACTTCACTTGCTACATCTAATAGGGACTTCCGTACCTTGGAAATATCCGCATCTATTTTAATCTGGTTAGCCATTTATATTAAGCATCCTCTGGTTTAAAGGTTATATTATCCTCTAGTTCTGCCTTCTTGGCATCTAGAGTTTCTTTGTTCTCTTGTATCTGAGCGTTGGCCCATGAGTCAAAATCTTCTACCCCGGAAACTTCTACACCATGATCCACTTCGAATCTAGTCTTCTGCTCCTCGTTATCCCTTAAAATATATGTGAACCACTCTACTAAGAGGTCCTCGTCAGTGTATCTTTCCCATTTAGAGTCCAACCACAACGTGTTAGTCTTATCGCAAAGGTACCGCTTAGCTACCCGCACGTAATCCGTCAATTGAGGATTATCAGGTAAAGTCACTCTAGAGTATGCAATTTGCATTAACGACGAGAATGGATCTTTACTTTTACTCTTGATCGTCATTTTCTTTCAAGTCCTCAACTACTGCATCGCCCCAGATCTCACGGAACCAAGCTTCCTCAAAGAATAGTACTTTTTCATAGACTTCTCGAATAACGTTGATGTCAAACAGCTCGTACCCCAAGTCTGCTTTCTTCCAGAAATTAGGATAATCGGTTAATGAATAGCGTAAATGAGCTATCATACGGTGTAAATCCACAGTTACGATGGATACTTGATCGATTAATCCACCATTTAGCATTGCAAAGTGCTTATCTGCCATGGCTCGTTCTTTACGGTTCATGATTCTGCATTCAAATTCACCCCTGAAAGTGTCGCCGGTAGTGTCCCCTTGAACGTCTATATCAAAGATATGCTCTTTATCTGGCATATCCTTTTTCATCTCTTTAGACATTTTTACTCCTTTTTAATCTTAATATTATGGTAAATTATACCAAAGCCCCAGAGAAGTGGAAGGTAGTTGACTATTAATGTGGATTGTGTTAAAATAGGTGTATGAAGTTCATATTAACGAGCGATAATCACTATATGGTCCGAGATAGCATTCTACAGACCCGTTTCTTTAAGAAGTTGCAAACTGACGTGGAAAATGATCCAGAGATCAAGTTCATAGTCTTTGCTGGAGATCAAAGCAGCTCTCAGCTATCAGAACTTTCCCTTTATTTTCACCTATTTAGAGAGATATTGCCTGATTTACCAGCTTATTGGGTCAAAGGCAATCATGATTTTTGGGATAAGAAACACGTAGGTAGCTTAGGTGAAGTG
>Ga0208646_1001267_pt1 | contig 12645 bp, 13 predicted proteins | sample AntAceMetag02UK8_FD_184762 | JGI IMG/M metagenome (GOLD analysis project Ga0208646, IMG submission 184762) | Saline lake microbial communities from Ace Lake, Antarctica - Antarctic Ace Lake Metagenome 02UK8 (SPAdes) (version 2) | ecosystem: Environmental > Aquatic > Non-marine Saline and...
TTTGCGTTTTTTAAAAACACTAAAAAATATGAGACTAAGGGGTAGCTCAAGGGCTACCTATGCTCAAGCCTCAAAGTCAGGCCGACTATATATTTTAAATGCGTTTGCCCTGTCATATTAGGTGGCTTTTGTATCAGGAAAGATAATAATTTCATGAACTAACAAGGGGGTTTGCTCAACCATAAAATTGATTCGAGATATTTAAGAATTCTATACCGTTATGATGGTATTTTGATTTGCCACAAATGCTGGAGCTACAACGATAATCGTTGAGCCGCGTCTGCCTACCAAGGTATCCAACTCCAATTCTCCTTTAATCAGATTCGCTCTAGAGTTGAGGTTTTTCCAACCAGTACCTGATCCACGCGTGAGCTTAGATTTATCAAAACCTATTCCATTATCTTCGATTAAAAGATTTAGCTCTTCTTCATCTTTTGTCAGTTGGATGGTGATGTTTTGAGCATCAGAATACTTGATCACATTATTGACCCATTCTTGGGTAATACGATAAAGAGATATTTCTTGTACATCCGTCAAACGCTCTTCTAGTCCAAAAAAGTTGGTTTCAATCTTAATTTTATCTGCCGCATTAACCCTATCCGCAAACTCTTGGGTAGCGTACACTATTCCATTTTTGATCAATGTTTCTGGCATCAGGTTAAAGCATATGTCTTTGAGCTCTTTGTACATCTGATCTAAAATCTCCGCAGAGTTGTCAAATACTTCCTGACGTTTTTCAGGTTGATTTTGAAGCGTTACTAAATTCAAATTTAATACTGAAATAAGTTGCCCAAAACCATCATGAAGATCTCGTGCAAATCGTTTCCGTTCTTTCTCTTGTGAAGAAATCGCTGCTTCGATTTGCGCTTGTTTTATTTTAGTTCTCTCTACTTCCAACGCCCTCTCTTGCTTCAGTTTATTCCTATTCTTTTGGAGAAAAATAATCGTCAGTGTTAGTAGAAAAACAGCGATCAACACCACAACTATAACTTGCATGTATATAAGCTCCTCGGTTTTGGTAAGCAAAGCCTGTTCTTTTTTCTCCGTTTCGTATTTTGTTTCTATTTCGCTGATTACTTGAACTCTTTCAATATTAAATAGGCTGTCTTTGAGGGCAATGTGACTTTTATATGTTTCTAATGCCAAAATAGCCTGCCCTCGTTTCTCATATAATTTCGAAAGTTTTAATAATATATAGTCCTCAAGATCCTTGAAGCCAATGTCTTTTGCAACCAACAACGCTTCACTAAATAATTCTTCGGCCTTATCAAGCTTGTCCTCTTTCAAGAGCTGTTCAGCAAAATTATTTTGCACGATTGCTTTACCCGTTCGCTCCTTGGATAGGTTTTTAAATTCGATAGCCAACTCAAAATACTTGTACGCACTGTCCTTCCGTTCTAGAATACTAAAGGTTTGAGCCAGATTATCATAGTTATAACTCAAGCCCAATGTGTCGAAAGCGGAAATTTTATACACTGTTGATCTCCTAAAAAGTACCAAAGCAGAATCAATATTTCCTTCTTGAAGGGATAATAAACCCAAATTATTGAGGCTGTTTCCTAGGCCTTCAAGGTGGTTTAAATCCTTGGATAGTCTCAAACCCGTTTGAAAATAGTTTAAAGCCAAACCATAGTCTCCTTGTTTTTTATGGAGCGTACCGATCAGGTTATAAATAGTGATCGCGAGAGGGATGTCTTCGTTCTCATAATATCGAATGGACTTAAGATAGCAATTAAGCGCCTTTTCGTAAGCCCCAGCACAATATGCAGCTTTTCCCTGCTCATAATGCAATAATGCGTCATCCGCTTCATTGAATTCAATATCAGACTCAAGGTCAGTTAAGTGTTCGAGTGTCCGACTACAATTTCCCTCCCCTTTTACTATTGCTTCCGCGACTTTATTTTGAGAGTTCTCCATGGAGAAAAAAGAAAGATTGAAGCTTAAAAAAATCAATATATGAATCATAGGATTGATCGAGAAATAAAAAAATGTCCTGCTAAAATAAAAAAAGCGAACCAAATGACTGGTTCGCTTCCAAAATATACCTTTTTTTAGCTGCTAATCTTCAAACTCCGTAATCGTCTTTTCAATGATATCACAACATTCGTGGAGTTGCTCTTCAGTCATCACCAAAGGGGGTGCAAAGCGAATAATATTACCATGGGTTGGTTTAGCCAATAAGCCATTATCCTTCAATTTCACACAAATGTTCCAAGCTGTGGAACTGCCCGGATGATCATTGATCATTATCGCATTCAACAAGCCTTTTCCTCGTACAAATGATACTAATGTTGATTTCTCGGCAAACTTGCCTATTCTATGTCTGAATATTTTACCTAACTTCCGAGCATTCTGCGTAAGTTTTTCATCTCTAATAACCTCCAAAGCAGCCACTGCTACTTTAGCTCCAAGGGGATTCCCACCAAAAGTAGAGCCGTGAGTCCCTGGAGTAATCACATCCATAATATTATTATTGGCCAAAACCGCAGATACGGGATAAACCCCACCGGATATTGCCTTACCCAAAATCAATACATCAGGTTGTGCGTAGGTCTCCTGTTTTTCGCAATGTCCTTCACATGAGCAATTGCCGCAAACAGCCAACAAAGCACCGGTCCGGCCTATTCCAGTTTGTATTTCATCCGCCATAAACAGCGCATTATGCTCCTTACAGGCCTTGGCTATATCCGCCATAAAATCATCGTTTGGCACAAAAACTCCAGCTTCACCCTGAATAGGCTCAACCAGTACTGCTACAATATTTGGATTCTGCTTAAAAGCCGTTCTGACAGCCTCAGCGTCATTGTAAGCCACTTTTACAAAACCATCAGTGAATGGCCCAAAATTCTTTCTCGCATCAGCATCACTAGAAAAAGAAATGATCGTTGTAGTTCTTCCATGGAAATTTTGATCAAAAACCAAAATTTGTCCCTCATTTTCAGGCACTCCTTTTTTCTCATAACCCCATTTTCTAGCTATTTTCAAAGCCGTCTCGACAGCTTCAGCTCCCGTATTCATTGGAAGCACTTTTTCAAAACCAAAATACTCAGTCATATATTGCTCATATGGACCAAGCACGTCATTGAAAAATGCCCGAGACGTCAATGTTAGCGTTTCCGCTTGCTCTTTCAGCGCATTAACAATGCGAGGGTGACAATGACCTTGATTTACAGCAGAATAGGAAGAGAGGAAGTCATAATATCGTTTTCCTTCTACATCCCAAACATGGACTCCTTCACCTTTGGCAAGAACAACCGGCAAGGGATGATAGTTGTGAGCACCATATTTGTTTTCAAGCGCCATAAGCGCCTCACCTTTTTGAGTAATATTTGATGTAGCCATTTAAATTATGGGTTTATCTTTGTTGAATAATTAAAGAGCAAAGGTAACAGTTTAGTTAGTAGATGGAAAAACAAAATGGCGGAAGGAAAATGAAGGAAGAAGACTTTTATCACACCCCCGAAGGATTTATCGTTTTTACTGAAAAATACCACTTAAAAAGAGGCTATTGCTGCAAGAGCGGTTGTCGACATTGTCCATATAAAAGCAAGTAATAACCATTGGGCGTCCGGGCGGGCTTTCGCTACACAACCCGAAATACTTCGGGTTTCAAACAAACCGCTCTATCCCTGACGCATCGTACCCCGAAATAATTTCACAAAATCTCAAACTGTTCATTTTGCTTGCTTAAAGTCATATCGAAGAAGCATAACGGAGCTATCTCCCAAAATTGGATGAACACGAGCATAAGGTTCGCTATCGTTGAAATGTGATTCCTGCCTACACAATAAATAATGGAAAGTGAATAAAGCTTTTCATTATTATCCTCTCTGGCATCTCCATCCTAGAATCCTGCAAATGTTACAATGAAGGTGATCCTCAAAGATTAGAAAATGCTTACGTCATTCCATTTAGATTATTCGATAAAGATACCAACGAGCCACTCTTTGGTTTTGGAGCCAGGTATAACTTTGACTCATTACTGGTATATGATGCAAATGGAGTACTTATTTACCCGGGACCTGTGCTGGCAGATGGTTGGGTTGAGCTCAGACCTTATGGACGATCTGATGCAATAATACCCTTGGAAAAAGATACTACGGAGTATTACTATCTCCATCTGAGAGATCAGGGACTCGATGTAGATACCCTGCGAGTAGACTACCGGGCAGTCATCAACGACTGCTCAGAAAAAGAATTCACCAAACTAAACCTATACTATAATGAAGCACTTATTCACGAGAACGATCGTCCTACTACTGGTTATGCTGTGGACTTGTATAAGTAATAAAACTTATTCCCAAGACTTCTATACCGTTGATCCTGACACCACAGATTATAAACAAATCCCCTGGTATGGATAAGGAATAGCACTAGTTATAAACGAGCGCTATGCAGGTGTACGATAGTCTATATAATCTTTACGGTCCTTCGGGAGGTTTTTAGTTGTTATTTTCATCCCGCTATTCGCTAAGATTAGATTATTTAGTTAAATTTCATATTATGATGATTAAACTCAAAAAATTAATAATGCTTATTCTTTTAGCGACCATAGTGGCACTAGAATCCTGTAAATGCTACGGTGGAGATGAGCGTGGACGGCTTGAACAAATCTATACAATCCAATTCCGGCTATTCGATAAGAATACAAGGCAAAACCTGATTGTTATTGGGGGTAGATATAATAAGGACTCTGTTCAGGTATTTAGGGCAGATGATAGCCTCATCTATCCAGGACCTGTTCCGGGAGACGGTGTAGTTAGCTTCAGACCTTATTTTAACACAGGTTTGATCATACCCCTAGAAAAAGACACTACGGAGTATTACTACCTCTACCTGAGAGATCAGGGACTCGATGTAGATACCCTGCGAGTAGACTACCGGGCAGTCATCAACGACTGCTCAGAAAAAGAATTCACTAAACTAAACCTATACTACAATGAAGAACTTATTGCCGAGAACGATCGTCCTACTGATGGTTACTATGTGGAGCTGTATAAATAGTACAGCTTATTCCCAAGACTGCTATACCGCTGACCCTGATACTACAGAATACAAGCAAATCCCCTGGTATGGTGATGAGAGTAACTACACTGTGCTGGATAGTGTGTTCTATGAAATGAATACCGAGCATAAAGCTCCTAATAAACTGAAGAAAATAATGCGCCACTCTTTGCAAATAATTATTATCTAGTTAACTACCATTTTATGATGAATAAACTCAAAAAATTAATAATGCTTATTCTTTTAGCGTCCATGGTCGCACTAGAATCCTGTAAATGCTACGGTGGAGATGAGCGTGGACGGCTTGAACAAATCTATACAATCCAATTCCGGCTATTCGATAAGAATACAAGGCAAAAACTGATTGTTATTGGGGGTAGATATAATAAGGACTCTGTTCAGGTATATAGGGCAGATGATAGCCTCATCTATCCAGGACCTGTTCCGGGAAACGGTGCAGTTAGCTTCAGACCTTATTTTAACACAGGTTTGATCATACCCCTAGAAAAAGACACTACGGAGTATTACTACCTCTACCTGAGAGATCAGGGACTCGATGTAGATACCCTGCGAGTAGACTACCGGGCAGTCATCAACGACTGCTCAGAAAAAGAATTCACTAAACTAAACCTATACTACAATGAAGAACTTATTGCCGAGAACGATCGTCCTACTGATGGTTACTATGTGGAGCTGTATAAATAGTACAGCTTACTCTCAAGACTGCTATACTGCTGACCCTGATACCACAGATTACAAGCAAATCCCCTAGTATGGGGATGAGCGTAACTACACGGTGCTGGATAGGATGTACGATAGTCTTTACAATCTATACGCTCCTTCGGGAGGTAGCCAGTTTAGAGCCTACGAAGAAGATATAATCCTTCGTATCCCGCTCAAGTTTTGGATATACCAGGAAGCACTAGGTGTAGCGGGTACCGGAGACGTTCTGCCAAATGAACGACGGCTTCAATTTGCCGTAGATCGGTTGAATGATGCTTTTCGCACCAATAATCTGGCCTTTAGGTTCTTTATATTTTCCGTAGAGCAAGTAGTCAATGCCAATGCAGTGGAAATGAACGCTTGAAGAAAGCTTGGAAACTAAAACTCCCTGCTCGAAATAACCACACCCAAAGAAGTATTACGTTTACAAATAGTGATTTTAAAAAATTGATTTATACCTGTTACTGTTACAGTTATGAAAAAAATACTAGCCCTCTCCCTTTTACTTTATCTCCAAGCCTGCGAATGCGCTTCAGATGATGACATTGGCTCGATTGACTATACAGGAATTTCAATAAGTATTTTTAACCCATAAGGACAAGATCTGCTTGCTTGGCGTGGCGTCTATTATAAACTCTACTTTTATTTTGAATGTACTTGGTGATACGCTCTATGAAGGTCCAAATCGACTTGATGGAAGGGGTTTTTTTAGACCCTTGAAAAATCAAGATTTTGAAATCGGTGAGCTACAATTGGATACCTTCTATATGCATCTCTATGCTAATATTTTGGATGTTGACACGATGGTATTTCAGTATCTCTTACGAAATGTGCTTCGGCTCGTTTGGAGGCAACCTCTACAGGTTTAAAAGTCGTAGCGTTGAGAGCCTCAAATTCTTGCAGCTTTGTAACCAAGTATACTTACGTAAATATAACTGGAGGTTCTAGTGGTGGAGGTTCCGACCCTTGTGCTCGTACTTTGAATCTTTCCCCAAATCCAACATCAGGAGATATCACAGCAAAAGTCATATTGCCCCCAGGTGGTGGAGGTGACCCTTGTACTACAAGAATAGGCGAGCCTGTAGTAGAGGAAATAGATAAAGATGGTCGGGTATTTATTGTTAACCAAACTGGTGAAATAGTTTTTGATAAGAAGTATAGAGGTAAAGACGTTAAATTAAAACTGCATAAGCTTGACCCTGGCGTCTACATTCTTCACTATTTATACAATGGGGAATTACTCAGTGAAAAAATAGTTTTCATATTCCTAAGACTTATTCATAAAATCTGCCCAGATCAAATATTGATCTGGGTTTTTATTTCTACGTTTTACACAAAAACATCACTCTACTCTTTGATTTATTTAAAATTACTTTACATTTGCAGTCCGTTTCAAAAATCGGAAAAGATATGTCAAAAGTTTGCGAATTAACAGGTAAGAGACCAAGAGTAGGAAATCACGTTTCTCACGCTAATAATAAAGTGAAGAGAAGATTTAATCCGAACTTGCAGAAGAAGAGATTTTATATTCCTGAAGAAGATAGATGGGTAACTCTAAAAGTATGCACTTCAGTATTGAGAACAATCAATAAAAACGGAATAACAGCAGAATTGAAAAAAGCAAGATTAGCAGGTTTTACAAAAGCCTAATCACGCTAAAATTATATTTAAAAGCCCTTTGGTTAATTCCAAAGGGCTTTTTTGTTTTATATATATTCGGGAAATCATTACCTTGAGTGTTGATCTAACCAACCTCAACTATGTTAAAAACGATTTTACCAATTATCTTGCTATTACTTGTCCATGCGCTGCTTGGGCAATCATCTATTTTCAAAGAAATCAATCAGTACTCTCAACAAGACTCCTTAAGAGGAAGCATTACACCCGAGCGAGCGTGGTGGGATTTGATGCATTATGACCTATTCGTCTCCGTAGACATCCCTAATAAGTCTATTTCCGGTACAAATACGATTACCTATAAACCAGTGGGGAAAGTAACTAAAATGCAAATAGACCTGCAAGAACCGATGAAAATCACTAAAGTTGAGCAGGATGGTAAAAATATTCCCTTTACAAGACTCGGTAGCGTTTTTTATCTGGAGCTAGCAGGTGCAACCGAGAAAGGACAAGAATATCAAGTAAAAATCTATTTTGAAGGGATCCCAAAAGATGCACCAAATGCACCTTGGGATGGTGGGTTCTCCTGGAAAAAAGATGATAACGGAAACCCATTTGTTGCCACATCTAATCAAGGAATCGGTGCAAGCTTGTGGTGGCCATGCAAAGACCATATGTATGATGAGCCTGACAATGGGATTATGCTGAGCATCGAGGTGCCCAAAGACTTAATTGCTGTGGGAAATGGCCGATTAGTGAAAACTAAAAAATCAGGTAAGAATAAAATCTACACATGGAAAGTGGTCAATCCAATCAATAACTATGGCATTAATATCAATATCGCAGATTATGTGAATTTCTCTGAAGTCTACCAAGGCGAAAAGGGTCCTTTAGATATGGACTATTGGGTATTAAGCTACAATTTAGAAAAAGCCAAAGAACACTTTATAGATGCGCGAAGGACGGTAAAAGCATTTGAGCATTGGTTCGGCCCCTATCCTTTTTATGAAGACAGTTATAAATTAGTAGAAACACCATATCTAGGTATGGAACATCAAAGCTCAGTCACCTATGGCAACAACTACCAAAAAGGATACAAAGGAAGAGATCTCAGTCAAACTGGTTGGGGACTTAAATGGGACTACATTATTATTCACGAGTCAGGTCATGAGTGGTTTGCCAACAACATCACCTACAAGGACATGGCCGATATGTGGATTCATGAGTCTTTTACCATGTATTCAGAAAGTCTTTTTATAGAATATTATTATGGCAAAGAAGCTGCTAGCGAGTACACACGCGGAGTGAGGTTGTTCATTGCTAATGAAAAGCCGCTCATTGGAGACTATGATGTCAATAATAGTGGATCAAAAGATATGTATAATAAGGGAAACAATCTTTTGCACACATTACGTCAAGTCGTAAAAGATGATGAAAAGTGGAGAGCGACATTAAGAGGGCTTAACGAAGAGTTTTACCACCAGACAGTAACTACGGCGCAAATAGAAAATTATATCGCCAAATCTACTGGCTTAAACCTCGAAGGTTTCTTCGATCAGTACTTGCGAGATTCAAGAGTACCTACCCTTGAATATGCCGTCATTAACAAGCAGCTAGTCTATCGTTGGAGAAATTGTGCGGCGAATTTTGACATGCCTGTTAAGGTTTACCTCGGAGAAGATGAGCTTTGGCTGACGCCTACGGACAAATTCCAATATGCTCCGTTGGAAAAAGCGTTTGAAGGACTGAAGGCAGATCCTAATTTCTACATTTACACCTCCAACACTATGGGGGATGGCAATTCCATCTCTTTGGACTAAAAATATACCGCTTGTCTAAACCTTTGGTAGAAATCCATGGTAATGACAGTAATTTTCTAATTGAAATAGAATATAATATGAAGAGATTATTGAGTATTAGTTTGATGATTTTCAGTTTGGCAGCTCTTGCACAAAATAAGCCGACTGATTTTCTATCCAAAGAGTTTCACCAAGAAAGAAGAACACTCGTTCGCAAAAAAATGCCGGATAATTCCGTGACGGTTGTTTTTGCTAATCCTGTAAGAAACAGAGCCAATGATGTAGATTTCATCTATCATCAGGATCCAAACTTCTTTTATTTAACGGGTTACACAGAGCCCCATGCCGTCTTATTGATTTTTAAAGAAGATCAAGATGGTCCTGAAGGTCCCTACAACGAAGTAATATTCATTCAACCAAGAAACCCGATGGCAGAAATGTGGATGGGTCGCCGAATGGGAATTGAGGGAGTCAAAGAGAAGTTGGCATTTAATGACGTCTTCAATAATACTGACTTCAACGAATTCAATGTTGATTTTAGCAAATTTGATAAGGTGCTGTTCTACGATTTTGAAAACGATGTTAGAAATACAGATACAGAAGGTGATCTTTTTGACCTTATCGTATGGTTCAAGGGCAAAGCCGGATACCCATCCAAAAATTCATTGGACGTGGAGCCCACCGCACAAAACTTAGACATGGAAGCTTTGGATCAAATCATGATTGATCTTCGTGGTATCAAAACGGCAGAAGAAATAGTCCTCTTGAGAAAGGCTGTAGATATATCATGTATTGCGCAGGCAGAAGTAATGAAAGCTATGAAACCTGGTATGTCAGAGTTAGAAATTCAAGGTTTACATGAATATATTTTCAAAAAATATCAAGCAGAATACGAAGGCTATCCGTCGATCGTTGGGGCAGGGAATAATGGATGTATTCTTCATTATATAGAGAATTATAAGCCGTCTGTTGAGAGTAAGGAAATGATATTAATGGATTTAGGTGCAGAATATCATGGATATACTGCGGATGTAACTCGGACTATTCCAATTGATGGAAAATTTTCTAAAGAAGAAAAAGCCATTTACGATTTAGTTTATGAGGCACAACAAGCCGCTATTGAAGCATGTAAGCCAGGTGTCAATATTAGAAGAGACTTAGATCAAGGCATTGCAAGAAAGATCATCAATCAAGGATTAGTAAAGCTTGGCATTATCGATAGTATAGACCAGCGACATCTGTATTATCCACACGGCCTAGGTCACCATATAGGCCTTGATGTGCATGATAAAGGCAGAAGAGACGCATTAGCTCCAAATATGGCCATCACCATAGAGCCCGGAATATATATCCCAGAAAACTCAAAATGCGATAAAAAATGGTGGGGCATTGCCGTGAGAATTGAGGATGATATTTTGATTACTGAGGACGGTTATGAATTACTTTCAGACTTGGCTCCACGAAAAAGTGATGAAATCGAAAAGCTCATGAAACAATCAAGTCCATTGGCTGACTATACTTTACCAGTTTTAGAAGGGAAATAGTTTGTCATGAAAATAAAAATTGGCTACCTTTGCACTCCTTTTAATTAACGAGGAAGAGAAATGGCTAAGAAAGGTAATAGAGTTCAAGTAATTTTAGAGTGCACGGAGCATAAGCAATCAGGTTTGGCTGGCACTTCCCGTTACATAACGACTAAGAACAGAAAAAATACTCCTGAACGTATTCAATTGAAAAAATACAATGCGATCATGAGAAAAAGTACTTTACACAAAGAAATTAAATAAAGATGGCTAAGAAAGTAGTTGCAACCCTAAAACAAGCTGGTGGAGCAAAATTTGCCAAAGTAATCAGAGCCGTGAAATCCTCAGCAGGAAATTACACCTTTAAAGAAGAAATGGTTCCTGAAGCAGAGGTGAAAAACGTATTAGCGAAAAAATAATTAAAATATTTTTTCCTTTGAAAAGCCAACATCAACAGTGTTGGCTTTTTTTATGCCCATTTGGTAATAGTGAAGATTCACCGAACAAATCAGTCATTTTATCGAATAAGTAGAATTAAATTTTGTTTTTTCGATTTTGTGTTATTGAAAAATTGTTGAATCTTTTGACCTCCCTTTTGAATATCCCCCAAATTATATATTGAAAGACCTGTTTTATATCAATTGATATAGAAGAATATTAGGACTTTACTTGTTTAGGCAAAATATAAAATGTTTTTTTGGTCCGTTCTTAGAACGAACCTAACCTAAACATCTATACTATGAAGACTAGCTTACCAAAGCTCCTTACCAACAAATTCGTTGTGGGGGGACTTTCCTTTCTCTTACTTTTTGGAACCTATTATTTTTCAACCAACGACAAACAAGTCGTAAGAATTTCAGATAATTTATCCGCTAAAGTTTATAACAATCTCACTTTAGAAGAACTAAATAAACTGCCGAAAGCTGACAGGCCAGACCTTGGTGTCATCCAAAATGCAAATATGACACGAGATCCTTCGTTAAACACAGTCCCCATTGAGAGGACATTGCAAGCTTTTAATGCCATAAAGAATCAATCGAGCGCAAGAGTGATTGACAATGTAAGCTGGACTGAGAGAGGGCCAAATAATGTTGGAGGTAGAACTCGTGCATTAATGTTTGACCCGAACGACGGCTCTGGTACAAAAATTTGGGCCGCAGGAGTAGCTGGTGGTCTATGGTTTAACAACAATATCACTTCAGGCACGAGTCAATGGCAAAATGTGAATGACTTCTGGGCCAACCTTGCTATTACAACAATCACCTATGATCCCTCTAACACACAAACTTTCTACGTGGGTACAGGTGAAGGGTTTTTTAATGCCGATGCTATTCAAGGCGCTGGCATTTGGAAATCTACAGATGGAGGTACTTCTTGGTCCCAACTTACTAGCACCACAAGTAGTGATTTTTATTATAATCAAAAAGTAGTCGTCACTCCATCTGGAACAGTTCTTACTGCAACAAGAAGTGGGTTATTTAGATCTACAAATGGCGGATCATCTTGGACACAGCTATTTACCGGAAGATTTGCTGATCTGGAGGTTGCCTCAAATGGTGACATATATGCAAGTGAAGGTATTTTCTCAGCAGGTGTCGTTAGAAAATCCACGAATGATGGGAGTTCTTGGACCACCGTTACTCCTGCCACAGGCGGAGAAAGAATTGAATTGGCCATTGCTCCTTCCGATCCTAACACCATTTACGCTGTTGCTTCCAATAATACAGCTATTGCATGGCTCAGTAAAACAACCAATGGAGGCAGTAGTTGGACTAACTTAAATATTCCTGCTTATGTAGAGCAATCTTGTACGCAATCAACTACCAATGATTTTGCAAGAGGTCAGGCTTGGTATGATCGGCTCTAGTTTAGGTTTGCGTTGATATTACCATTTCGTATCTATCTGACAATGAAGCATACCGTTTGTACGCTTTCACATCTTGCGCTGAGATTTGGGTAAAATCGTTCAAGAACTGTTT
>Ga0208646_1001269_pt1 | contig 12607 bp, 11 predicted proteins | sample AntAceMetag02UK8_FD_184762 | JGI IMG/M metagenome (GOLD analysis project Ga0208646, IMG submission 184762) | Saline lake microbial communities from Ace Lake, Antarctica - Antarctic Ace Lake Metagenome 02UK8 (SPAdes) (version 2) | ecosystem: Environmental > Aquatic > Non-marine Saline and...
TTTTACACCACATCTCCTCTACTACTCCACACCACGGCATCTTTACTTCTCTTTCTAACAACATTTCTTTGCTTACTTTTTACTTTTTTACCTCTCATTCTACACTATACACTCTTCAATTTTTTCTGCCTGCTGGCGGCTTACGATTATGTGCCTACGGCACGTCTATTTATTTTTGAAAATATTATGTCTTTTTACATTGTGAAAACCGTAGTCTACATTACAAAGGGTGTAATGAGAGTACAATAATATCATCTGTTTTGATACATGTATCTTCTTTTACAACCGATAAAGGACACTCGATTTGTGCGGAAGGAATATTATTTTTCTGTTCCCAACAATTGTAGGCACCAGTCAATATTTGGTTAGTACATTGTAGTGCGACATAATTAGCGCCACCAAACCCAATTCGTAGAGCATTGGCGCTAACATTTTTCCCGATAGAGTCATACAAAACAGATGGCGTTGGTATACGATTTGTCAAATCCAACGCTTGACTAAAGTAGTCAAGTTGAGATAGACCACTACATGTTCCATGCTTCGTCCATTCGTGTTGCCAAAAACTATTATATGAAGCACTTGTCACGTCATATTGTACATCTGGCCAATACTGTATCATTTTGTTCTCACCTATTTGTTGCGGAATAGAGGCATCAAATGGTTCACTCGTACAGGTGGATGGGTATCCGTTTGTCGCATATTGAGGCCACAATCCATGTATAGTAAAGTTCGTTGTCCAATAAGGAAGAGGTTCAACACATCCCGGATAGTTTTGACCATGGCAAAACCCCGGTGTCCATGAATACGCATAAACATAAATTTGCGATTGTTCTGAAGGTTGTAGCGTCAATTGGCACATCACCTCTAAAATCATATTACATAAAAATAGACATAATAATATATGATGACACGAATACATGTATTATTATAGCGTGATATTATTATATTACTTACACATGTGTTATTGGTTAGTAATATACTTATAATCATTTTGCGTATTTTATAATAAAGAGTTTTTATGTAATCAGTATATAATGTTTTCCCGTAAACAAAAGGTACTAGAAGACCAAATCACAGAAGTTCAACCATGTATTGCTGACAATAATAAACAAAAGCGCCCATCTATCATGGACATGATTAGAGAAAAGCAAAACGATCAGGATTTCAATCAAAAACTCAATGTTGGGATTACATTGATATTGGAAATATATCGTGTATTAATGGGAGCATTTTTAGTGGTATTTGTTCCTCAAAAATGTGAAGAGACAATTTGCTCTACTAGTCAAAATATAAATCGCAACGATTCTTTATCTCAGGCAGCTATCTCATTTAATATTATCACATCACTCTCCTTCTTGGCCCTTTATTTCATAGAAGTAAAACGAGAGAATAAGATGATTAATTATTTGGAAGTGAATAAGTTTACAGCGACTGACAATGAATCTGTAGGTATTGGACTTGAAAAATTGGCTATAGTAAAAAAGCAAAGTATTTGGGACTATGACGGATATTATCAAAAAGCCGGTTATGTTTCTACCATCGCATTCACATTGAACGCGGTTTTAAGTTTTATTGTAGTATATACGAATTATTTGGATAGTAAAACATTTACCGTGTTTTTGACGAACCTATTGCTTATGGGTTTAAAGGTGGCAGACGTATTTTCTACAGTGAATACACCTAAAAACATCTTTTATAGTGCTTACTTAAAAAATAAGGTTCAATACAACGACGTTGACCCTGATAAGATTCAACAGAGGGATGATATTGAATCTAGAGTAACCGAGCTGCCAAATGAAACTAACCTGGTAGAAGAGGAACCCGTTGTTGAGGAGGCAGAGGCACCCGTTGTTCAGGAGGCAGAGGAACCCGTTGTTGAGGAGGCAGAGGCACCCGTTGTTCAGGAGGCAGAGGCACCCGTTGTTCAGGAGGCAGAGGCACCCGTTGTTCAGGAGGCAGATGAACCCGTTGTTCAAGAAGCAGATGAACCCGTTGTTCAGGAGGCAGATGAACCAGCAGATAATTCGGTATGAGAAAGTTTTTCAATAATAAACATTCGTTTATAAATCTTCTTTCCGTCTTTTGTATAGCCAGCACTTACTCTCTTTGGTGTCATTTTATAATGACATGACCTTAAAATTTGTCGCACAAGGTTTAACAGTGGCCATTTCTGATTATCTTCGGCATTCGACTGTAGACTTGTTAAAGCGGAAGACGTAAATACTTGTTTCAATATAGATATATCTTCTTTTACTGAGTCATATACTTCTTTATCTAGAAAGATTTCTCTAGGAATTAAAAGTCCATTCATATCGTCAAACTCATTTACAACAATCTTACATTTAATTAAAAAAGATTTAATATATTCAACTTGTTTAGAATTCATATTTGAATATATTACATACATTGCTTTTTTTTAAGTGATTTTATACGCATTTTTTAGTTATTTATTTATTTGTTAAACAAATCTGGAATACTATACTCTTCACCGGTTTTAACATACTTGGCAACTATGCGTGGATTTTTATTGTTGGAAATAATATCTTCTGTATCGTACACGTTACCAATATTATCTAAATAGTATACAATACCCTTAATGTCAATCGCATTCACCTCTACTGTTTTAATATTAGAGGATGGTTCTTTATCACTAATCATGCCATGAGGTGTCCCCTTGCTATGTGTTCCGCAATATTGACAATCATCTTTTTTACGACGTGTACATTGCTCGCCACTTGCTCTCTTCGCACAACATCTCTCATACACTGGGACCATACTCTTGACTCTCTTCCTCTTCATAAAATCATCCTTGTTTAATTCAAAATTAGTATACTGATATACATAATTAGTCAACTCTGACATACCGGTTTGATTATCCGTAGATTTAAGTGATTGGATTTTCTCAACTAAATCCGTCTTAAACACATGAACATAATCATTAATCTTCTTATTTAAACGTCTCTCCATCTTATAATTATAATTTAATATTAACTTACTATTTAATTTCAATTTTAAATTAAATATTAAATGATAATATATCGAATAATAGTAAATTAGTAATAATATTATTATTATTATTATGCGATATATTATCATTTATCCTGATATATCGTGACAATTGATAATGAACGTTAATTTTTATTTGTATCGATGGGTTCATGTACTACTTCTTGCGCTAATCTAGCTTCTGATTCTATCATTGCCTTGGCAGCAGCCTCTGCTTTTGCCTTTTCTTCTGCTTCCTTCTGTGCCTTGGCGACAGCCTCTGCTTTTGCCTTTTCTTCAGCGTCCCTCTTTGCCTCAGCGTCCCTCTTTGCCTCAGCTAGTGCCTTTGCCTCAGCTAGTGCCTTTGCCTCAGCTAGTGCCTTTGCCTGAGCTAGTGCCTTTGCCTTTGCCTCAGCTAGTGCCTTTGCCTTTGCCTGAGCTAGTGCCTTTGCCTTTGCCTCAGCTAGTGTCTTTGCCTTTGCCTCAGCTAGTGCCTTTTCAGCAGCCTCTGCTTTTGCCTGTGCTTCTTGTTCGTCTGCCGACGGCTCATCTTCTTCGTCTGCTTGTTCTGGTTCGTCTGCCGACGGCTCATCCTCTTCTTGTTCTTGTTCGTCTGCCGACGGCTCATCCTCTTCTTGTTCTTGTTCGTCTGCCGACGGCTCATCCTCTTCTTGTTCTTGTTCGTCTGCCGACTGCTCATCTTCTTCGTCTTCTTGTTCGTCTGCCGACTGCTCATCATCTTCTTGTTCTTCTTCGTCTACCGACGGCTCGTCAGATATATCACAATACGGTTTAAACATTTGTTGATCCAACGATTTATTCATTTGTGTTGAAAAAGGGGCAATCGTTATTGAACCAGAGGAAGATTGCTGTATAACATCTGTATTTAGCGAGATATGATTTATAGGAAGAAACACTTCTTGTTCAGACGATGAAGAACCAGATGGACTACTTTGTCCGACGATGGAACGTCTCAGGTCTCGAGCGGCATTTTTATTCAATGACTGTATGTTTATATCATCCATCAAGGTTTTATTATCCATTCTTTTGCCGGTCAATCCACCTTCGAATTTGATATCAGCATTTAATTGTGCCTCTAACAAACTAATCTTTGTTATCAATCGTTTCAACAATTTCTCATGAATATGATAAAAAAAGTCTAGATATTTTTCATACAAATTAATTTGTTCGCCTAATACGATTACCTCATAATTAAATGTAGAAACAAAATTATTCACATTTAAACCATAACTTTGATTCGTCGTAAATGCTTGCAACGATTGCTCTTTACCCCTTAAGACGTCAATTAAATAAGCAACTATATGGATGATATTTTCGTTCAACTGAACAATTAAATTAAAATCATAGGTTTTTTCTTCATCTAAATCGTCGTATTTCGGATACTTTTTGTTTTTCAACACAGTATTTAATTTAGTATCAATGTGACTTTTTTCTACATAATCTATAATTAGTTTATACAATTTATAATACTCACCATACATTCGATTTATGATAATATTGTAATAATCTTTCAAATATTTATATTCACGTTTCAGAAGACTATTTTGAAAATAAAACGAATCCAAACTAAATATGAATGCCTTTACATCGGGTGTTCTTATTAATTTGGTGTTTCGAATAAAATCATTGTATACTTCGTGTAGTTTAGAAATACGCCCATCTAAACCTTCGAATAGTGTACTAATTTCCTCACGCATTCCTCTTACTTTATCAAAAACAACAGTTACTTTTAATAATTTGTCATCCATTTAGTATTTATTTAGATAATAAAAAAAATATTATTTTTATAATCTATAATGGAAAATAACGAAGAGTTGTTATTAACTGAAACATGCGAAATAACGAATGATGGTAAATTACTTAAAGAACAAGAGTGGAAGCGTGAGCATGAAATTATACTTGTAGAATGGGCAGACAAAGCGATGTGCTATAGATGGTTACATACGCGTTCCCATCAAGCATATTCAAAAACAAACGCATGGTTTACTATTCCGGTCATCATTATGAGTACATTAACCGGAACAGCGAACTTTGCCCAGGATAGATTTTCAGAAGATATTAAACCATATGCGCAAATGGGTATTGGAACAGTGAATATTTTCGCGGGTATTTTAACGACAATTGCTCAATTCTTGAAAATAGGCGAGTTGAACGAAGCACATCGGGTTAGCTCGATATCATGGGACAAGTTTTATCGCAATATTAAAGTTGAGTTGGCAAAATCGAGGAACGAGCGTACTAATGTAGGTCATATGATAAAATTATGTAAAGAAGAATTCGATAGATTAATGGAAACAAGTCCATCGATTAATGAAAAAATCATTAAACTATTTAATGAGACATTCCCAACAAAAAAATCAACAGTCATCGAAGATATAAATAAAGATATTACTCGGCCTGACATTAAACGACCTGAAATTTGTGACGAACTGATTAGTACAGCTGAAATCGTATTTATCACGCCTGAAACAGATAAGAATGCGAAACGTGCTTCTTTAATAGAACTTACACGTAAAAAAAACAAGATAATGGAAAACTATGAACGAGAAGTAAATGAATGGATAACCAAATTCGAGAACAAACATAATAGAAAGCCCCTAGAGAGTGAAATGATTGACAATTTACAAGATAAAATGAATCCGGATATTCTCGATAAAATTGTCAAAAAGATATTACATGGGTTTGAAAACGACGACGAACAATTGGACGCACTAAACAACGTATAAGTGTCGTGTCCTATACCTATATTACATAATCGAATGGGTATATCGATACCATACTAACTAACTAACTAACTAACTAACTACCTAACTACCTAACTAAAATAGTTGACTGGTCCTGGTAAAAAACCCCAGAATAAAATGAGAGCAAAAAACCATAGTAAATAACTGCCGTAGAATTGAACATCGACGCCTAAAAATGTCATTATTAATGATATCAAATAATTAATAGCGATAATGGCTATTAATATGTATGCTATAGTAGTCATTTTCATTTTTAATATATACAAATACTTTTATTATTTTACATACGAGAAAATATATTTTTCGTTTTTAAAAATCCAATATATATTACTACTATTACCGTATTCGCCGTTCTTAATATCACCCATATTGTCATTACTATCCTTCATTATGATATAATTGTTGGCTACTAGGTCGTTTAATGTATCACTAAATTCCATGTCTTCAATAAAACAAATTGTGCGCACATTATCATTTTCTTTATATGTGTTTAGTCGAATTAATGGGCTATTTTCTCTCTGGCAATACTGAATAGACCTTGACTTAATTATATAAGTGAGATGACACATCTCTGTATAACTATATAAAACAATCGGAGACATACATTTCTTCTTATTCAGTATTAGGGTACTTATTTCACCATTTAAGGTAAAGAAATCGATTACATTATCATTGATTTTCTCTCCAAAATATTGTTTATTAACGATTATATCCCACATAGAGAGCCAATTTAAATGGTCTGTATTATCTCTTACTTGAACAAATACGTAAATATTATTTTCGACTATAATATCTCCCTTAATACGCTTGGTCCCTGGAATATGGCACAATGTATCATTTAAATGAGTAGCTAGTAAAAGTCCTTCTGTCATATGTAATGAGAGAAAATCAGTCGTTAAGTAAAATTCAACCGCTGTATTTTCACCGTATTTATTAATTCTATATATAATTAGATGTATTTTCTCTCTACATTGAGATAGTTTATTTAAATCGAGGGATAAATTTTCGACATACGGATGTTGAATAATAGTATCTAATAGAGTAGTGTGTACATCTACTGTTTCGTTTTTCGGTTTGATATCATACATAGCTATGCTACTATCATTGGGTCCGATTGGTCTGCTTGGTCTGTTTGGTCTGCTTGGTCTGCTTGGTCCGATTGGTCCGTTTTTTTCAATCACCAAATCGTCGCCGCTATCATCGCTTAAATCACTATCACCATCGATATTTGACATTTTATTATAACGAAACATTGAATTGCTATAATAAAATACTACTTTTTAAATTATTTTTCCTTTTTACGCTTAATCGATTCTTTAACCGTTTCTTCTCTATTATTTAATATATGTTCGCTGACTTCTTGGGCTAATTCTTTATCATCCTTAAAATAAGTCTGAAGAGAATCAAAGAGCGATTTCTTATTGATAGGCTTCTTATGTTTTGATTTTGCGTAGATTAGCTTGCCGTCATTTATATCAAAGCAGTCAATCTCATTCGTTTTCATTACATCAACCAAAGAAGTCGTCAAGGCCTTTTTTTCTTCCCTCAACAGTTTTGCCTTTTTCTGTAGGGCATTTATTTCATTATCGATTTGTATCCACCCACGAATATGTTTGACTAATTCTTCTTTTGTATCCATTACTACTACTAATATACATACCACTGTTATATTTAATTTCTTTTGAAAAAGTATTATATATTATTATAGTATATGGGAACTATTTACACCATAATAAATTTTTGTCTGGCGAATATATTGTGGAAATGGTTTGGCATAACACTCTAATTGTTACTTAATTTCCTGTATTATCAAATAATTTACTTAAATTAGTACAATTACCGCCTTCAAACATGGCTTCGTACTTCAATGAAGTCGGTTTGGTGTGTGTAGTATCTGGATAATAGAATATCCAGTTAAGAGTAGCATTTGTGGCTCCTGAAAGAATACAGTCGTATATATTGCTTTCAAACTGAGCATATACACCACGGTTCATAGAAGCAGATTGTGGGAAAATATTCATAGGTTGATTACCCAACCCCCCCAGATGATGTGCGAGTATATGTCCTGCGTCACAATCCTGAGTACCATCATCATCAAGTATACGAGAATATGCTTGAGTACAACTAGTGGTACCGGTTCCCTGACCTAATGATGCCTGATAAATAACACCCATGGCACTCGTAACTACAGCATGTTCACCGTGTTGAGTGTATACATATGTAATATCGGAACTGCCTCCTTGTATCAAATTGTTTGTACCTGGAACTGGACACGGTGTCGTAGTACAAACACATGTAGAAGTTTTTTTAACATCCTGATTATGTAATTCAACATCATCCTTTTGGCTACCACCCATAGTTACATTCAAGTAGTTCAAATGATCACTTGTGCTTGTACAATGTGTTGGCGAACAAGAGTCAGAGCAAGACTTGTCTTCGCTTGTAGAATCACTACAAATTTTGTATACCGTATTATCTTCGTTATACCAAATTTCATTCGATATATGTAGGTAACCTAATATTTCTTCCGGGACATGTGGAACAATATCATAGTAATGCGTAATCCGATAATGAGTAAATGAATGTGCGTATTGATTGAAGCTGTTCGCGAAAGCCGGATTACCCACACGTGGAGAACCAAAGTTGATTAAATAGGACAGCTTATAATTGGGGAATAGGGTCACTATATCATATGCCATTAGGGTAGCCATTGCCGCACCCAATGAATGTCCTGTAATAAGCAAACTATTGGTATTGTATTTTTTAGCTAAACCCGGCAAATTATTGATTACACCACCCTTTACATAGGTGTATGCCTTATAAAATCCCTTCTCTACATCAATGGATTTATCATTATATGGCGAAATTTTACTTATTTGGATATTATCAAGCCAATTTTGTATATTAGATGAACCTCTAAATGCGACAAAAATAGACTTTGTATGGCTATCATAACCTTGAAGAGCGCGGGCGCCATTTTCTTCTACTACATATTCTAATTTTATAGATGGTTCGCACGTAACGCAATTCCACTGTTCAGGCGAAGAAACAGTATAACTAGATTGTGCCAAATTAACACAATGTTTAGAAAGAGTCGGGTCATATGCTAGACCGAGAGAAAACAATAACAATAACAATAATAATAGCATTTTCATTTCTTATATTACTACTAAGATTATATTTATGTTTTGTTTACGTTAGTATGTAAGCAATCAGATTCCTCCAAATATATTTATTCAACACAAGTATTTATTCTTCTCTTCATTGTCCAAGTATACATTTTTACTTACAGCACGTATGATTTTATTTGTTTCCTTTTCATCCGATTCTATGTTTGTCATTGAGTGACTGATTAATGTAGTCAGTTTCGTTTGAATATAATCATCTTTTTCCCACCCTTCATTCGCGTCTTGCCATTTATTTATCATCATCCGCTGTTTCCGGGCGAGGGTTTTTATACCTAAAAGCATTCGTATTAATTCTGTATCCTTTTCCCAATTATTATCTTCTTTCACGTAGAGGGTTTTTCTTGTCGCGTCCGTACAATGTATTGGCCGTTCCAATATATCCAATTGGCTTAGACCATTGGTTATCATGTTTGTGAGTGTCTTGGTGAGGCCATTTTCAATGGTACTATCATATGTATCCGCTGTAATCGGTAATGAATCAATAAAATCAGTCAGATTCATAGCATTCTTACAGTGTTCATTCAAAAACATTTGAATATTAAACTGGTTATTAGTAGTATTGTTGCTATTTGTATTATGTGAATAATTTCCGATTTGAGGCATTAGTTCTATCATTTTTTCCATAACATCTTGATTCTTCAAGAGCATTTTTATCAATAATTCCTTGTCTAGGTGAAATTCATTTGTTTTATTGTCGATGTTATTAGTTCCTTGAATGATTGAGCAAGTAATTTTATGTCCACATAACGAAGACATATGCTTATATTTTTTGCCACATTTACATTCAAATGTTTTGGCGTTTTTTGCGGTTGTTTCATTAGTATTAGTTAGTATACTATGTTTTCGTGTATTAATATGTCTGTCATAATCACATAATTTACAGCATTTAAAGTCACACGATTCACATATATATTTTTTGGCGTTTTTTGGCGTTAAAATGTTAGTCATTTGTTAGTATATTATACTAACATAAAAAACGCCTAAATCCTTTCGCATAAATACTTAAAAATTTACAGTCACAAATTTTAAAACATCAAAAATAAATCGAGAGCATTATGCTCTAAATCACTTTTTCATGTTTTTTTCATTTCATTTTCCTGTTTTCAAAAAACAACACATAAAAACCTTGTGTAATTTTTTAAAATCGAAAATCAAATTGAAAAAAAGGTAAAAAGTAAAATACCTACTAGTATCAAGTGACAGTGCCTTTTTTTCAGTAGAGGGTAGGCCCTTCATATGTAGGGGACTCACTACATACCCTACATAGCCATTTTTGGAATTTTGAAAAATGAAAAATATGTAGCGCAATTTACCTACATGGAAATCATGTCTGGAAAAACTGAAATCGACCCATCTGAAATGGAAACCAATGTTTTCGACGATATAAATATATTAAGTATATATTTTTTTGAACAAAAAAAAGTATAAGTATACTTCATAATATGGCCGAAGATATAGACGTATCAAGCGTAGACGGACCATACACAGAAACATCTATGTATTTGACTTATCCTGACATTCAAGAAGGTCATTCATTCACAAATGTATTGCTCGTTGACAGCATAGTAAAGGACTATACTGTCTTTGTCGACTCTGTCAACTCTTCTACGTTTCCCATAGTTTACTCTTCCAACTCCTCGAAATCTGAACTTTTGACCCTTTTACAAACGCATTTTGTTGCGATTAAGCGAATTGGTCTTTGCTTCGTCTCCCAAGCGGGTGATGCCACTGAATTATTCTTAGACAATGAACCATTTTCCTTTAGTGAAAACAAAGACTATTTAGTGAATATTATAAACACTTTCCAAGTGAAGAATATGGATTTTTTAGCATGTGATACACTTCATTCACCCGTATGGAACGACTATTATACTCAGTTGACTCAATCGACAAGTGTTATCATTGGTGCGTCGGATGACAAAACCGGAAATATTAAATATGGGGGCGACTGGATAATGGAAAGCACCTCGGAAGATTTAGAATCCATTTACTTTAATCAAAATATCGGATATTACAACTATTTGCTGGATATTACGATATCATCTAAGACGTTTGCTGCTTTAAAAACCGATGGGTCAGTTGTTGCTTGGGGCAATTCTAGCGAGGGAGGCAGTTTAACTAGTCCGGTTGATGTCGCATCTCAATTGGGTGCTGGCAGTAATGTGGTCCATATTTATTCTAACAAGTTTGCGTTTGCTGCTTTAAAAGGCGATGGGTCAGTTGTTGCTTGGGGCGATGCTACCAATGGAGGCACTGCTCCCAGTGGGGTTACAAGTGTTGGCAGTAATGTGGTCCATATTTATTCTACCAGTGAGGCGTTTGCTGCTTTAAAAGGCGATGGAACAGTTGTTGCTTGGGGCTATGGCTCATATGGAGGCAGTGCTCCCAGTGGGGTTACAAATGCTGGCAGTAATGTGGTCCATATTTATTCTACCAGTACTGCGTTTGCTGCTTTAAAAGGCGATGGGTCAGTTGTTGCTTGGGGCACTGCTGCCAATGGAGGCACTGCTCCCAGTGGGGTTACAAGTGTTGGCAGTAATGTGGTCAGTATTTATTCTACCAGTACTGCGTTTGCTGCTTTAAAAGGCGATGGGTCAGTTGTTGCTTGGGGCCATGCTGACTATGGAGGCAATCCTCCCAGTTCGGTTACAAATGCTGGCAGTAATGTGGTCCATATTTATTATAACAGGTATGCGTTTGCTGCTTTAAAAGGTGATGGGTCAGTTGTTGCTTGGGGCAATGCTGACTATGGAGGCAATCCTCCCAGTTCGGTTACAAGTGCTGGTAGTAATGTGGTCCATATTTATTATACCGATTATGCGTTTGCTGCTTTAAAAGGGGATGGAACCGTTGTTGCTTGGGGCAGTTCTTCATATGGTGGCATTGCTCCCAGTTCGGTTACAAGTGCTGGCAGTAATGTGATCCATATTTATTCTAACGATTTTGCGTTTGCTGCTTTAAAAGGCGATGGGTCAGTTGTTGCTTGGGGCCATGCTGACTATGGAGGCAATGCTCCCTCAACTGTTACAAGTGCTGGCAGTAATGTAATCCATATTTATGGTAATGGTTATGCGTTTGCTGCTTTAAAAAGTGATGGAACAGTTGTTGCTTGGGGCGGTGGTAGCTATGGAGGCACTGGCACTGCTCCCAGTTCGGTTACAAGTGCTGGCAGTAATGTAATCCATATTTATTCTAACATTTTTGCGTTTGCTGCTTTAAAAACTGATGGAACAGTTGTTGCTTGGGGCAATGCTACCTATGGAGGCACTGCTCCCAGTTCGGTTACAAATGCTGGTAGTAATGTAATCCATATTTATTCTAACAGTAATGCGTTTGCTGCTTTAAAAAGTGATGGAACAGTTGTTGCTTGGGGCGATGCTACCAAGGGAGGCAGTTTAACTAGTCCGGTTGATGTCGCATCTCAATTGGGTGTTGGTAGTAATGTGATACAAATATTTCCATCATCTCCGTTTTCCAGAAGTGATGTTAATCCATTACCAGTCATAGGTAATACGATTACAGTGCCTACAACCGGTCTAGCATTAAGATTGGCAAGTGGTTTAGCTGTACAAAATCGTGCGGCTAGAAAAGCATTTATACAAGAGTTGATTACAAATAATTCTATTGCCTTACTAACCCCGGGAGTAAAGATGGTAGTAGACGCAGATG
>Ga0208646_1001275_pt1 | contig 12566 bp, 11 predicted proteins | sample AntAceMetag02UK8_FD_184762 | JGI IMG/M metagenome (GOLD analysis project Ga0208646, IMG submission 184762) | Saline lake microbial communities from Ace Lake, Antarctica - Antarctic Ace Lake Metagenome 02UK8 (SPAdes) (version 2) | ecosystem: Environmental > Aquatic > Non-marine Saline and...
TAACATATTCAAATTAGAAAAAGATGAAAAATTATTAAAAGACAATAATTTTTTTGAGTTATTAAAGATAATAATTGATGAATTTTATCACCCTTTTTCCCCATATAACTTTGCTGTTTTCTATGCGGATTTTTTTGGGGATGTATATGAGGTTTACTTAATCAACATTATAAAAAAAGATAGTGGCAACTTAGTATTATCTAAAAAAGACGACTATATGGATAGAGATATAGTCTCCACACCCAATCCGATTGTAGATAAAATTCTAAAAGAAACACTTAATACATACTTTGATTTAACCAATGAAAACCCTACCATATTAGATCCAGCAATGGGTTCAGGTCGTTTCCTTTTACTTGCTTATGACTACATGTTGGACAAATCATATGATGGTAATGTGGTTACCATAGGCGATAAAATAAAAATTTTAAAAAGTCTTTTTGGAATTGATAAAGATTACCTGGCAATAGATACAGCAAAATTTTCTCTATATATGAAAATTTTAGAGGATGAAAATTATGAGACACTGAATACTTACAGTAAATTTTTACCTGACTTAGAAAAAAATATAATTTTTGGCAATTCTATCATCGACACAGATTTTAATGAAGAGGATAAGTCGATACAACCTTTGAATTGGGAAACAACTTTTGATGATAAAAAATTTGACATAATAGTTGGTAACCCTCCTTATGTTAAAACAGAGGATATAAAAAAAAACATTGCTGAATATGAATATATAAAAAATAAATACAAAACTAGTTTCAAACAATTTGACAAATATTTTTCTTTTATTGAAAAATCATTGGCATATCTAAATCCTAATGGATTTTTGACTTTTGTAGTGCCAAGTTCTTGGATTAATCAAGGAGCTGGACAAAATCTTAGAAAAATCTTAAAAAAACCTATTTATAAATTAGTTAACTTTACAGACGCAAATATTTTTGATGAGAGGTCTAACTATACGTGTGTTTTGTATCTGTCGAATAAAAATTACGATTCTCTAAGATATTTTGTAGTTAACAAACATCAGGATTGGTTAAGCAATGAAACAGACTACTTTGAAATCAATAAAAATATATTAAATTTTGATATACCTTTAATGCTTCCAGCTAATAATACTGAAAATTTAATTTTAGAAAAGATTCACAATAAAACTAAATCTCTTAATGAAAAATATATTAAAACTGGCATACAAACTTCTAAGGATGAAATTTACGTTATCAAAAATTTTGTATTGGAGAATAGATATATATTTTTTTCAAAAAATGGAACTGAGTGGAAAATAGAACAAGAAGCATGCAAACCTTATATTTCTGATTCATTAAGAATTAATAGTTTTCAAATACTAAAACCAGATTCCTTTTTAATTTTCCCTTATTATTCAGACGAAGAAGGAAATTCTAAAATTCTAGATCACGATATGTTTAAAGAAAAATTTCCAAAAACATTCGAATACTTATCTTTTTTTAAAGAAGAATTAATGGATAGAGCTGTAAATCCGCCTATTTCAAATAATTCAAACGATTTTTATAAATATGGAAGATCACAAAATATTTCTACACTTACAAAATTCCCTAAATTAATTTTAACCGTTAATCAAAAAGGAGATAAATATGCCGTAGATGATAAAGGAGTATATTTTACTTCTGGTGGAACTGCTGGAGAAATAAGTATTTTCAATAATGAGGATGATGATTATATTTATTTTATACTGGGCTTACTTGATCAACATGAAATTGAATTCTTTTTTTCTAAAAGAGGCAGTCCTAAAGCAGGAGGTTATTTTACTAGAGGAAAAGATGTAATGAGTGACTTACCAGTTCCAATAATTAATTCTCATGAAGATAAAGCACGTTTTAATACAATTGTAACAAATGTTAAACTTACGATTAAAGAAACAAATAAAGAAAACTTAAACACTAGAGATAGACTTATTTCAAAAAACTCAATTAATACTAATAAAGAAAAAATAAGAAACGAATTTTTATCCCTTTGGCAAAGAACTTAAGTTGATAATTATAATGTGTAACCCAAACACAAATCAGCATTATAAATAAATAGAAGTAGAAACAATGTTCCATCAACCATGGCCATGAAGTAGGCTTCTATAATCCTTATTTATCAACAAAGTTGCTACAACTTAATCTAGAAACTAACAAAAGTTTGAATGAAATTGCGACACTATCGCGACGTATAAATGTGTGCTAGGATCTTGGTTCATGAAAAAAGTATTTGCAATTTTTACATTAGGAATAATTCTTCAAGGATGTGCTCCAATACTTGATGCATCGTCTCCAGCGCAAGTTATTATTAGAAATTGTATGATTGATAATCAAGCAGCAGCTTTAGCGATGGCACAGGCACATTGTGAAGGCTATAATAAAAATGCCGTTAAGCAACCTGACGATAGACCTGATGGACTTTGTTCTTACGGGTGCATAGCTAAATAAAATTGCGACGTATGTGCGACCAAAAATAATCTTAACACCAATCAGCATTATAAATAAAGAGAAGTAGATGTGTTGAGTAGGGGCGTTCTGTTACCCCATGCCCTGAACCAGGCTACCCCCACAAAGCAACAGGGAACAGGAATCTAAAATGAAATATTTTTTTTATAATTTTTTAGAAAAGTATTTAATGAACACCGTTTGAGTGAAACAGACTGTATATACTAACTATTAACGTTAACGTTCTGTGATAGGGAAACCATTTTTTAGAAAAACTCAACCGTTTGGAACGGGTGTGGTACCTCTATTGATTGAGGTTCGTGAGTCCAACAGGACGAACATTGGGCGTACAAACCTCGGGAATGATATTTTAATTCCCGCGGCCTGACTCAATCCTGCTCCACTGATGCTCCAATGCTCCAATTGAAGTTGACGAGAATCTACTATAAGTGTATTTTAATTTTAGAAAGAAAAGAGCAGAGTCAAAAGAGTTTTGGCTGTGAAATTAAGTGGCGGGGTAGCTCAGTCGGTTAGAGCGCAGGACTCATAAGCCTGAGGTCAGTGGTTCGATTCCACTTCCCGCTACCAAAATTTGAATAATTATTTTTGTATCCAGTTAATACAGCAAAGCTTTTTCTATTTTATTAACAATTAACTTTGCACCTTCATAAGAAAGATGATCATCATCAATATAAAATACTTTTGATTTATCGTGAGTAATACAACGATTTTTAATCAATGAATCACATAATATTTTTTCTGGGTATACACGTATAATATTTTGATTATTAATACTTTTATAAATTTGGTAAATATTTTGTGATCTTTTCAAAAAAACTTTATGAGAAGTTGTTAAAGGATTGGTTTCAAAAACACCTTTTAAACCATCTCCACTTAAAGCCAATCTTGTAATTAATTTTTTTGAGACATTCCAACCAACTTCAGGAACAGGATATATCAATACAATCTTTATATTATTAGCTAAAAGGTCATTAATTGTTTTATTAAAAGAATTTTTGAGAAGTACATTGTTATCATCTTTTTTGCTTATTGTAGTATCTTTAATATTATAAAAAAACCCTTTTGCTTTTTTGTTATCTCCACCACCTTCTTGATTATTAAAACCTTCACCTGAAAGATAAAAAGGAGTTCTTCCACCCATAATGACAGTTGCGTTAGGCTGAGAAAGAATAATTTTTCTTCTTTGTTCTTGATATTTAGCAGTACACCCTGAAAGCCTATTTTTGATTATTAAATCAAGATCTAAAAAATAAAAACAGGTTGGCCTGTTTAATACAACTAATTTAAATCTATTTTCATTTGAAAACTCCAATAAAGGTTTTTCCAAAGTTTGCATATGAGAGTCACCAATTAAAATTAGAGTTTTATCCTCTTTTGAATTAAAGATACAATAACCATCCTTATTAATTCTATCACCATTGCAAATTGTTAAGTTTGAAGTTTGATCTCCTACAGAAAGATTTTTTAAAATATCACCTCTTACTGCTTTAATATTTTCATTGATGGAAGCAAAAGAAAGTAAAATTAAAATAAGATAAAAAAAACCTAATCCAATAAATATTTTGTAGTCAGTAAATTTCTTGTTTTTGATAGGCTTTTCAATAATGTAATAGCTTATTAAAGATAAAATAAACGTTATCAAAAATAATTTTTTTGAAACTCCATCACCAAAAAATTCAGTAGTTCTGCCAATAGCAAATACTGGATAGTGCCATAGGTATAATGAGTAGGATATAAGTCCTAAGAAAACTAAATATTTTAAAGAAAGAATCTTATAAACATAACCATTTTCGTTGTTAAAATATATAATTAGTGAAGTTCCTAATACAGGTAACAATGTTGGTATGTAAGGAGATTTAGTTGAGTCATTGTAAAAAAAAATTGAAAACACAATCATTAATAAACCTAAAATGGAATAAAAGTCATGATTGGTTTTTTGTATTTTTTTCTTATGAGTATATAAAATAGACACTATGCTTCCTAACAACAATTCCCAAAATCTTGTAAAAAAACTAAAAAATGCGAGTGACTCATTTTTTTGAAAAATATAAATCATTGATACCAAAGATATTGAAAAGAGTATGAGAAAGACTTTCAATAATTTATTTTTAAAAAATTTAAATAATATGGTTAAGATTAGAGGAAAAATTATATAATATTGTTCTTCTATAGAAAGACTCCATGTATGCATTAAAGGTTTTAGTAAAGAGTTTTCGGCATCATAGAGCTCTCCTGATAAGTAAAAATGATGATTTGAAATAAAAAAGAGTGATGAAAAGAGCGATTTAGAAAAATCAATAAAAGAGGAAGGTATAAAAAATAACCAAATAAAAGGAAAAATAATAATAAAAACAAGTAATAATACTGGTATTATTCTTTTAGCTCTTCTTATATAAAAATTTTTAAAGGAAAAACTTCCAGTGCTATTCAATTCTTTCAAAATAATTGATGTTATTAAGAACCCTGAAATTACAAAAAAAATATCAACTCCAACAAATCCACCTGATAAAATTTTGAAATTTTTAATAGAATTATCTGCATGATAAAAAATTACTGATATAACTGCAATTGCTCTTAAACCATCTATGTCTGGTCTATAATTTATGTTCATATATTTTCTTATCTGAGCTTATAAGCTTCAGGTTGGTACTTTGTTCCTACTTCTATTTATCAATTAATGTCCTGGAAAATCCATTAAGTTTTCAACCTTATAACCGTTTTTAACTAAGTTATCAGATCCACCTAGGTCAAAAAGATTAATTGCAAAAACAAATGCAGCAATATTAGCATTCGACATTTCTACAAGTTTAGCTGCAGCTTTAGCTGTTCCACCTGTTGCTATTAAGTCATCTATAATCAAAACTGAATCGTCTTTATCAATTGAATCTTTGTGCACTTCAATAGTTGCCGTTCCATACTCCAATTCAAAGTCAACTGAATGTGTTTCAGCTGGAAGTTTGTTTTTCTTTCTAAACATAATAAAAGGTTTTTTAAGAAGATAAGAAACAGCAGAAGCAAATACAAACCCTCTTGATTCAATTGCAGCAATTTTATCTATTTTATAATTTTTAGATCTTTCAATTATTTGATTAATACATTCTTCAAATGCATCTGCATCTTTGATCAATGTTGTAATATCTCTAAACAAAATTCCTTTTTTTGGATAATCTGGAATAGACCTAATATAATCTTTTAAATTCATTATATTGATATATTTATATCTTTAGTAAAAATAAATCTATGGACAAATTATTCTTAGCAGCAATTAAAGAAGAAACAATTGGATTAGACTATTTTAACCACGTTGGAGTTGGAAAAATTAATGCAACTTACAACACATTAAAGTTAATTAATATTCACAAACCAAAACTAATTATCAATTATGGTACAGCAGGAGCAATTAATACTAAGCTAAAAGGAATCGTTGAATGTACTAAATTCTATCAAAGAGATATGGATGTTAGAGGGTTAGATTTTGAATTGGGAGAGACACCTTTTGATAAAATTAAAGAAATTATTACATCAAAAGATGGTTATTCTTGTGGAACTGGAGATAGCTTTGTTAATAAAAAAATTGATATGGAAGTTGATGTGGTTGATATGGAAGCATATGCTATTGCAAAAGTTTGTAAGTTGGAAAATATTGAATTTAAATGCTTTAAATATATATCTGATAATGCGGATGAGAATGCTGACAATAATTGGAATAAAAATCTAGCAAAAGGGGCTACGGCATTTGCAAGCTTAATAAGTACTCAATTTTAATTTAATTAAGAAAAATATCAAAAAATTGATTAAATGTTGAAAATTATCAATACACCTATATAAAATCTTCAAATTTAATATTAATAAAAAATTATAAGAGGGAATAATTTTTATGACTAAAGTAGGTGAGCATATAACTTTAGATATCATAGGCACTACCCAAGAGTATGACCCTTCAGTCTACGAGAATGTAATACATAAAATTGCAAAAGCTGCAGAAGTTACAATTCTTGAAATTTCAAAGTATAAATTTGAGCCTCAAGGTTTCACTATACTTGCTTTATTAGCTGAAAGTCACATCAGTTTTCATACGTTTCCAGAAAAAGGAATTATTAGTTTTGATTTTTTCACATGTGGTAAAGTAAGTCCTTCTATTGCACTCGATATTGTTAAAAAAGAATTCAAACATAAAAGAATTGTCACAAAAGCTTTTGATAGAGATACTAAGTCTTTGTATCATGACATTTACAGTTCGCCAGGAATACAAAAATCTTATGTAGTAAACGAGGTTTTAGAAGATTTTAAATCTAAAGTAGGTCAACATATTGAAATATTAGACTTAGAACAATTCGGTAAATCACTGTTTATTGATAATGAAATTCAAGTCGCAACAAATGATGAAGTTTTATATAGCTCAACATTTGTAAACGCTGCTTTAAAATTAAATAAAGACATGGGAACAGCTGCCATCATTGGTGGTGGTGATGGAGGAGTTGCAAGAGAGTGTATGTCTAAAGGTTTTGATTTTATAGACTGGTATGAACTTGATCCTGAGGTAGTTGAAGTGTGTAATAAACACCTTGGAAGCATTGGTAACAAATCAACAGAAAAAAATTCCGTTAAATGTATTTGGGGAGATGCTTTTGAAAGCATAAAATCTGTTGAAGATGATAAGTATGATAAAATTTTTGTAGATCTTAACGATGATCAGTTTTGTATAGATCTTGCAGCTAAAAATATGGATTCGTTAATTAGAATATTAAAGCCAAATGGAGTAATTACCGCTCAAGTAGGTAGCCAAGACAAGAAACCAGAGCAAGTAGAGAAATGGCTAGATGTTTTCAATAAGAATTTTGGAAATACAACTTTGGATAGGGTTTACATCCCAAGTTTTGACTGTTCTTGGAACTTTTCATCATCAATTAATCACTAAAAATTTCTTTTTAAATTATTAAAATTGTGAAATAAATCCTCATAATCATATGGAGGAAAAAATGAATATATTTAAAAAAACAATATTAAGTGTTCTTGCTTCTTTATTATTAATCGGAAATGTTTATGCTGATAAAATAAAGATTGGAACAGAAGGTGCTTACCCACCATGGAACTCTAAGGATGCTTCGGGTGCTCTTATTGGTTTTGAGGTTGAGTTAGCAGAAGAACTTTGTGCAATCATGAAACATGAATGTACTATCGTTGAACAAGATTGGGATGGAATGATTCCAGCTTTGTTAATGAGAAAGTTTGATGCAATCATGGCAGGAATGTCAATTACTGCTGAAAGACAAAAAACAATTACTTTTTCACAAGGTTATGCTGACGAAGTTGCAGCCCTTGCGGTAATGAAAGGTTCAAGTTTAGAGAGCATGGATACACCAGAAGGTATTAATTTAACTTTAGGTGGAAGTGCTGTTAAGAAAACCCTTAAGACTTTAACTGCTGCACTTGCTGGAAAAACTGTTTGTACACAAACTGGAACTATTCACCAAAACTTTTTAGAGTCTGGTGATGTGGGTAAAGTAAATGTTAGAACTTACAAAACTCAAGATGAAGTAAACTTAGACTTAACTTCTGGTAGATGTGATGTTGCATTAGCAGCAGCAGTTGCATTCACTGATTATGCAGATAAATCGGGAAAACCAGTAGTACTAGTTGGGCCTACTTTTTCAGGTGGTGCTTTTGGTAATGGTGTTGGTGTTGGAATTAGACAAGGTGGAGATGATGCAATCGGTACAAGAGATGCAAAACTTCTTAAAGATTTCAACAAAGCAATTAACACTGCTAGAAAACAAGGAATCATCAGCAAATTAGCGATCAAGCATTTTGGCTTTGACGCTTCTATGTAAATAATATTTTGAAAAGGCGACTATTTATTTAGTCGCCCTTTCGATATGGACCTTTTATCATTCGGAAAAACAGGCTGGGGAGACGAGTTGTTTTACGCAACTCTAATGACAATTGCAGTGGCAGTTACTGCAATGTTAATTGGTTTTTTATTTTCATTAATCTTTACGCCACTCAAATTATCAAATAATAAATTTCTAAATTTTATTGGAAATACGTACACAACTGTAATCAGGGGCGTTCCAGAATTATTAGTAATTTACCTTTTCTTTTTTGGAGGTAGTGGTGCGATCATGTATGTTGCTTCAATTTTTGGATACCTTGAATATATAGAAATTAATGCATTTATTACAGGTTCAGTTGCAATTGGTATTATATCTGGGGCCTATTCAACAGAAGTATTTAGAGGTGCTATTCAATCAATAGATAAAGGTCAATTTGAAGCTGCCAAAGTTTTAGGTGTTAGTAAATTTGTACAATTCTATAAAATAATTTTACCCCAAATGTTAAGACTTGCTATTCCAAACTTAAGTAATGTTTGGCAAATCACATTAAAAGACACATCCTTAATATCTGTTACTGGTTTAGTTGAGATCATGAGACAATCTTATATTGCAGCGGGTTCAACTAGAGATCCTTTATTCTTTTATTGTTTTGCTGCGGTTTTATATTTGATGCTTACATTTTTAAGTATGAAACTAATTAACAGACTTGAAGTTAAGTATAGTAGGGGCTTTTAATGGATTTTGATTTAATGATAACAAGTTTCCCAAAATTACTAAGTGCTGCAGTTATAACCTTAAAATTATTATCAGCATCTTTAATCATTGGCTTATTTATTGGATTTTTATTTGCAGTATTAAGATTAAACAAAAACCCATTTATAAATAAATTTGCTTATGGGTATTCTTATTTATTTAGAGGAACTCCTTTATTAGTTCAAATATTTATAATTTATTATGGTCTTGGACAAATTGAGTGGTTAAGATCAACTTTTCTTTGGGTAATATTAAAAGAACCCTATTGGTGTGCAATTATTGCATTTGCATTAAATACTGGGGCTTATACTTCAGAAATTTTAAGATCTGCTTTTCAAACTATAAAGCCTGGAATAATTGAAGCTGGCAAAAGTCTTGGTATTTCAAATAAAATTATTTTATATAAAATTCAAATTCCAGTAGCGATCAGACAATCTTTACCAGCTTATGGTAATGAAATTATATTAATGATGAAGGGCACTTCCCTTGCAAGCACTGTAACCTTAATGGATATCACAGGTGTTGCAAAACACATTGTATCAACGACTTACAAACCTTTAGAGGTGTTTCTTTTAGCGGGTGGAATTTATTTATTTATGACTTTTATCATTCACAACTTGATAAAATATTTAGAAAAAAAATATAGTTTTCAATAAGAGGTATATTCTTTAATCTCTTTAATCTTAGAGCCTGTATGAGTATTCATCTCTAGTTTTATCTTAGCACGATCGTCATTTAAAAAATGAACATCTCTTGAAAGTTTTATAAAGTTTTCAGTAAAATCAGAATTTTTTTCACACAATCTTTTATCATCTTCAATCACCCATAACTTTGCATTAATATCTTTTAGTGATTGAAAAAGAGTATTAAGCTTTTCATCAGATTTAATATTGTTGTCTAATTGATCTTTTAAAATACTATGCTCATCATTAATAAATTTTAGTTTTTCAGGGTCTTTAATTTTTTCTTGTTTAATCTCTAAAATAGAAATTTTATCCAAAAGTTCACCAACCGATACTTCAACTAGAATTTTATTCATAAAAATTTATACTATGTTAAGTTGTTAGAAATATGTCTAATATTTTAATTATCAAACATGGTTCCTTAGGAGATATAGCCCAAGCTTGTGGGGCAATTCAAGATATTTCTGAAAACCATCATGAAGATCAAATACATATATTAACAACAAAACCCTATTTTGAATTATTTAGAAAAAACCCACTTGTACATAATGTTGTTTTAGACAGACGTCTATCAAGGTTTAATTTAATTTATCTATATTTGCTGATGAGAACTTTAAAGAAATTAAAAATAAAAAAAGTTTATGATTTACAAAACTCATCTAGAACAAAATTTTATAAAAATATTTTATTTCCAAAAGCAAATTTTAATACTTGGTCTAGTTCAGAAACTACTTTGCCAAGCAATATCTCAAAAGAAGAATTTGATAAAGATCCAGTTTTAAATAGATTTGATCATCAACTAAAAACTTCTGGTATTAAAACTGAACACACTATGAAACCAAACTTTAGTTGGGCTGTCACCAACATTGATAATATTAAAAAAGAATTTAATTTAGATAAATATATTATTTTATTTCCTTTTTGTTCAGCTCATCTAACTCATAAAAAATGGCCCCATTACAATGAACTAATAGAGTTAACCAAAAATAAATATGGAGATCAAATTAAAGTAGTAGTAGCCCCAGGACCATCTGAAATTGATGATGCAAAAAATATTAAGGCTGTTTCAGTTTTAGATAAAGGTAAAGCGCTTGATATATCGCAACTAGCAAGTTTAATTAAAGAAAGTTCATTTGTTATTGCAAATGATACAGGTCCAGCTCATATTTCAGCACATCTTGGAGCAAAAGGCTTAACTTTATTTGGTAAACACACAACAGCTTTTAAAGTTAGTATTGAGCGAGAAAACTTTAAAGCAATACAAGTTGATGATTTAAATAAATTAAGCGCAAGTAAAGTTTTGGAAAAAATATTAATTTAATTTTTTACCAATAATTTTCAATATTATAGGAACAGTGAAGAGTATCATTAGCAACCTAATAATATGATGAAATGCAACAAAGTTAGGATCTAAATCAAAAGCTATTGCAATAACTGCTACTTCATAAATTCCACCTGGAGAAAAAGATAAAAGTAGAGTTAAGAAATTGGTATCCACAAAATATGTTGCAACAATTGCAGCTAGTAATCCAAGAGTAACAAGCATTACAGTTGCAACCAAACTATGAAATGAATTACCCGCAACTTCTTTTAGTGATTTATCTGCAAAACGACAACCAACAGAGGCACCCAAAATAAGTAAACAAAAATTTATACTTTCATCTGGTAGTTTGTAGGAGGCAACTTCAGATATTTGTAAAATTCCACTTGCAACTAATGTCCCAGATAATAATGCAGCAGGCACACCAATTTTATCAAATACGAAAATTAATGATATTGAGGCTATTAAGAGGATTAAAAGATGAAAATGATTTTGATCAAGGTAATTAAATTTTTCAATTATTAGAGCTTCATTTGTTGAATAGTTAACAACAAAAAAGGGAATGACGGTTATTATTATAATTAACCTAATTAAATGTGATGTAGCAACTTGTGATAAGTCAGATTTTTCATGTTCAGCTAATATCATTAACGGACCTAAAGCTCCCGGAGCTGCTGAAAAAATAGAAGTTTTGACATTATAACCTGAAAATTTTTGTAAATATTTAGATACAATTAAAATACTTATCAAAATATAGACAAACATTATTATTGAAGTCCACACCCATTCAGTCATTTGATTGATTAAATTCTGATCTATATAATTTCCAATATGAAGACCAAGAATTATTAAAATTGAACTTAAAGCTAGTTTTGGCATTTTAATTTTTAATCCACTTAATGCTGCAACTGAAACTGCAAGCATAGGACCAAGCATCCACGCTAATGGGATATTAAAATAGTCAGCTACAATTGCACTTGGGATAGAAATTAAAATAACTAATAGAAATTTTTTAGAAAATAATTCTTTAATGTTAGAAGAATTAAATTGAATAGAAGAATTTTTCATTAACAAATATTCTTTTATCACTTACCTTTAAAAAGATAACAGAAAAGAAATTCTCTTAATTAGTGATAGTTATTTTTTTTATTATTGAAATAACAAAGCGAATAGTTGCTAATTTATTAAATAAATAAAATCAACTTTAAGTTGTATGTCGTTCAAAAACTTGCATTCATAACTATAGTATAATTAACTGCAACTATTAAAAACAAACAATAGAGGAATATAATGAAAAACATTAAAAAATTAGTTTCAGTATTATTCTCAGCAATTCTATTATTCTCTGCAACAGCAACAAATTCAATCGCAATGGAAAAAATCCATTTTGTAATTGGTGGTGGTGCTGGTGGTGGATGGGATGGAACTGCTAGAGGTACTGGAGAAGCTTTAACAAAATCAGGAATGTTAAAAAGTGCATCATTTGAAAATATGTCAGGTGGTG
>Ga0208646_1001276_pt1 | contig 12555 bp, 9 predicted proteins | sample AntAceMetag02UK8_FD_184762 | JGI IMG/M metagenome (GOLD analysis project Ga0208646, IMG submission 184762) | Saline lake microbial communities from Ace Lake, Antarctica - Antarctic Ace Lake Metagenome 02UK8 (SPAdes) (version 2) | ecosystem: Environmental > Aquatic > Non-marine Saline and Alkaline...
ATTAGAGATATACAAACACAAAGTGGTGTAGTATATACATTTGATTACTTGTCATCAGCTAGCGATAGCATAGCATCTCCAGGAAAATTTGTATTTGGTCAACAGGTAGTTGATAATAATGTTTCAGAACTGACTAAATTTGGTCAAGCAGTTGACTACACGTCAGGCAAGTTGTTAATTACTAGTCCTGCACATAAAAATGTTTCTAGTCAGGTAGTTGGTAGACTAGTATCATGGAACAATGCTCTAAGACAAACTGCATGGAAAGTAATTAGAGAAGAAGAAAAAGTAGTCGATGTTAGTCTACTAAATTCTGCATTTATATACGACAAAAACGACAAGAAGGTAAAAGCAGAACTAGACTTTATTGATCCAATACAGGGCAAGATACTTGGGGCAGTCAGACAAAACTTAGATGTTGTTGGTGCTGAAGATCCAGCAAGTTACAATGTTGGGTCAGTAAACAATAATGGCATGACATGGAATAATGAGTATGTTGGCCAAGTATGGTGGAACACAACTAATGCACGATTTATTAATCATTATCAGGGAGATGTTGACTATAGATCAAAAACATGGGGTCAGCTGTTTGTAGGATCAACAATTGAAATTTACCAATGGGTAGAAAGTATACAACCTCCAGCAACCTATACAGGACAGGGAACAGTTTATAATACAACTAGTTATAGTACACATACTCGTGTTTCTGCTAGTGGAAATATTGAAATTGTTTATTATTTCTGGGTCAAAGACATACTAACAGTTGCACAAGAATATAACAAAACACTTAGTGTGAAAACTATGAGTGAATATATATTAGATCCTAAAGCTAGTGGCATTGCATACTTGGCACCAATTGCACCATCATCATTTGCAATGTATAATTCTAAAGAATATCTTGTAGCTACAGATAGAGTATTACATGTTGAATTTGACAAGATATCAACAGACAATAATGTTCACGTTGAATATGAATTAATTAAAGCTGGTGATCCTACAGAATTTTTAAGTGCAAGTCTATATAGAAAACTAATTGACAGTTTTACAGGTGCTGATAGTATCGGATTTAAAGTTCCAGATCCAACTCTGAGTGTAGCAGAATCGTACGGTGTGGAATATAGACCTAGACAAAGTATGTTTGCAGACAGGTACATGGCCTTAAAAAACTACATCATCAGAGTAAACAGTGTATTTGCTAAACATACTATGAGTGAGATGCGTAGCTTTACATTGCTAAACAGTCAAGAAGCTGAACCAATAACTGGATCAGGGTCATGGGACAAGCGTTTACTTACATATGATGAATTAACATATCAAAATCTTATATTAGTGCCGACAGGATACAAATATCTAGTTGCCAATGATGGCCAGAATAATAACTTATGGACAATATATGAAGTTCAAGCAGACGATAGTTTATTATTAGTCAGAGTTCAAAATTATAAAACATCAAATTATTGGACATATATAGATTGGTATGCCACAGGATATTCAGCTTTAACCAAACCAATAAACGAAGTTAGTACATATTCTAGACTGGCCACAGTTGAATCAATAACATCAACTGGCGACATTGTTCAGGTAACTGCTAACAGCAACGGTAAGAGCGAAAATTATGTTAGAACAACAACAGGATGGACTCGTATTAGCTTGCAAGACGGAACAATAGCTATATCAACATCGGTGTATGATTATACTCTTGGTAGAAATGGATTTGATGTTGAAGTATTTGATGCACAATACTTTGATGCAGAGCCTGTAGTTGAAACTAGACAAATCATTAAAGCAATCAATGATGAACTATTAATTAATGAATTGGCAATAGAAAGAATAAATCTAATAACTCTAATGTTTGAATACATTAAGAGTGAACAGACTAGCGTTAACTGGCTAGTAAAAACATCATTGGTAGACGTCGAACACACATTAAGAGACCTTCAGGAATATGATATCTATCAAGTTGATAACCAAGAGTTTGTTGAGAAATATATCAATGAAGTTAAACCATATCACGTTCAAATAAAAGAATTTAATTTAAAATACCAAGGTGAAGAGTTATTCAAAGGTAGCACAACAGACTTTGATTTACCAAGCTATTATGACAACACTTTAGGACGTTTTGTAAGTCCTAAATTATCAACAGATGGGCTACCAGGTAGCTACGCCAGTGACAACGCTATATGGTCAACATGGCCCTACAGCCAATGGAATGCAAACCACACACTGTCTATAGATTCAGTTACAGTAGTTAATGGAGGAAGTGGATATACAGTAGCACCAACAGTGTCAGTAACAGGTACTGCTACAACACCAGCAACATTTAAAGCAATAGTAAATACAGCAGGAGCAGTTACTAGAGTTGAAGTTGTTACAGCTGGCGCAGGCTACACAACAACGCCAACATTAACAATAAGTGGTGCCGGAACAGGTGCAACAGCAATAGCAGTAACTAGCCCAGGAACAGTTAGATCATACAACACTACTATCAAGTATGATAGGTATGAATACAAAAGTGAAATTGTAGACTGGACAGCATCCACTGTTTACAACCCAGGTGACCTTGTAAGACATAACAATAAAGTTTATGAAACAAATAACGCAGACGATAGTTCATTAACAGTTACGCAAACATTGTTTGATCCAGATGATTTTACTTTAGTAGATGCTAGTACACTTAGTGGCGTAAACAGAACTATGGGACTATATGTTCCAGCAGTTAGTGAGCCCGGATTAGACTTAGGATTGCTAATATCTGGTACTGATTATCCAGGAGTTCAGGTCAAGGGACCATTGTATTCACAAAATACAGGTTATGACATTGGTAACTTTGATGTTAATCCGTGGGATAACTTAGACTTTGGTCCTGAAGGTGAAGTAACATATTCTGAATCGTTGCTTGATACCAAATACGATCCAGGAACATACACTGATACATACCTAGGAACACTAGCAAGTGATATAAATGTTAGTGGTGGTGCGTTTATTGACACATACTCAAGTCATTCGCCACAAGAGCTAGTTCCTGGATCAGTGTTTGACACACTAAACATGAAAGTGTTTACTCGTCCAGGCGCAGATACTGACAACAATGGACATTCAGCACCATTTGGCAGTGAAAATTGGGTGTATGACGGAACAGCTGACACAAGAACAATTAATTTTAGTACACTAACTACAAATCCATTTGCTGTTAGGGCATTAAACATTACTACTGGATTAACTCTAAGATTTGAATATGTAACACCAGCGGCAGGTGCCGTAGACTATACCATTGATTGGTTAAACAAAACATTAACATTCACTGGTACTAATATATCAACAGGTGATATCCTAAGAGTAGAGAGCTATGGTATTGGCGGTGGAAATCAGTTATGGGTTGATAATTATTCAGTAACTGATCATTATGTAGATGCATCTACGCTTGTGTATATCGATGTTCCTGTTAACTTTGAACAAATTTATGAAGCAATGATTAAGTGTAATGGTTCTAGAATTACAAACTATACATTTGCAGAAGTTGACGAGTATACAACCAGAATTACATTTGGAACAAGCGGAATTAGTACAGTTAAGTATTTTGGTACTAGTCCACTAGTTCCGGGCGATTACTTACATGTTGCAATTTTAGGTTACGAAGGTGACGCATCAACAGTGCCTGGATATGTAACACATGATGAAAGTTTAGTACATACATCAAGTCATCCAAGTTCGCAATACTTTGATGCTACTGGTGTTGTTGAATATAGTTTGACACAAGACTTCCAAAAGTTTAATCCGTATACAGCAATAGTAGAGGTTGACGGAGTAAGACAAACTCCACCTGAAGCATTGCAATTTACTAGTGACGGATCAAGTGCAGGTCCTTTCTATCTACATTTAACAAATTGGAAAACAGCAGAAAATATTTTCCAAAGTTTAATAGCAGACAACGAAGTGCATGTGTTTGTGGGTGATAGACAACTTAAACTATATGAAGATTTTACAATATCGGCAATAGACGAAAGTTCAATACGATATATTGCAATGACTGTAGCACCTACAGTAGGTGAAGTAGTTACAGTGTTTGTTGAAACTGCGTCAGGATACAAAATAAATTATAGCGGTGAACCGCATAGTATTGATAACACAATTGTGTTTGACACAGCACCTACTGTAGGATCTAGAGTAGTTATAACCTCAGACAACAACACCAGTGATTTAGATCTAATCAATAGAGCATTTAAAGGACCAACATCAACAGGTGTTGAAACTGTTGTAGGATACGATGCTGACACCTTTGACGAAACAACATTTGATGAAACAGTTGGGTCAACAGTTGATCTGAGTATATATGATTTAGGTAGAGTTATTGCTCGACCAGACAGACTACAGGTTACAGTAAACGGTTATAGAAAATATTATGGCAGAGACTGGAAACTAAATCAAAATTCAGAAACTAGTATTGAATTTTTAAGTGCCGACGTTGCAGACTTAGATGTCGTTGTAGTACGTATGCAAAGTGAAAATGTTGTTCCAGACAGATTAGACTTTGCTATATTTAAAGATATGAAAGACACTAATGCAGTTTATAATATTAATAAATCGCATGTTACTACATTAACAACAGCATTAACCGCTGATGCTGATGAGATCTTGGTATTGGATGTAACTAAATTAAGCGAGCCAGATATAACTAATAATGTATTTGGTATTGTTGTAATCGACGGAGAGCGTATTACTTACAGAACAAGAGATGTAACAAATAACAAAGTTAGTGGATTACGTAGGGGGACAGCAGGAACATCAGCTACTAGTCATGCAATTGGAGCAACAGCGTATGACTATTCAGTAACAACATATTTAAATTATAGTTATAGTCAAACATGGTATGCACAACCTACTAGTGGTGCAACTGCTACTGATGGTAAGGCTTTACAGAACACAAACACGGTGCCAGCTAAGTTTCTTAAGGGGCAGTAATTAAGGATGGATAAATATAGTATGGAACATACAACTGAGCAAGAAAATATGGAAGAACAAATACAACAACCAAATGAGAATAGTGGAATCTTAATTCAAGGCCACTTAAAAATATTTGATCCTAACAACGAAGAAGTGTTTGTAGATAAACGCAATGCTATTCATTATGAAAACTTTTCAAAAAGTCTGTCACAGAGCATGGCTAATAAAAATTTAGGATATGTTTATCAGATGGCATTTGGAAATGGCGGATCAAGTGTAGACACTACTGGTGTTATTACATATTTGCCACCAAACGTCAGCGGTACTAATGCTGATTTATATAATCAAACATATCAAAAGATTGTAGATGATACATCTGCGGCAAATACAGACACAACAAGAAATAAATTAACTGTTCTACACACAACTGGCAAAGTATATACAGATATTTTAGTAAGTTGCCTATTAGATTACGGAGAGCCTAGTGGACAACAGGCATTTGACAATTCAACAAACCTAGACGGTGATTATGTGTTTGATGAGTTAGGTCTTAAAACTTGGCAAGGTTCAGCAAGTATTTTAGATTTAGTAACACATGTAGTGTTTCACCCAGTACAAAAATCACTAAACAGACAAATTCAGATAGATTACACTGTACGTGTGCAGACTCTGACCAACCTAAGTACCACTTAATAAACACAATGAAAACTTGGTTATACATTAAGCAACATAATAAAACTGGGCTAAAGTACTTTGGCAAAACAGTTAAAGATCCGGTATTGTATAACGGATCAGGTAAGCGGTGGATGAATCATTTAAAAGTTCACGGTCCAGATATAACTACAGTATGGTATCAACTATTCAGTAACAAAGATACATTAGTTGAATACGCATTAAATTTCTCTGAGAAAAATAACATTGTTGAATCAGAAAAATGGGCAAATCTTAAACCTGAGAATGGTCTTGATGGTAATGTAGCAGGGAATAAACATAGTAGCGAAACAAAAAATAAAATAAGCAGGAACACTATAAATACGCACAAAGGGCAAATTGCGTGGAACAAAGGCAAAGCAATGTCAGCAATACACAAAGCTAAGGCTGTAGAAGGACAAGAGCAGTACCGCATTGCTAACCCAGACTGGTATGAAAAATCGTTTGGTAATCCAGCAATTAGAGAAAAGAGAGAAGCAAAAAGATTAGCAGTAATTTGTAAACCTGTTTGTGTAGATGGAACCATATACCCATCTGCTACTGCAACAGCTAAAGCACTAGGATTAAAAAAGATAACGCTCATAAAACGAGTTTTAAGCAAGAATTTTGAATCATATGGATATTTAAGCACCACTTAAATGTGCTAACATAATAGTTCTGATAAATAATACAATAAGGATACGGAGTATATAAACGATGGCATACACAATTAATCAAACAGATGGAACCATATTTGCTACATTAGCAGATGGTACTATCAACACTACAGGATCGCTGACATTAGTCGGTAAGAACTATGCAGGCTACGGTGAGTTCTTAAACGAGAACGTGCTGAAACTATTAGAAAGTGGTGCTAACACTACATCACCAAGTGCACCTTTAACAGGCCAATTATGGTTTGATAAAACAAATGGACTGCTTAAAGTTTATAACGGAACACAATTTAAAAACCTAGGGTCTGCAACAGCGGCAACAAGTGCACCTACATCAGTAGTAACTGGTGATTTATGGTTTGACACTACAAACGCACAATTAAAAGTGTATGATGGATCAGCCTGGATATTAGTTGGCCCGTCATTTACAGCAGGTTCAGGAACTACAGGTGCTATAGTTAATACAATTGAAGATAATGTTGCAGTTGATCATGTTGTTGTTCAGATGTATGTTGAAAATACCATTGTTGCAATGATTTCAAAAGACGCAACCTTTACTCCAGGTGCGGCAATTACAGGTTTTGCAACAGTTGGACCTGGTGTACAACTAAGCACAACAGTTTCAAACGCAGTGTTTAAAGGTTCAGCAACAAACGCACAAACATTAGATAATTTAGATTCAACAGACTTCTTAAGTGCTGTTGGTAACGATACAACATCAGGTACACTAGGTGTACTTAATGATACTGGTCTAGCAGTTGGTGTAGACAGTGACCTAAGAGTAAGCGTATCCGGCTCTGATGTTACTATCCAAAACCAAACTAGTGACGGTGACGTTGTACTTAGAGTAAACGACGGTGGAGTTGCAACTACAGTTGCTACACTTGATGGTGCTACAGGTACATTACAAATGTCAGCAGACCTACTTAACGCACAAGCAGACGGTGTTGGTAACATTGGTAGTTCATCAGTTGGGTTTAATACAATACACGCTAAAGCTACATCAGCACAATATGCGGATTTGGCGGAACGTTTTGAAGCAGACACAATATACTCAGCAGGAACAGTTGTTGAACTAGGTGGTGCAAAAGAAATTACAGTAGCACAACAAGATTTAACAGATGCAGTATTTGGTGTTATATCAACACAAGCGGCCTATTTGATGAATGGATCAGCTGGATCAAACGAAACACATCCAGCAATTGCTATGTCAGGAAGAGTTCCTGTTAGAGTAATAGGTAGTGTTAATAAAGGCGATAGACTAGTTTCAGCAGGTAACGGGCTAGCTAGATCAGCAAGAGAAGGAGAAGCCAATGCCTTTAATGTTATTGGCAGAGCATTAACAACAAAAACTACAGTTGAAGAAGGCACAGTCGAAGCGATTGTGACCATATCCAACTAAATAGCATATAATAGGAAAATAACATGGCATATACAACAGGGCATACTATACTAGATGACGAATACAACATATTCGCAACCGGTAACGCGGCAGGAACAGGAGACAACGGCACCGCAAATTTAAATACTCTTTGGGGCACAGGAACCACAGATTGGGGTTACGGTGAAACAGGAATTTCAGCAGTGTCAGCTGGATCAACAGTCACAGCTACACAGTGGGAAACACTAGTAGCTAGAATGGAAGCCATTGCGGCACACCAAGGTTCGTCAGTTACAGCAGTTTCAACAATTAATGCTGGTGACACTGTTACAGTACTGGCAAACTTCCAAACAGACATAAACACTATTTGGGCTAACAGATTAAATGCGGCGGCTTCGGGGACACCAATTACCTCAGGTGGCGCATCAGCAAGAGCAACAGCCTGGGCAGGCCAAACTGGAACGCAAACTATTGCAACTACACAACGTGTAGCATTTGCTTCAGCTAACGCGGCTAGATATTGGTTCAATGCAGGCGGCCTAATTACTTTTACATTTGCACGTAGTGGTGGTACAGCAAACGATAAAAACACTGAATGGGCGGCGCTATGTACTGACATGGGTACTGTTACATTTAGTGGCAGTGATTCACATACTGTTGCGGCCACAGCATATACAGGTACTACACAAACAGGTGGTGCGGCAGGTGGCGGCAGTTCAGCTAAATCAACACTTGATTTTAATGCACTAACAGCTTCATTACAACAGTTGATCATTAAGTATTCAGACGGAGCTCCATACACAGCTAACTACATTAAAATAGAAGCATTGACATCAGGTGCTAACTTAGATTTTACAATAACAATGCAAGATGATGCGGCAGATACAGCTAACGCGGCATATCCAACTGGAGGCAACCAACAAGCATTAGACCAAGTTGACGGTACAATGACAGTAACAATGACAGCAGTTCCACCAAGTGCCACATACGCAACATCAGCAAACTGGGGGACACCAACACTATCTGTAACAGAAGCACTATAAACTAGATAGTTTGATAGAATTGATAAAAGAGCTTTTTTCAAAGCTCTTTTATTTTGGCCATAAGTATGTTATACTTCTATTATGACTATACTATCAGAAAACATTAAACAACGCTTTGATCACGAAGCGGCCAAACAAACTCGTCGAGAAAAGTATGAGGCCAAACTCATATTTGCTTCTTGTGGAGGTATGTGGCGTGCAAACCCTACACTAATTACCTTGCTTACCAGCATTGAAGACATTGATAACCCAGTGATCTTAGATCTATACGGCAACCCTGTTAGTATTAACCGCATAGAATTGTTAAAAGAAACTAAACAACGTTGGCAAGAACAAATGAATGCTTGGTTAGTTGAATTAACAGAAATAAGTCAACAACGATGACACGGGGTGTTTTAATCTATGCCTTTAATAATGGCGAAATAGACTATGAAGCTATGGCTAGATGGAATGCTAAACGCATCAGACGATTCCTTGGGTTAGAAACCACAATCATAAGCAATAAAGAACAAGCGTCTAGTGGAGGAACCAGAACGTTCGACGGTGTTACATCTCAATGGCTAAATGCTAGCCGTGCAAACGCCTGGGAAGATAGCCCCTATGATGAAACAATAGTGATTGATGCTGATTACATTGTAAATTCAGATATACTATTAAAATTGTTTGACAGTCCACAAAGTTTTCTTATACATCAAACAGTCAGTGACGCCACAGGAAGAAACAACTTTAAAGGACAAGATACTTTTGGACAATTGGAATTTCCGCAAAGTTGGGCAACGGTATTCTATTTTAATAGAGACACATATAATCAATCAATATTTGATATAGTGAAAACAATAAAAAATCATTATAGTCATTTTGCAGACATATATAAATTCCCATTGAGACCTTTTAGAAATGATTTTGCTTTTTCAATAGCACTAAGTCTAGTAGACGGTCACATTGTAGGTCCTAAACATACTATACTTTGGCCATTGGCTACGACTTCTACTGATGTTACTGTAACTGTTGATAATGATGTTATCAACTTATTGTATAAAAAGAATAATAAACAAATGAAATCTCAGGTAAGAGGATTAGACATACATGTGATGCACAAGAAATCAATGGAGAATATTAGTGCAACTAGTTAAGGCAGAAAGAGGATATCTGATATTAGCACAAGGTAAGCAATACCATCAATGTGCCCGTGCGTTAGCAAAGTCAATTAAGTACTTTATGCCTGGATCACAGGTAGCTGTTGTAGGCGATTGTAAAGATGATATATTTGATTATGAGATACCACTACCACACGGCGACCAGGGTGGTCTACGTAATGATTGGCAACTATTAGAAGCAAGTCCATTCAGACAAACACTTAAATTAGAAGCTGACATGATACTAAACGGTAGTATTGATCATTGGTGGGCTATGGTAGAAAAACGAGATGTATTTGTTACAGATGGAGCCCGTAACTTTTATGGACATCGAGCAACACAGAGAGACTACCGCAAACATCTAGATATTAACAACTTACCTGATGTGTACAATGCTATTACATACTGGAGACGTAGTCAACTGGCCGCAAAGTTCTTTACTACATGTAGAGAAATATTTGAAAATTGGGACCAAGTTAAACTAAAAGGGTGGTCACAAACAGAGCCAGACACTGATACAGTATATGCCATTGCTATAACATTATTAGGCCGAGAGAACTTCTTATTACCTACATCATATCCTAAGTTTGTACATATGAAAGGAAAGATTAACTGGTGCCAGGGCGAAGACTGGACAAGAGAATTAGTGTGGGAATTATCTAATAGAGGATTACGGATTAATACTATACAACAAAGAATACCTACACACTATTATATTAAATCATTTGCAGGAAAATTAGAGGAACACTATGAGCAACTTCTGGAAAATTAATAAAAATCATCATGGTGTTAAAGCAAGGACAGAATGGGAATATCGCCTTTATTACAATGACGATGGATCTGTAATTACCTACACCACCGACGATATTTCAGGTAACTATATAGTAGTAGAGAGAGAAATATATGCACAATTTAGACAGGATGTTGTTGTTAGAAATGGACAAGTATTCAATCCTAATCGCACTACACAGTATCGTAAACTAGTACCTAGCAGTGAAGGGACAGAAACACAAGTAGATGATATTACTTTAATAGGACCAGGCCAAAAATGGAAGTTAAAATACTATGATTAAGATTGATGTAGCAGATTTAGATGTAGTTTATCTAAGTTATGATGAGCCCAAAAAAGAAGAGTTCTGGGTACAGATTAAAAATATGGTACCGTGGGCCACTCGTGTAGACGGAGTTAAAGGCAGTGACTCAGCACATAAAGCCGCGGCTGATGCTAGTACTACAGATAGATTTATTCTAATAGATGGCGACAACATGCCAAAATCTGACTTCTTTGATTTAACATTTGAACTTGAAGATCAGAATTACGAAAAGGCAGTATTTCGCTGGAGGGCCCGCAATGAAATAAATGGCCTTATGTATGGCAATGGTGGAATGAGTTGTTGGACTAAAGACTTTATCTATAATATGAAAACACACGAGCATAGTGACGGTAGTGATGATACAGCAGTAGAGTTTTGCTTTGATCCTAGGTATTGGTCTATGCACGATTGCTATTCAACAACATACCCTAATGCAACACCTTTCCAGGCTTGGCGAGCAGGATTTCGTGAAGGGGTTAAGATGTGTTTAGATAGAGGTGCAAAACCGACACTTGCAGACTTTAAACAAAAAGCACACAATCGTAACTTAGATAATCTTGCTATATGGCACAATGTTGGTCGTGATGTAGAGAATGGTGCATGGGCAATGTTAGGTGCTAGACTAGGTACACAAATGACTATGCTATCTGAATGGGATTATACAGAAGTACAGTGGTTTGATAATTTACAAAAGAAATGGGATTCAATTAAGCATCAGAATCCAGAACCACTATTAGCTAACTATGCTGACAGCTTACGTAGATTGGACTTAGATATAGTAGAGTTAGACAAAAAACAAAGCAAGTTCTTTAAGAAACATTATAGATCAAATTGGCGTAATCTAGGACCAATGGTCAGGGAGATTGACATACTAAAATGAAATTAAAAGTATCTGACATCAGTGTTCTAGATTTGGAAATTACCTCATATTGTAATATTAAGTGCCCGCAATGTTCACGGATTAACGAAGACGGGGAGTTAGCAGAATATGTAACTCTAGACCAATGGGATTCTAATATTTTAACTAACTTAGAAATTAATCAAATGACAAATTTAAAATTTGTTATTCTTAAAGGAGACACAGGGGACGCTATGATGCACCCCGATATTGAAAATATTGTTGATAAGTTATACAATAGCCTGAGTAATCCTAAACTAATCATATTAACTCATGGTGCTCTAAGATCTACAAAATGGTGGGAGCAGTTCGGAAGGAAATTTAAAAATCGATTAATAGTACAATTTAGTATTGATGGTCTCGACGACACTCACAAACTTTATAGGGTAGGTGCTAATTATAATAAAGCAATTGAAAATGTAACAGCTTTTATTAAAGGTGGTGGATTTGCTACTAGTCGATGTTTGGTATTCAAGCACAACGAACATCAATTAGATCAAATAGCCGATACTGCTAAAAAAATAGGATTTAAGCATTTTCAATTTATACCTTCAGATGTGGGAAGATTTAGAGGACAAGAAAAATGGAAAGTATATAACAAAGGTAAACCAACCCATACTATTGAACCTACAACTATAGAAGATTTTACTAAATGGAGTTGGGGACCGCACGAAGAATGGAACAAGTGGAGCCAACCA
>Ga0208646_1001291_pt1 | contig 12454 bp, 14 predicted proteins | sample AntAceMetag02UK8_FD_184762 | JGI IMG/M metagenome (GOLD analysis project Ga0208646, IMG submission 184762) | Saline lake microbial communities from Ace Lake, Antarctica - Antarctic Ace Lake Metagenome 02UK8 (SPAdes) (version 2) | ecosystem: Environmental > Aquatic > Non-marine Saline and...
GCGATGGCTGGTTTAAAACAGTTAGGAGCTTACATTGAGGCGGCATTAGTCGCAGCGCGTGTTGGAGCTAGTAAGATGGGCTTCTTCACTAGCGCAGGTGGTGATGGGTTCGTCCCAGATGACCTAGATAATCAAGTGCCTATCATGGACGCAGAGCCGGGTTCATTCCATCAGTTGCCTACTGGCGTTAATTTCCAAGCGTTCGACCCACAGAACCCTAACAATGAGTTTGAGAGCTTCCATAAGTCGGTGTTAAAGAGCATCGCTTCAGCTCTTGGAATTAGCTATACGTCTCTGTCTAACGACCTAGAAGCAACAAGCTACTCCTCTATCCGTCAGGGCGCACTAGAAGAGCGTGATTTCTACCGTGACACTCAGCAGTTCATGATCGACCACTTTGTGCGACCTATCTATGAGTCTTGGCTAGAGTCCTCGATGGAGATGAACAACTTCGGCATCTCTATTGATAAGTACAACAAGTTTTCTAGTGCCGCAGAGTTTAAAGGTAAGGGCTGGTCGTGGATTGACCCGCTTAAAGAAATGAACGCATCTGTAGTAGGTCTTAAAAACGGTATTCTGAGCATTCAGGACGTTGCAAGCCAGTACGGTAAAGACGCTGAGGAACTTATGTCTCAGATAGCTCGTGATAAGCTGCTTGCAGAGCAGTTTGGTATTAAGTACGCCTTAGAGCCTTACGCAGCGACTCAGGTTGGGGTAATCCCCGACATAACCAGCGACGATGGTGAAAATAATGCAGAATGATGATGTGGTATCATTGCCTGAAGAATTACTAACCGAGGAATCGCCAATGAGCGAAGAAATCGAAGCTACTATAGAAGAAGTAGCTATTGTCGCAGAAGAGCGGCAAGAAGAGGTCGTTGAAGCGGTCTTAGAGGAAACTGAAGAGCGCAAAGCGTCAGTAGAAGTCGTTCATCGAGCGATGGCTATTGAGGCCGACCCAATTAACGAAGAGTCACGCACTGTACGCATTGCTATCTCTTCGGAAGAGCCTGTTGCTAGGTCATTCGGCAACGAGGTATTAGAACATAGTGCGGACGCGATTGATTTATCATTCCTCGCATCTGGACGAGCGCCACTGTTACTGGATCACGACCCAGAAAAGCAGATCGGCGTAATAGAATCGGTGGAACTTGACGGCTCGGCTCGTAGACTACGAGCGACAGTACGCTTTGGAAAAGGCGCACTTGCTAGTGAGGCTTTCACGGATGTGGTTGATGGAATACGCGCTAATATCAGCGTTGGTTATTCCATTAGCAAGATGCAAAAAGACTCTAGGAACAGCGAAACTTACATCGCGAAGTCTTGGAGACCTATGGAAGCAAGCCTGGTATCAATTCCCGCTGATGTGACAGTTGGCGTGGGTAGGTCTAGCGAGCAGCCAAAAAAACCCGAAATCGTAACTTATGTAGAGGACATTACTATGTCAGAAGTTGATATCGCGGCAGTAGAGGCTACAGCCCGTCAGTCTGCCCAAAAGAATGCAAGCCAAATAATTGAGCTTGGCAAGCGTCACAACCAAACCGATCTAGCTGAGAAAGCTATTTCTTCAGGCGCATCTATCGAAGAGTTCCGAGGCCAAGTCCTTGAGGCTGTTGGTAGCGAACGCGCTCTTGAGTCGCAAGACATTGGTATGACCAAGAAAGAAGTTCAACGCTTCTCAATGGTTCGCGCTATCCACGCACTTGCTAACCCAACTGATCGTCGCGCTCAAGAAGCTGCTGCGTTTGAGTTCGAGGCATCACGCGCTGCATCTGAGGCTTATGGTCGTTCAGCTCAGGGCATCATGCTTCCTGCTGAGGTTATGAAGAACTGGAAACGTGATCTGAACTCTGCGGACGACTCTAATCTTTTCACTGACGACTTCCGTGGTGGTGATTTCATCGACGTACTGCGTAACGCTTCAAGCGTAATGCAAGCTGGCGCAACTATGCTTTCTGGTCTTTCTGGCGATGTTAAAATCCCCAAGAAAACGGCTGCTGCAACTGCTGCTTGGATTGCTACTGAAGGTGGCGCGGCTACTGAGAGCGAAATGACTGTCGGTCAGGTGTCAATGACTCCTAAGACTCTTGGTGCGTTTACTGACGTTACTCGTCAGCTACTCATCCAAAGCTCTTTGGACGTTGAGGCTCTTATTCGTAACGACCTCACATCGGCTATGGCTCTTACTATTGATAAGGCTGGCCTCGAGGGTGCGGGTACTGGTGGAGCGCCTACAGGCATTCTTAGCACTTCTGGTGTTAATACTGTTACTGATTTTGCTAATACTAACCCAACCTTCGCTGAGGTGGTTACACTTGAGACCGCAATCGCTGAAGACAACGCGCTTTCTGGCAACCTGTCATACATTCTCCCTGCGGGTATGTACGGCGCACTCAAGACTACTGAGAAAGCCTCTGGCACAGCTCAGTTTGTCATTGAGCCAGGTGGCACTATGAATGGCTACCGCGCAATCGTTTCTAACCAAGCGACTGCTGGTAACCTTTACTTCGGTAACTTCTCTGACCTCCTGATCGGTATGTTTGGTGGCCTAGACATCGTAGTAGACCCATACACTGCATCAACTACTGGTACTATCCGTGTAGTTGCCTTGCAGAGTGTAGACGTAGCAGTACGTCATGCTGTGAGCTTCGCTTTCGGTAACGACGGCTAAGATCAATAGGGACGGGGGGCTTCGGCCTCCCTGAACTTTAGGAGATCGTATGAAATACGAAGTCTTGAAGAACTGCGTAATCGACCGAGTAGCTCGGGCTAAAGGTGACGTAGTAGAAGTAGTAGAAGATGTAAATGGGCTATTAGGCATGGGGCGTATTATCCCTGCCCGTGAGCCAGAAATTAAGGTTGATCGATCAGTAGGTTTAGAGACCTCTGTTGAGCAGCCAAAGCGCCGAGGACGTAAGTGACAGTAGAAACCGCAGCAGACAGAGCTTTATTACTGGCAGACTTTGGCGTTGATGCCATATTCGACCCTGCTAGTAGTTCGCATAAGACGGTTCGTGGTGTCTTTGATAACGACTACGAGTCTGTTAATGCTGGCGGCACTATGGACTTTGCGATAACTAGACCTCGGTTTTACTGTCGCTCATTTGACGTATTAGATGTCACTGAAGGCGACGACCTAGAAGTCGGGGATGTAGCTTATAAGATACGAGTCATCATGCCTGACGGCACTGGTATGACCGAAATGATGCTGGAGAAGCAGTGAGCCACGTTCGCAAGTCTATTCGTGACAACCTAGTCACCACGATTACTGGGCTGACTACCACTGGTAGCAACGTCTACAGGTCTAGGGTCTATCCTTTGGCGGCTAACAAGCTGCCAGGACTTACGGTATACACCAAGTCAGAGGAAATAGACTACGCGACAAATGTCCGACCTAGAACGCTCCTAAGACAATTAAATGTTATAATCGAGGCTTATGTTCAGGCTCTATCTGATTACGACTCACAGATTGACACTATAGCGGTTGAGATTGAGGAAGCCTTATACACTGACCTGACACGAGGTGGCTTTGCTAAAGATACCAAGGTTACAGCGTTTGAAGCGGAATACAGCGGAGATGGTGACATTCCAGTTGCTTCTGCTATATTTACGGTTCAGGTCTTATACTCTACGCAAGAATCTGACGCAGAGACTGCGAGGTAGTTATGAGCAATCGAGTTAAAGTATTTCAAGGCGGTGAAGAAATCACAGTCTGGAAAGATCAGCTAGAATCATTGAAGAAGAAAGGCTGGCTAGAAGAAAAGCCAGCAGCGCCTAAGAAGGCAAAGAAGATAGAAACTGTTGAATTAACTGAAGAAGACGAGGTTTAGCATGGCTACTCATACTGGTAACGAAGGTACAATCAAGGTCGGAGCGAATGCTATTGCTGAGGTTCGCTCTTATTCAATCGAAGAAACGGGTGACACTGTTGAAGATACTTCAATGGGCGACACTTATCGCACTCACAAGCCTAGCCTTAAAAGCTGGACTGCGAGCGCAGATGTTTATATTGACGAAAGTGACTCAACTGGTCAGGGCGCGTTGACTGTAGGCTCTGAGGTAACTCTGAACGTCTATTACGAAGGCGAGACTTCTGGCGATTCGTACAAGACAGGTTTAGCGATTGTCACAGCTAACAACCTAAGCGCGAGCTTCGACGGTATGCTTGAAGGCTCTATCAGCCTACAGGGTACAGGCGCACTCACTAGCACTACGGTGGCTTAATATGAGCGTATTGGATAAGGCTAAAAAGCATTACACCAATATTATCAATCAAGAACCGATCAAGGTAGAAGTCCCAGAGTGGGACTCTACTTTGTACGCCAAGCCTTCAATCTCTCTAGCCAAGTTAGGCGAGATCATGGAACTGAGCAACGCTGGCAAAAGCGCCGAAGCAATGGCTCTTACCCTAATCTACCGTCTAATTGACGAAGAAGGAAATCCTGTATTCAGGAAGGCTGAGAAGAATGAACTGCTGCGATCTGTAGACCCAGACGTTCTGTCTCGTATTATCACGACCATCAGTGATAACACTCCAAGCGACGAGGACGTAGCAAAAAACTAACGAGCGATGGCGACCTGCGATTCTGTTATTTCCTAGCGGAGACTCTACATAAGACAGTCTCGGAGATAATGCAGATGGAAGTCATCGAGTTCCAAGGCTGGATAACTTATTTCGAGATGAAGAATGGCAAATCAAAACGTTAAAATTACCATCTCGGCATTTGATAAGACCCAGCAAGCCTTTAACAAGGTTCGTAATAGTCTTAAGAAAGTCTCTTCTGCAAGTGTTCAAATGGCAAAAGGCATCGCTACTGCTGCAGCAGGGGCGGCTGCTGCCATTGGCGCTATGGGCTTTGCTTTATCTAAGCAAGTCGGAAAAATAGACAACGTAGCCAAGACAGCTAGAAAGCTGGGTACTACTGTTGCGACCTTGCAAGAACTCCAATACGCAGCCGAGATTACTGGCGTATCTGCTGGCACTATGGACATGGCGATGCAGCGTTTGACTCGTCGTGTCTCTGAGGCTGCGGGTGGGTTTGGCGAGGCTAAAGGCGCACTCCAAGAGCTAGGAATCAATGCTGGCAAGCTAGAGAAGATGCCTCTTGATCAGCAGATGGCAGTCTTAGCGGACTCTTTTGGGCAAGTAGAGGGCGAAGCAGACAAAGTACGTCTAGCGATGAAGCTCTTTGACTCTGAGGGTGTTGCTTTGGTTAATACCTTGGCAATAGGCTCGGAAGGTCTTAGGGAAATGGCTAGGGAAGCCAACGAGCTAGGGATTGTCCTTACAAATATTGAGGCCAAGCGTTTCGAGGACATGAACGACGAGATAACTCGCATGAAGTTTTCGGGTTCTGCTGCTGCTACTGTCTTTACTGCTGAGTTGTTGCCAGTGATTCAGGGCATCTTTACAGGCTTCTCAGACGCAGGATATGGCGCAAACACTTTCCAAAAAACAGCTATATCAGCAGCCCACAGTGTTATTAAAGTGTTCGGGTTCTTTCTTGATACCCTTCGGGGACTAGACCTTGCTTATCACATATTAAAAGCAACTGCTTTGACAGTAACTGATGTGATAATCAGCACTCTTAATAGTGCTATGCAGTCATTCATTGATACTTATAATTCTCTTGTTAGCGTTCTTGGCATTGACCCTATTACTAATCCATTAGCTGACTTCGCTACAGATATTAAAGTAGCGGCTGCTGAAGCTAGAATTGCTTTTAGAGCTTTGCGTGACGAGCCTTTGCCTTCAGAGCAAATAACAGCATATCTTGAAGAATACGAAAGAATGAATGCAATTGTTATCAATGGCGCTGATGAGCAAATAAAAAAGACCAAAGAGCTAACATTCTTTCAAAAGGCGCAAGCCTTTGGGCAAAAACAACAGGCAAAACTAGCAGAGTCTCAAAACCAAGACAAAATTAACGCATTCGCTACACAAACATCAGAACTAGCTAAGTATTCCAAGAAAGGCTTCCAGATAGATAAGGGCGTAAAGATAGCTCAGGCCTTGATGAATACTTACCAAGGCGCGACTCTAGCCTTAGCTACTTATCCAGGGCCAGTTGGTATTGCTCTAGCAGCGACTACGGTGGCGGCTGGTATGGCGAACGTAGCTAATATCAAAGCGCAAACCTTCCAAGGCTCGTTCGAGGGCGGTGGATTTACAGGCATGGGTTCGCGCACTGGCGGTATAGACGGTAAGGGTGGTTTCCCTGCTATCCTTCACCCCAATGAAACCGTTATTGACCATACTAAGGGTCAAGGCGCAGGAATGACCGTAAACGTGAACATTACAGCCAATGACACTAAGGGCTTTGACGAGCTGCTGTACAAGCGCCGAGGCCAGTTGGTCAACATCATTAACCAGGCGATTAACAATCGTGGTCGAGCGTCACTAGCATGAGCGGAACATACCCAACCAGCCCAGTATTCACCTCGATGAACTTCCGCAGCGAGTTCTTCAACCTGTCGTCCCAGACTATCTCAGGGCGTATGCAGGTCAGGAACATTGGCGGTCAGAGGTTCGGTTTCTCTGCGGTCTACCCTCCGATGAGTAGAAGCGAGTTCGCCCCGGTGATTGGCTTTGTCATGGCTCAGAGGGGAATGGCAGAGACCTTCACTATCGTGTTACCAGAGATATCTAGCGCCAACGGGACTGTCTCAGGCACGATGCTATCAAGCGCGGCTGGCAGCATAGGTGATACGTCAATCGCTGTAGACGGCCTCACAGGCACTCTTAACGTGGGCGATGTGTTCAAGTTCGCCAATCACAACAAAGTCTACTGGGCTACGGCTGACCGAGCAGGGGCAGGTACACTTAGCTTTCAGCCAGCTCTAGTCTCTGCGGTGTTGGATAATGAGGTTATCACATACGATAACGTACCATTTACCGTACGCTTGGCTAATGACGTACAAGAGTTTTCCATTGCTACAGACCTCCATTCTTCGTATGAAGTAGACTTCATTGAGGCTATATGACCCGTCAAATAGATGCGGCGACCATTACTGCGTTGTCAGGCGACAACCTCAATATGGCTACGCTGGTACAGATAGACTTCGATACGCCTATCAAGGTGACCAACTGGGCTAGGAACGTCTCAGCCCTTAGCACGACCTTCTTAAGCAGCTCTGACCTACTAGAGATTGACCAGGTATCAGAAAGCTCTGAGCTACAGATCAACTCCCTAAATCTTACCTTCTCTGGTGTTAGTCAGACCTTTGTCGCTCTATTCCTTACTAATGACTACATCGATGTCAGGACGCGAATCTGGACTGCGGTATTAACTAATGCAGATGCTGTAATAGGCGAACCGATACTAATATTCGATGGTAGAATTACAGGCTACGGGATCACTGACACAGACGACACGAGTACGGTCGCAGTTGAGGTGGCTAGTCACTGGAAGGACTTCGACAAGACTAACGGTCGCAAGACTAATAGTAATACTCAGCAGATATACTTTGCTGGCGACAAAGGCTTCGATTATGCCGCTGATTCAACCAAAGATATAAAGTGGGGTAAGAATTAGTGGCTGGCTTTCTAGCGTTAATACCTTGGATTATTGGTGGTCTTACTGCGGCTACTGCTGTTGCGTCTTACACAGCGGCTAAGAAGGCTCAGAAGGCAGCTAAGCGCCCTAATGACGAGCAAGCTGGCGTCCTAGTCAACAAAGAGTCTAACGTCGAGCAGATACCTGTAATCTATGGCGAGCGCAGGGTTGGCGGTGTTCGTGTGTTCGTTTCCACTGACGGAACATACAGGACAGTAGGAGGCCAAGAGGATTGGTACAGCGGCTATCATCCCGACACCGATACCTACGATACAACTACGTCTACTCCTACTAACGAATACCTTTACGTTGCCCTAGTCCTTGCTGAAGGTGAAGTAGAAAGCATTACTGACGTTTACATAGACGACCTGCCTATTAGCGACTCTAAGTACTCTGGTCTTGTTAGCTATGACGCATACTTAGGCACTGACGCTCAGACAATGCCAGATACGGCTTGGCTGCGTGAAGCAAACGAGTTCTGGACGGCTGACCATAGACTTAGAGGCGTAGCGTTCTTAGGTCTTCGGTTTACTTGGGACGAAGAGGCTTTCTCAGGTATTCCTGAAATCACAGCTTTGGTAAAGGGCAAGAAGGTCTACGACCCTAGAACCTCTACGACTGCGTGGTCTGATAACCCAGCTTTAGCTATTCGTGACTACCTCACTAATACTAGATACGGCAAAGGCATACCACTCAGCGCCATAGACGATGACGCGATAGAAGCTGCTGCGGACGACTGTGATGAGTCTGTGACTGAGTATGATGGCGGTGGCTCAGGTAAGCTATTTACCTGCAACGCTGTCCTAGATACCTCTAAGACCTTGTTCGACAACCTAAATATCCTACTTCTAGGCTGCCGTGGCTTCCTGCCCTACTCTCAGGGTGAGTATAGATTAAAGATTGATGGGTCTAGTGCTAGTCAGTTTACCTTCACCAAAGACGAGATTATTGGCGGCATAGTAATTACTGGTGAGAGTAAAGACGAGAAGCTGAACCGTGTCTCTGTGAAATTCCCTAACCCAGAAACTAACTGGCAACCTGACACGGCTATCTGGCCTCCTGCTGGGTCTACTGAAGAGACTGCGTTCCTTGCTGCGGACGGTGGGGTACTTCTACAGGAAGACATAGACCTAGACACTATTACTAATTACTACCAAGCCAGAGACCTAGCTAGGGTGTTAGTCCTGCGGTCTAGGAACGCGCTTACCTGCTCGATCAAGACTACCTCTGAGGCTCTACAGCTAGAGATAGCGGATGTGGTTAGTATCACTCATCCAACGCCAGGCTGGACTGCTAAACCGTTCCAAGTGACTCAAATGCAGTTGAACGAGGACGGTACGGTCAGTCTGAACCTGCTTGAGTACGACTCAACTATCTACACTTGGGAAGAAGGCACAGAGCAGACTACTTACCCGGACACTAACCTGCCAGACCCGTTTACCGTTGGTGTAGTGTCTAACATCACGGTTACCGAGACGACTACTCTAGGAAGCGATGGCACTGTCATTCCTACTGGTTTTATTGAGTGGGATAGCTCCTATGACCGATTGGTGAATCAGTACGAGATACAGTACAAACTGACGGCTGAGGCAGATACTGAGTTTAAGAGCATCTTTACCAGTGTTAATAAGTACGAGTTTTACAACGCTGAGGTAGGTATAAGCGTTACCATTCGTATCAGGGCTATTAACTCGCTGAACGTGAAGGGCGCGTTTACTTCTACGACCTTTACGGTGAATGGCGATGTAGCTGCTCCTGGCGTTGCGACTAGCGTCACTGCTGCTGCTGGATATCGCTATAACACTGTTTCTTGGACTAACCCTACGGATAAAGACCTAGCTAAGGTAGATGTGTACGCAGGGAATAGCTCTGGCTCTGGTTCTGCGACTTTGATAGGTAGTATCTCTGGTGATACGTTCGTCGAGGGCGGTCTTCCTGAGTCTCAGATTAGATACTACTACCTCAAGACAGTAGACTTTAGCGGCAATGAGTCTGCGTTTAGCGCGGGAGCTTCTGCGACTACTCTTGTTGATCCTACTGCTGGAGCGGATGGCACTAGAAGCGCAAGCGGTTATGTCTACTACAGCATAGCAACGACTTCTGCGCCTAGCTCGCCTACGCTTAGTGGGTTTAACTTTATCACTGGAGAGTTCAGCACTATTACGTCTGGCTGGGCAACCGCTGTCTCTGTGCCGACTCCAGAAGAAGGTAAGTCATTCTGGGCTGTCAGATACGCTGTATCAGAGGCTACCTTTGGCGGCACTCAGACGATCACCAAGAGCAATGTATTTGAGTGGCAGAACTTCGACGGGTTAATTACCTTCACCAACATAGAAGACGGTATTGATAACAATGTAACCGCTATTGACGGCGGCAAGATTACAGCAAATACATTAACTATCAACAGTATACAGTCTGGCTCTGGAACAGTAGCAACGGGCAGAACATTTTACTTAGGAGACGGACAGACCTTTGAAGGGCTTCCAGTTGTAGTAGGAGGAAGAGCAACTGCTGCTGCTACTTCTGGAATAGCAGGAGAGTCTACTTACGGATTTGGAGTTATCGGAACTGGCGGTGCGCTAGGTGGTGGCGCTGGGTTCTTTAGGTCTAACTCAGGAAATGGCGCTCAATGTACACTTGGCACAGCTTCTTACGCTTTATTTACTGCTGGCAATGGTGGCTCTTTACAAATAGGCAGTCTTTCTGGCTTTGCTAATGATATGACAGGCAGCTTCAGGGTTCAGAATACCTTAACTGTCACAGGCGCAGGAACATTTAGCAGCACTTTATCTGCTGGAAGCACATTCACTGCATCAGGCACAAGCAATCTAAACGGCAGTGTAAACATCGGTGGCGGTTACGGCTCGTCTGGTATGACTCTGCAGTCAGATGGCACAGGATTTATTGATGGTAACTGGGTTGTTGACGGCAGTATCACGGCTGGCGGTAATGTTACAGCGTATTCTGACGCAAAGCTGAAAGAGAATCTCTTAGAGATAGCCAACCCGGTAGAGAAGGTACAGGCATTAACTGGCTATACTTTTGACAGGATAGACACAGGTGAGAGTCAAACTGGCCTTATAGCGCAAGATGTCCTTAAGGTTCTACCAGAAGCTGTAGGCTACGCAGAGGACGGCACATTGACCCTAGCCTATGGCAACTTAGTGGGCTTGCTAGTCGAGGCTATCAAGGAGTTAAAGCAGGAGATAGAGGTGCTAAAGAGTGGCTCTTCCAGTTAGCGGCACTATAAGCATCAATGACCTTAGAGTAGAGTTTGGAGACTCTGGGTCGTCTTCTCTTAGCGAGTTCTACCGTGGTGGTGGGCTTGTCCCTGCTACGGAAACTACTACTACCACCACTACTACGACTACTACAACTTATGAACCTGGCCCTGGAACTAGCAATTACGAATATAGTTTAGTAAGTCCGTTATATGGATGGGTTCAAGATGAAAGTTCGCCTTATACCAATTACCTATATTGGAATAATGTAGAGTTAGTACAATTTACTGACGCTTCTTTTAATAATACTAATTCTTATACGCATACTGACGGATGGACTTATATTAGAAATGCAAGCCCAACAAATACTGGGATTGATTTAGGCGACATAATTGTTAGTGTTTTTCCTATTCGTAGACAAGAAACAACTACTACAACTACAACCACAACAGAAACAACTAACATAAATACAGGTGTTCCCACCTCGGGAACAATCTCATTAAACGACTTTTATGGGGCGACAGCATGATTGATGTAACCTACGAAATCATAGCTTTATATGTATATCCGCAGAAAAACAACCTGACTAACGTAGTTGGAAAGGTTCAGTTACGCACTGTATTCTCCAGGAACGGAGCCTCTTCGGAAGGTCGGCTAGAAGCTATATTAGATACTGACAACGTATCTGCCGAGTCTTTTATAGACGTTGACAACCTAGACATAGATACCGTGGCTGGCTGGGTAATCGAGTCTCACGGAGGAGAGGATTTCCTAACTAATCTGAAGAACGCGCATGACCAGACCCTGCAAGACAAGGAGCGCGAGATCGGAATGGTCAAATACCCTTAAATGCTATAATGCCTATTTGGCGCATACTCGGATAATACTATGAGTACATTCTATCTAGTCCATGGCGATAATGGCTCTCAGGTTAAGGCTACTATCACTCGTAGCGATACTGGAGCAGCGGTTGATCTGTCTAGCGCGACACCAAGGCTTAAGTTTAAGAAGCGCAATACAGCTAATGTTTTGGCGACAATAGACTCGTTTACTTCACTTACAGAAGATCAAGAGGCTGGTATATGCCAGTTTGCCTTTAACACGGCCGCGCTTGATATTACGGCTGGCGATTATGTGGGTGAAATTGAGATTACCTTTAGCGATGGCACTATTGAAACAATCTTTGAAGAACTAGATTTCACTGTTAGAGAAGACTTTTAATGGCAAAGTTTCGAGTCAAGCAACAAAGACTTGTTCTTAAAGCTGCGTCTAATAGGCTATTAGCTGCTGCTGAACTGCTCATAGGAGCGTTTGGCAAGGGCGTTACTGCTATAGACCTAGCCGCTATTGCAGACGCTATTGCGATTCTGTTTGGCAAGCAGCCAGTAGACACGGTAGATTCTAGCGATTCAGCGCGGCTTGATGTAGCTAAAGCCGAGCAGGAAAGCGTTGCCTCGATTGACCAGGCAATTCTGAGTTCTGGCAAGTCAATATCCGACTCTTCTGAGATAACTGATGTTGCCGCTAGATCGTTTAGCAAGTCTTTATCTAATACGGTCTATGCAACAGACGACATAAGCGCTGAGGCCACGATAGACGACGATCAAACTCTGCAAGTTCAGAAGAGATTGATAGAGCTTCCGTCAATTACAGATATAGTCTCTCGCGTTGCGGAAT
>Ga0208646_1001293_pt1 | contig 12397 bp, 6 predicted proteins | sample AntAceMetag02UK8_FD_184762 | JGI IMG/M metagenome (GOLD analysis project Ga0208646, IMG submission 184762) | Saline lake microbial communities from Ace Lake, Antarctica - Antarctic Ace Lake Metagenome 02UK8 (SPAdes) (version 2) | ecosystem: Environmental > Aquatic > Non-marine Saline and Alkaline...
TTTCTGGCGTTTTTTGTAATTTCATGTGTTTTTGTGTTGAAATGTGTCTTTTCCATTCAGATAATTTATAGCATGTCAGATCACATTTTTCGCATATAAATTGTTTTATTTGTTCTGGAGTTTTTTTCGGCGCTAAATGTTTACGAGTAACTATATGTCTCAACCATTCTGTAAATCTAATACACCTAAACATACACGATTCGCAGTAAAATTGTTCGGAGTTTTTTCTGGCGTTTTCCATATTCCTAAATGTGATTTATATGATTTATATTTAGCGCCAAAAAAAACTCCGATAAAATACGCAAAATATTATGCTGTGAAGAATTTATATTATTTTTGTGTTACAAAGCATTTTGCTGTGAATCGTATTTTCATGATATTTTGGAGCCCTGCTTTTACTTTTTGGACATTTTATAAATGTCCAAAAAATATTTCAACCTATTAATAATGATTCAGTTTCCCAAGACTTATAAGACTTATTGAATTTCCTACTTAAAGAACGAATCGTTCCTAATTCATTTTGTTGATATGAGTGTATTAGAAAGTCCACCTGCGGTTTCTCTGGCTAATGCATGTATCACTTTCGGGTAGTATACTTCTCGTTCGCTTCCTGCTAGTGTATTTCTATGAATATCTAAACATTTTTGAGAGAACTTGGAGTTACAATCTTTGTAATCTGGGTTCTCCTGTTTCCATTCCGCCAACTTTCCCATACTTCTATATGATACTGTTTGTATAGCTTTTTGTAACTTCTTGTCATCTGGTTGTTTCGTCCATGTGTTTTCATCTTTGATGTATATTGTTTCACGTTTCACGTCAGTACAATGTATAGGACGCTCAGTAACATCCAGCTGTTTCAAATTATTCAAAAATATCTTTGAAATACCACCTACGAAACCTAGTTGTGCATTGTTCTCTAAGTCCTCGTAGGAAATCTGAATATTATTTATAAAATCAGAGAAGTTGATTGCATCTTTGCATTGTTCATTGAGAAATATTTGGATGTTGAATTTCTGATTATTTGTTTGATGAATTACTGTATTATTATTGATCGGTTTACAGCATTCAATTATTGTTTCTTTATTTTGAAGCATAATCTTAGTAATATTTTCGTTATTTTGTAAAAGAATCGTTTCTATTGTCTTTGAATTTGTATTTGTTTGTTCTACAATGAGGTTGCGTAATTCTTTATTGTCGCTTAATAATCTGTCGATTATACCAGTTTCACACTTGGTTTCATGACGATTAACATTACCTTGGTTAGTATATGTTTTCTTGCATTTTTTACAAGCAAATAAGGTCTGGCGTTTTTCTGAGCCTTTTTGTAATTTCATGTGTTTTTGTGTTGCAATATGTCTATTCCATTTTGATAATGTGCTACATGTTACATGACACTTTTTACATACAAAATATTGGTGTTTTTCTGGACTATTTATCACTCCTAAATGTTTTTGTGTAGTAAGATGTCTATTCCATTCTGATAATTTATCACTCCTAAATTGGCAAGGTTCACATAAAAATATATCGGCGTTTTTTTCAGACTTTTTCATACTCCTAAATGTGATTTATATGATTGATATTTAGGTCTAAAAAAAACTCCGATAAAATACGCAAAATATTATGCTAACAATATATTCTATAAATTCGTCATTTTCGCATCATAATGCTGTAAATCGTATTTTCATGATATTTTGGATCCCTGCTTTTACTTTTTGGACATTTTATAAATGTCCGAAAAATATTTCAACCTATTAATAATGATTCGTTTCCCAAGACTTATAAGACTTATTGAATTTCCTACTTAAAGAACGAATCGTTCCTAATTCATTTTATTTGTATAAGTTTACTGGAAAGTCCACCTGCAGTCTCTCTAGCTAATACATGGATCACTTTTGGATAGTAAACTTGACGATCACTTCCTGCGAGTGTATGTCGATGAATATCTAAACATTTTTGAGAGAACTTGGAATTGCAATCTTTATAATCTGGGTTCTCTTGTTTCCATTCTGCTAACTTTCCCATACTTCTATAGGATACTGTTTGTATCGCTTTTTGTAGCTTCTTGTCGTCTGGTTGTTTCGTCCATGTATTTTCATCTTTAATATATATTGTTTCACGTTTCACGTCCGTACAATGTATAGGACGCTCAGTAACATCCAGTTGTTTCAAATTATCTAAAAATATCTTTGAAATACCACCTACAAAGCCAAGTTGTGCATTGTTCTCCAAGTCCTCGTAGGAAATCTGAATATTATTTATAAAATCAGAGAAGTTGATTGCATCCTTACAGGTTTCATTCAAAAATATCTGGATGTTGAATTTCTGATTATTTGTTTGATGAATTGTTGTATTATTATTGATTGGTTTGCACAATTCAATTATTGTTTCTGTTGTTTTATTCATATTTTCATTATTTTGCACCATCATTGATTCTATTGTTTTATTCATAGTTTCATTATTGTTCGTCATAATCGTTTCTATTGTTTTTGAATTATACTTCGTTTGCTCTATAATAAAATTACGTAATTCTATATTATCGTTCAATAAACGGTCTATTATACCAGTTTCACATTGTCTTTCATGTTGCATAAGATCCGAGTCAGATATATATAATTTCTTACATTTTTTACAAGCAAAATCAGTGTGGACCTTTTTCGTGCCTTTTTCTATTGCTAAATGTTTTCGTGTTAGAATATGTCTATTCCATTTTGATAATGGACCGCATAATAGATTACAATTATTACATGTAAACACCTCTAATTTCATCGGACCTTTTTCGTGCCTTTTTCGTTCACCTAAATGCTTACTGGTTGTCGTATGTCTATTCCATTTTGATAATTTGTCACATGTAAATTGGCAAGGTTCACATGAAAAAACACGGACCTTTTCTTCGTGACTTTCCATTTACTATAAAGTCAGATAAAAAGGTCCGATACAAATACGCAAAAATATTATGCTATGATGAATTTATATTATTATTATTTTTCAAAGCATAATGATGTAAATCGTATTTTCATGATATTTTGGAGCCCTGCTTTTACTTTTCGGACATTTTATAAATGTCCGAAAAATATTTCAACCTATTAATAATGATTCGTTTCCCAAGACTTATAAGACTTATTTAATTTCCTACTTAAAGAACGACGACGTTATAAGTTTTTTTACTCATTATCCCAATAAAAATTGAATTTCTTTTTCATAATTTATTATATCTGATAATTTATATGAACATTATACAAAAATGAACCAGATTTGCGGATATATTTACATAAGAAATCACGAAGCATATGATATATATAATGGATGTAAGATGGGTAAAGCAAATAATATTCCTGAGAGGGATACAACTTATGCTACTGGTGAGATTAAGAGAGGTTATTTCGAAGCTGTCTTTGAAGTTCCTATTGAAAAGATGGGATTTGTTGAACGCTTATTACAAAATGAGTTTCATGAATTAAATATTAAATATGATGCGGGAACTGAATTTTACAATAAAAAAATTATTACTCTCATTGAACCTTATCTTAATACACTTCGTATTAAGTATAAAAAATTATCCAATCAAGACATTAGTGATTTGGTGAGATGCAACAGAGTAAGGAAAACTATAAAAAAAATAAACATTCAATCGTTAATTCATATTCTAAAATCCAAGAGAACAAATAAACAAATTGACTCCTATATACCACGAAACGACCAAATTATAATTATTGATAAATCGATTCTACATTTGCAACAACACGATAAAGGTATGCTTGTATTAATGTGCGGTGTAGGTAAAACCTTGATTTCATTATGGATTACACAAAAACTAAACGCCAATACTATTCTTATTGGCGTTCCTAATAAATTATTATTGAAACAGTGGGAAGAAGTTATTTGTATATTGTTTCAAAGCGTTCCATATTTAATTGTTTCGGGTGGGATAGATAATGAAAATATACTCAGATTTTTAAAAGATAATAAAAATAAGTGTATTGTAATAACTACATATTTATCAGCGCATAAAGTATATACCGCGACCAAAAATATAGGATTTACGTTTGATATGAAAATAAATGATGAATGTTTTCCATTTGAAACAGGAATACAAACAAATAAAGGAGTAATAAAAATAGGTAAATTATACAATATGTTTGAGAGAAAAGAAGAATTACCATTAATATTATCATTTAATGAAATTAATAAAAAGTTTGAGTATAAAAAAATGACTTATTCATGGAGAAAAGAAAATATAAATTTATTAAAAATTCAAATGTCTAAAAAAAATATTAAATGCACAGAAAATCATAAAATTTTAACTAATAAAGGTTATATCAATGCAATAAATTTAAAAGAAAATGACTTGATTATATCTAAATATGATAATACACATATTGCTACAATAGTAGCACATTGTTTAAATAATGACCAATTACAATTAATATATGGTTCATATTTAGGTGATGGACATTTATCATATACATCAAATAATAGATTAAGATTAAAAATTATTCATTGTGAAAAACAAAAAGAATATTGTTTATGGAAAGCAAATATGTTGAATATTAATGAATTAACTTTTATTGAAAAAAATGGTTATTCAAAAAAACCAGCATATACTTTTCAAAGTAAAATATTTGATTTGGATAATGAAATACCAAGAGATACAAAAATAATTCCGGATTGGTTATTAGATAAAATAGATGAAAGAGGTATTGCAATATGGTTTATGGACGATGGTTCAGTTAGTAGATATAAAAATAATGATATATCTTCAATAACTATCCATTCTAATAACTATGATGAAGAAACGCATATTAAATTCATTAATAAATTCAAAAAATATGATATTGATTGTTCTTATTCAAAAGTGAAAGAAAAATATTATTGTTTAAAATTCAATAAAGTAAATTCATTAAAATTATTAAATTTAATTACTTCATATATTCATAGTGATTTTAACTATAAAATAAATAGTATGCATTTGGATAAATATAAATGGAATAATAAATTTTTAGAATATGGAACATTGAAAATTACAAAAATAACAAATATTATTAATAATGGGTTTCGTAGTGATAAACCATATGTATATGACATTGAAGTAGAAGATAATCATAATTTTATTATAGGAACAATAGATAGAAATAATAAAAATAATAAATATATTGATGGTCCAGTAGTGCATAATTGTCATCATTTGACTACAAATAATATGCGATTAGCAGATAATACAAAAAAATATATTGAAATGTTGAAGATTCTATCTGTAAAACAATTATCATTAACAGCTACACTTAAACAATTGGAGAGCATGTGCGATGATGGTATTGTAGTTTCAAATGATAATGTTGAATATTTTGGAGAAATAATTGATAGAAAATGTTTGCTACAGGCAATTGATGAAAATATTATTTGTGATTATGATATTCAAACCATTGTTACAAATGAAGAACAATTAGAACAACAATTATCAAAATTTCATATTATAAAAGAAAATGATAAGAGATTGTTTTTGAGTGCGTTTGCACCTTTGAAAAGCATATCTGACGGAAATTCACATCATTTATTGATATATTCAAACAATACAGATAATTCGTTAAAATTAATTCAGTATATAAAAATGCTTTTGGATGATGAGTACTTCAAAATACCTGATTTATATTATTCAAATTATCATAGTGAAATGAAACCAAAAGACCAAAAAGAAATAATTAACAATTTTGAAAAGGCGAAATTTGGAATAATTACGTGTGTATATTGTCTGGGTGAAGGGTGGGATTTTCCGTTATTGGATGGTGTTGTATTTTCTGAAAATATGACATCCATTATTCGCATATTGCAATCCATATTAAGAGCATTTAGAAAGAATAAACTTGAACCTAATAAAAAAGCAAAGGTCATCTTACCAATTTTGAATAGTGATGACTGGTTAAAAAATAATGAAAATCCTGATTTGATAAAAGTAAAAGAAGTCATTTATCAAATGGGGTTAGAAGATGAGACTATTACTCAAAAAATAAAAGTGTTTAGAATTGATATTGGAAAACAAGAACCTAAACCAAAAAAAAAAGAAGACAAAGTAACGATTGATGAGTTTGGTGAATATGATGACGAATTAACTCAAAAAATAAGATTAAAAACAACAGGAAGAACTGTACTCGCTACAACATATGAAAAAGCAAGAAAATTAATTGCTGATAAAAACATACAAAGTAAAGAAGATTATTATAAGCTATGTGATACAGATAATAGATTATCAAAAGAACCTGAAATAATATTCAAAGGACAATTTACAAACTGGATAGAATATTTGAGTATTGAACGCGTATATTATGATTTTGAAACATGTAAAAGTAAAGTCGGTGAGTATTTATTATTGTATCCTGAAATAAAAAATGATTATTTGGACTTATCAATTGTAAGTAATAGATTATGTAAAATAGATGTGTTATTTCCTCCAAATGGTTTATGGGTTGAATACTATAATGCAAAGGATTTGAGAGATATAATTACTATAACAAATAAGAAAAAAAAAAGTGGTGTTATTTTGTGAATATTAAATACGATAAAAATTGTTTAGGAACAATTAAGTAAAAAATCCTTTTTTTCGATTTTATAGTATAAAATTGATTTATTTTAACTTAAAGGAATATTATCTTATATAAGTATAAGATAATGTCAAAACAATATTCCTGTGATCTGTGTAAAAAGGTGTTTAACCAAAAAATTGATTTCACGAGGCATCAAAATAAGAAAGCACCATGTATAACATTAACTGAAATTCAACAAATCAGTCAAACAAATATTTCTAAAATGGATAATAAAACAACTCTCATTAGTGCATTCAAAAATTGTTTAAATATATTGAGAGATAACGAAGGTTTAACTGGTGAAAAAGCATTAAGAACTATGTCGTATTTATTAATATTAAAATTACTTGAACCTCATTTCGAAGGTGAAATTAATATTGACGATTATGAATATGATTTTACTCATATTGAAGATGAAATGATTGAAAAACATAAAAATAAATTATTGGAAATTGTTCGTTTTACTAATCTTGCAAACGAAAAAGAAGATAATATCCCTGTTAATATGAAGTATTTATGGGATGACATCTTATCAAACCATCCTACTACAAAAAATATATTCTTGAAGGGTAAAGGGTTTGATATCCAACATAAATCTACCTATAAAAAATTAATTGATAAATTAAACGCGTTGGACTTGACAAATACAGAATACGATGTATTAGGTAATGCATATGAAGAAGTGATTCAAGATATTATGACTGGTAAAGTATTGGGACAATTCTTTACACAACCGTTAATTAAGAAAATGATGGTGAAACTTATAGACCCTCAAATATATCCTGATGGGAAAATAGATACTTGTGGAGATCCTACTATGGGAACTGGTGGGTTCTTAATTACCTATTTACAAAATATCATGCAACAAGCAAAGAGTAAAAATATTAAACTCGATTGGGATTTTATTAAGAATGGAGGATTATATGGTAAAGAATTAGAACCTGATACGTATCAATTAGCTATTTCAAATATGTTAATCTCTACAGGACATATGTTTGAAAAATTAGATAGAGGTGATAGTATAAGAGTACCAATTACGAGAAAGTTTGATAATATACTAGCGAATCCACCATTTGGAATTAAAGGGTTAAAATATGATGATTTTGAAAGTCCATTGAAAAGTGAATATGTTCCAATCAAAACAGATAACGCAGTTAGCTTGTTTATTCAAGCAATCATTTATATCTTAAAGGTTGGAGGTAAATGTGCCGTTGTATTGCCAGATGGACAAGATTTATTCAGTAAATCAAATAATACATTAGTTGCGATTAGAGAATATTTATTGAAAACTTGCGATTTGAAAGAGATTATATATTTACCATCCGGTATATTTACTTATACGAGTATAAAGACTTGTGTATTCTATTTTGTGAAAAAGAGAGAAGGAAAAGATGTTTTGGAAACAACAATTAAAATTGGAAAAACACAAAAAGAAACTGGACGAAATTATAAATTTTCAAAGACGCATCAAACTACCAAAGTCAAGTTTTATGATTTTAATCCGTATGAAGATATTAAGAATCTATTGGTTGAGGTTCCGATTGAAAAGTTGGTGGCAAACGCATACTCACTAAATTATGCCGAATATATGAAAGACGATGCAGAAGAAGAACAATACGAAGAAGGCGTTGTAGTGAAAACATTGGGAGAAGTTTGTAATTTTCAAAATGGTTTTGCATTTAAACCAAATGATTATGAAGAACAAAATGAAACAAATATAGGCATTTTACAAATTAAATCTATTCAAAATGGTTTTATCGATAATAATAAAATTTCTGAATACATTACGGAAAATAATAAATATAAGTTGTTTGAAATACAAAAAGGGAATATATTAATAGCATTAAGTGGTGCTACAACTGGTAAAATAGGAATATATAATTTAGAATATAAATCATATTTAAATCAAAGAGTTGGTAAAATAACCGAAAAAACTGGTGTAATTCAAAAATATATTTATTATTGGTATTTATGTTGTGATATCGAAAGCACAGTATTAAAAATGGCACAAGGAACAGCACAACCAAATATATCAACAAATAATATATCAAATATAAAAATCCCAATTCCCCCAATTGAAAAGCAACAAGAAATCGTCAAATATTTGGATTTCATCTACGAGAAGGCGACTAAAACAAGTCAGGAAAAAATCAAAGAGTTGAAAACATTGAATGAGTTTTGTTTGAATACTCAAAAAATGTTTGGTGAGAATGTTGTGAAAACTTTAGGTGAAGTGTGTAATGTCAATCAAGGAACTTATATAAAACCAGATATGAAAATACCAGGCGAATATCCTGTATATGGTGGAGGAAACGCAAGTTACTATATAAATCAATATAATAGAGAAGATGAAATTATAGTAGCAAAGGATGGAGTATCTATCGATTGCGTTAGATATGAAAAAAATATGTTCTTCTTAAATCATCACGGATGGACTATAAACTGTAAAGATACAATAATAAAAAAATATATGTTTTACTATTTGCGATTTATTCAACAACAGCTGTTAAGTATAGCAAAAGGAACAGCACAACTCGGAATTAATCAAGAGAACTTCTATAAATTGAAAATCCCAATCCCATCAATTGAACGACAAAAAGAAATCGTAGATTATTGTGAATTTAATGATACACTCATTAAACAATTAGAAAAAGAGATTGAAAACAATAAAAAACAAGCAGAGAAGTGTATTACAAGTATTTTAAAAACTCAAGGTATTGAAGAACAAGCAGAAACAATTTCATTAAATACTGAACCAAATATAAATGTCGAACGAGAAGCTTTACATATTGAAACAGATTTTGTAATTGAACCTAAACAAAAAACCAAAATGATTGTCAATATAAATGAAAACGAACCCATCATAATTAAAAAACAAGATTGAAATATAATTTCAATAGTATAAAACATAAGCGAATAATACAAATTATATACGACAGAATCTAACGGATATTTATATATTTTTTTTACATGTAAAAAAATGAGGATTTGTATATATTTGTCTCTCGGTTTAGTTACGATCAAATATTATGATAATAACATTTTGATTCGATTTCCAATTTTCAAAGCATAATGCTGTAAATCGTATTTTCGTGATATTTTGGAGCCCTGCTTTTATTTTTCGGACATTTATAAAATGTCCGAAAAATATTTCAACCTAATAATAATGATTCAGTTTCCCAAGACTTATTGAATTTATTACTTAAAGAACGAATCTCTTATAATTCATTTTATTTGTATAAGTGTATTGGAAAGTCCAGTTGCAGTCTCTCTAGCTAATACATGGATCACTTTCGGATAGTAAACTTGACGATCACTTCCTGCGAGTGTATGTCGATGAATATCTAAACATTTTTGAGAGAACTTGGAATTGCAATCTTTATAATCTGGGTTCTCTTGTTTCCATTCTGCCAACTTTCCCATACTTCTATAAGAAACTGTTTATATAGCTTTTTGTAGCTTCTCATCATGAGATTGTTTGGTCCATGTGTTTTCGTCTTTGATATACATGGTTTCTCGTTTAATGTCCGTACAGTGGATAGGACGCTCTGTAACATCCAGTTGTTTCAAATTATCTAAAAATATCTTGGAAATACCACCTACAAAACCAAGTTGTGCATTGTTCTCTAAGTCCTCGTAGGAAATCTGAATATTATTTATAAAATCAGAGAAGTTGATTGCATCTTTGCATTGTTCATTGAGAAATATATTCAAATTAAAAGTTTTATTATGGGAATTTCTGGTGGTTCCGTTTTTACAAAGTTCAAGAACTTGTATTTGTAGCGCCTCGTTTTGACGTTGTGTTTCTATATTACTCTTTACGAGTTCTTGTAACGTTTCGAATATCGGATTTTCTACAGCTAGAGGAATCGAAATTACAACAGGCGCACAGCATGTTCTCTTATGTTTACATAAACTTGACTGATGTTTGTATGTATTATTACAATTATCGCATACATACTCGACTTTTTGCGATTTTTCAATAGTCTCATTAGTCTTTAAGTGCTTACGAGTGGATAAATGTTTATTATAATCAAATTTATTAAAGCATTTATAGTGACACGTTTCGCATACAAATTTTTTTGCGATTTTTTGCGATTTTTCATTAGTCATTTGTTAGTCTATTTAGACTAATGAGAAAATCGTCTAAATGATTTTCCGCGAGAATGTTAAAATATTATGCTAACAACATTTCATGTAGATTCATCATTTTCAAAGCATAATGCAGTAAATCGTATTTTCATGATATTTTGGAGCCATGCTTTTACTTTTTGGACATTTATAAATGTCCAAAAAATATTTCAACCTATTAATAATGATTCAGTTTCCCAAGACTTTTTGAATTTACTACTTAAAGAACGAATCTCTTGTTTTTTCCAATAGTTATAATAATTTTTTTTCCTTTACATTTTTCTACCTTTTTTATTTCTTCTAGTATTTTTCCTTTTTGTTTTTCTACTTTTTTTGTTTTTCTTTTTTTTAGTGTAACCACCTTCTGTTTCGTTACCTATAGAAATTGGTAAACGTGAAATAATCTCCATTTTTATTCTATCATTTTTATCATAATCTGTATTACTGGATAGTAATTTTTTAACACGACCATCATACATACCTTTAATTTCTTTAAAACTGTAACAAAAATCATCCGATAGTCTCATAAAACGATCACTATCGTCCCATTTTTCCAAAGTAATAGCGTTTTCTTCTTTGTTTTTTCCAAATTCTGACGGACATTCTGATATTGTATTTAATGTTAATTTTGTTATTATTTCATTGACAATATTCAAACGACCATTTCGTGCCGCTAAAGTAAGCGAAGTATCACCAAATTTATTTGTAGCATTTATATTAGCTCTTTTTTCAATCAAATGTTTCGCAATATCCAAATAACCATTGTTAGATGCGTAAATAAGCGAAGTATCACCAAGTTTATTTGTAGCATTTATATTAGCTCCTTTTTCAATCAAATGTTTCGCAATATCCAAACGACCATTTATTGATGCGTAAATAAGCGGAGTATTATCATCATTATTTGTAGCATGTATATTAGCTCCATTATCAATTAAAAGTTTCACAATATCCATATGACCATTTTTTGAACCTGTCATAAGCGGAGAAACACCATAAATATTTTTAGCATTTACATTGGCACCTTTTTCAATTAAAAGTTTCACAATATCCATATGACCATTTTTTGAACCTGTCATAAGCGGAGTATCACCATAAATATTTTTAGCATTTACATTGGCACCTTTTTCAATTAAAAGTTTCACAATATCCATATGACCATTTTCTACCGCTGATTGAAGCGGAGTATCACCATAACTATCTTTATGTTCTATATCAAGACCTTTTATTATTAGATCTTTTACTTTCTCTAAACTTACATTTAGTGAGTTTATTGATAATTCATCAGACATATATATAATATATACAGCTATTAATTATTTTTTCTATTTTTTATACATGAGTTTTAACGATAATCGCCCTTCACTTGTGTAATATTAGCACATTTATAGTTTATAAGAGAACAAACAAATAGACTATACTTTATTTTACCGTTTATATTTACTTGATTTATTCAATGAAAGGTTAATTGTTATTGTTGCTAGTGATAACAATTGAAGTATAGTCTTGGGTCTTATCGGTTGTAACATATATGTATTGTATAATAAAACAATATTTAAATTAATTTTTTTATGTTTATATGCGTTCAAATACATAAATATACTGGTATTCATCCGTCAATAAATTAATCAATGCATGTGCTATAAACCCGTTTTCTTGTGCCATTTTAATTATTTCATTCTTGTTCTCCATAT
>Ga0208646_1001295_pt1 | contig 12358 bp, 24 predicted proteins | sample AntAceMetag02UK8_FD_184762 | JGI IMG/M metagenome (GOLD analysis project Ga0208646, IMG submission 184762) | Saline lake microbial communities from Ace Lake, Antarctica - Antarctic Ace Lake Metagenome 02UK8 (SPAdes) (version 2) | ecosystem: Environmental > Aquatic > Non-marine Saline and...
ATTAATTTAACAATTTAAAGGAACTAACATGAAAGCATTTCACGGAAAACAAGAGATAAAAGATGAATATATCAAACGCCTTCAAGATCATTACGATGCGGACGAAATAGTTAAAGGTGTTTATTGGGAAGATGGTAAAGGGTGTGCGGTTGGATGCACATTACACAGTGACGATCATAAAGCGTACGAGGTTGAGCTAGGTATACCAGAGGTGTTGGCGCGGTTGGAAGATTCTATATTTGAGGGGCTTTCACCCAAGGACGCTAAAGAGTTTCCGCTTAACTTCCTAAACGCTGTTAATGTAGGTTCTGACCTGTCCCAAGTGGGAGATAAATTTTTACACTGGTTACTAGTAGACCCTAAACATGGTGTAATAAAGTACGCTACTAACAAGAAAGTAGTGCAAGACGTGGCCGACTTATACGAACGTAAAATAAACGGTGAAACAATTAACCGTGATGTGTGGGAAGCTGCTGATGCTGCTGCTCGTGATACTGCTAATGTTGGTGATACTGCTGCTGCTGATGCTGCTGCTGCTGCTGCTGCTGCTGCTGCTGCTGCTGCTTCTGATACTGGTGCTTATGGTGCTGCTGCTGCTGCTGCTGCTGCTGCTGCTGCTGCTCGTGCTGCTACTAGGTCAACACAAGCGGAAAAGCTCATTGAACTAATTAGCTATACTATTACATAAACGCTATACTATTACATAAACAATTTAAAGGAATAAATAATGGCTAGAAAAAACGAATATACCGATACGATTGATAAGAGAGTGGGCGCGAAAGTGCATGAGCTTAGAATATGCAGAGGATTATCACGAGAACAACTGGCGACTAAAATCGACGTAACGCACCAACAAGTGCAAAAATACGAGAAGGGAATAAACAGAATTTCGGTCGGACGGATGGCGGCAATCAGTGCGGCCTTGAGCAAACCTCTGTCTTTCTTTTTTGACCAAGAAGAGGAGGCTGCACCTTTATCGCAACACCAACGCATGTGCATAGAAGTATCGCGCAACTTCTTGAAGATAAAAAACCCGTCACACCAAGCGGCTGTCAATCATTTAATTAAAACATTAAGTAAAGAGGAATAATTCCATGATCTATACCCTGTTGCTTCTAGTTATTATGACAGACCAAGGTACGAGCGTAGAAATACCACTAGGGGAATATAAAAATCTTTCGGTTTGCCTTTCTGATGGGTTGGCCGCTGTAGATGATATTACACGTGGTATACCAGAAACGGAAGACAGAAAACTGCGTGTGGAATGTGTCGCAAATTTTAAACCAAAGGATTGAACATCATGAAAACACCCGCAGTTAAGGAATTGTCCATATCAATATGCAAGGGTTGTTTTCGCCCGTATGAAAGAGTAAGGAAAACATGCCCACATTGCTACCCAAAACAACAAAATGAAAAGGTGAACTCAGTGAAAAATAGAATACAACAAATTGAAAACGATATCTTAACGCTTGAGAATGGTGATGAAAGGTTGTTTACCAACGGCAACGGCAATTTACCACGCTACAGGGCTTTACAAGCTGAATTAGCTGTACTATCAGGTAAATATAAACGTGTAAAAATTAAATGTGTCGAAACAGGTGATATATACGATTCTTCTGTTGCTGCCGCACGTGCTGTGGGTTGCAGTAAATCTGCAATGGCCAACCACCTTATGGGCCGTTTTCCTCATGTTCGAGGGCTTCATTTTGAGCGTACCGCTGTACTATCACCTAAGGTAGGGGATAAGCGATGATGTGGGATGTTACAGCATTGAAAGCGATAATGTTGTTTATTTACGGCTCTACCGCATGGGTTGTTTATCAGGCAATCACAACATTAATTTAACAATTTAAAGGAACTAACATGAAAGCATTTCACGGAAAACAAGAGATAAAAGATGAATATATCAAACGCCTTCAAGATCATTACGATGCGGACGAAATAGTTAAAGGTGTTTATTGGGAAGATGGTAAAGGGTGTGCGGTTGGATGCACATTACACAGTGACGATCATAAAGCGTACGAGGTTGAGCTAGGTATACCAGAGGTGTTGGCGCGGTTGGAAGATTCTATATTTGAGGGGCTTTCACCCAAGGACGCTAAAGAGTTTCCGCTTAACTTCCTAAACGCTGTTAATGTAGGTTCTGACCTGTCCCAAGTGGGAGATAAATTTTTACACTGGTTACTAGTAGACCCTAAACATGGTGTAATAAAGTACGCTACTAACAAGAAAGTAGTGCAAGACGTGGCCGACTTATACGAACGTAAAATAAACGGTGAAACAATTAACCGTGATGTGTGGGAAGCTGCTGATGCTGCTGCTCGTGATACTGCTGCTGCTGATGCTGCTGCTGCTGCTGCTGCTGCTTCTGATACTGGTGCTGCTGCTGATGCTGCTGCTTATGGTGCTGCTTATGCTGCTGCTGATGCTCGTGCTGCTACTAGGTCAACACAAGCGGAAAAGCTCATTGAACTAATTAGCTATACTATTACATAAACAATTTAAAGGACTGAATAATGGCCGACAATGTTGACCAAGCTAATGAAAAAACACAAGCATTAACTGAAGGTTTATTAGCGTTAATTAAAGAAAATGCTGCAATCCCGAAAGGTGTCGCAGGTATTTGCGATGAATGTGAGGAGGAAAAAACACGCCTTGTGGGAGGTCTTTGTGCGCTTTGTAGGGATGGACAATGAATGATTTTTCACAAGGTTACACGGAGGGTATTTTGGACGGTGATTCGCCTGATTCACTTCGTCCAGAAGCACAAGAGTCTATCTATGAAGATTGTTTACGTTTCAGCACTGAAAACAAACATTTCCTTTTAGATAATTATCTTTGTAAATTCCATCAAGCCGGTAGGGATTTCTGGTTTGCACGAAACAAGATTGAACATAATTTATTAACACAGTTTTGCAATGATTATCCACCAGTGCAGGTGTTTAAACGAAACGGGATTATTTATCTGTGAGAAACTATTTGACAATTATGATAAAAACCATTATTCATGAGAAAAGGAATTGAGGATATGAAACAAATACGAGCTGTTATTGCTGAACATTACGGTTTAACAGTTGAAGAAATTTGCGCAGCGAGTCGAGAACGAAAAATAGTTCAGCCTCGTCAGGTGTCAATGCATTTTTGCCGTCTATTAACCAATGCTTCAATGCTTGAAATAGCACGTTTTCACAACCTTAAAAACAGTACCACCGCACACTATGCGACCAAGGTGGTAACTGAACGTTTGAGTCAGGAAGAGTATGAGGAAATATTACAAAACATACGTGAGACAAGAAGGGTTTTTATTCAACAAGAATTAGGTTTTTAACATGAGTTTAATGTTGTCAAGAAAGAAAGGTGAAAGAATCATCATCAATGGAAACATTGTTTTAGAAGTTGAGGAAATTAAAGGCAACACGGTTGTATTTCGTTTCGACTCACCTAAAACAACATCTATTCTGCGAGAAGAAATTATAACAAAAGCGGGATTAGAAAATGGCTGAATGGGAAAAATGTGTAGATCACACTGTTGATAAAACATGGTGTGGTAAACCTAAAACAGGTTTCACTTTTGTAGATGTTGACCATGCTGTATTGGTTCGACAACAAGAGGGTTATTTGACTGTCTGTGAAGACTGTGTTGAAAAAATAGAAGCTTTGTTGATAAGTAAATAATTAATTTAAAGGATAATACAATGACCGCCAAGAAAAGATTAAACAAGTACAATCGTTCTATAATATTGCGTTGGATGTCGCGTGATAAACCGGCTGACGAATTACATGATGTTTCTATATGTAAAAAAATTACAACATTGATTAATCTTATCAACCCAATAGTTGATAAAAAGTACCCAACAGCACACATGAAAATACTCGAAAAATACGGTGCTGCTCGCAAAGACCTTTGTTTAAAATTTCAGATTCTTGACACAGGGCGTGTTTTTGGGGTGGAGTTCGACACTTGGGGGAACTCTCTTACTTCAACTCAGGTTAAGCATTCTAAGAAGCTATTGTCCTTAGTTCCCAGAACCGGTGGATGTAGCGCAAATGTTATTTATGAAGGGACAGAAGAGATTGATGAAATGTTCCAGGAAATATTGAAAGAAGCTGATAAATTTAAAGAAGATAAAGATGTTCAATATCGTAAATACCATACTTTTGTCAATCAATGTAGAACATTGGAAGAACTAACCTCTGTTATTAAACTCCCTGATGAAATCATGGAAAAAATAAGCCATGGTTCTACATCTCTAGTAGTCATGAATCCTGAACTTGTTTCAGAACTCAAGAAGGAGTTTGCTTAATGGTATGTGGGTTTGAGTGCCAAATTATAGAATCAAAATACTCAAAGAACAAGTAAATTACCCCAACCAACACAAACATAGAGAGTAAGATATGACTGATGAGATTAGAGAGAAGGCACAGGAGTTGAATACAGTAGAGAGAGCAAAGAAACTAGAGAGCATAAAAGCGGCTTTGGAGTTTTACGGAAACTTCCCTTATAAACAGGGATTAGTGCATGTAAAAAAGAGGATGTTTTGCCGCCAGTGGATTGGGCGAATATAAAACCTGATGATGTTATACCTGTTCAACCATACTCATACGAAAAAGGCGAGATGGCGAAAAAAGCCCTAACCACACTATCTGAACTACTAGCACTAGTACCAGAAGACAAAGAGGAGTGGCAGGATATTTCTACAGCTCCGAAAGACGGTACGATGATTCTTGTGTGCCTACCTAGAATGATGAATTTAATTGTTCGCTCCCGATTTAATACAATTCATAAATATTGGGTGAATGATTACGAAGGGGAAGGGGGTTTAACGCAGGTATCATTTTATCACGAAGGCGATTTGTGGCAACCCCTTCCTACTCTACCCAAGCAAGAACAATCATAAAGTAAAAGGAATTAAGAAGATGAAGGAAGTGTTATCGCTAGCAATGGAGAAAGATTTACACGTTCATGCTATAGTTATGGATTGTGAGGCGTATGATGCCCGCGATAGCTATAGAAAGTATAAACAAAGCCCCGAATGGCAGCCGCTAGGTTGTACGGTGAACCGCAACACACACTATTTAATGTATAACGCGGTTGTGGTGTGTATGGGCGGTGTGGATACTATGGTGCAAGCTATACATAGATTTAAACCTACTCTACCCAAGCAAGAACAATCATAAAGGGTTAACTCATGAAACAACCAACACAAAGATATGACTGATGAGATTAGAGAGAAGGCACAGGAGTTGACAGTACTGTCAATTTAATATATAATGTCACATCAATTATGGAGTACGAACTATGAGCAGAAATCTTAAACAAGATACGATACGTGAAGTAAAAGTTCTAAATGAAAAGATTCACCATCAACCTTATTTAAAATACACAATCAACCTTATAAAAGATATGAACGCAGAAATAGCTGACCTAGAATACAGGCTGTCCTGTTCAAATGCTGAAAGGCAGTCCTGCAGATTGCAACTGCTTAGTCGTTGGGAAAAATTACCATTTTGGAAACGCATGTTCACGAAGGTAACGCGATGAAAATGGGTCACATACGCGAAGTAGTAGCTGCACATTATGGTTTGACTGTCAAGCAAATTTGCAGAAAACATGCATCGCCAAAATTTTCACATCCTCGTCAAATTGCTATGTATTTTTGCCGTAAATTAACAACGGCATCTTCGTCGCAGATTGTCAGGTTTTTTGGTCGGGAAGATCCTACCACGGTTGTCTACGCGGTTGGAGCAGTTAAAAAACGTTATAGTGAGGACGCATTAATACAACTTGAATGTAAAATAACAGGTAACTTTCCAACATTTAAGGAAATTCAAGATCGTTATAAAGAAGAAATCAAAAAAGAAGGATTATAGATTATGGGTTTAATTTTAGCTAGAAAAAAGGCTGAATTATACCAAAAATTATTGAGCATGAAAGATGAAACAAACAACTAAAGAATGCAAGTGCGGTAACACCAAGCTAGCCTTGTTGCGAACGTTGAGATATAAGATATGCCCTGATTGTGGTTGTGTTATTATATGGGAGCTAGACGTGGGGCAGCCGGGATTATTACATAATGATAAAACGACTATTTAATTTGCACACGTTCTTTAAAGCAATCGTAAGCAATCACATCTGCTGGTGTTTGCTCTGAAGGATTGATTGCAGAGGGTAAGAAATCACCCAACTGTAGAACTTTGGTAACCATTTCAGAACAGAACAAACTGGAAAAGTCAGGTTTGTTCTCAAAACCCATGTTGTCCAATAGATCAATAGCTGAACCCAACGCTTGAACAGAGTCATAAGGTGTACGACTTGCGTGTTTGGACATAAGCCAGTTATACATGGTGTTTTTTCTGAAATCGTCTACCACAGTTTTCAGTTCGTAATAGTAAGCCTGACCTTCATAACTGTCTAACCTTTGGGAAAGATGCTGTTGTTGAACACCCTTTATAAGCTCTCTGGTGCGTAAATCAGGTATGTTGACTAGCGATGTACTCTCTATCAATACAATACGCTTCTCACCGACTATAAACTCACTTTCAAGCACCATTCCAACATGAGAAATATCACTTCCTGTTTTCCATTTGATAATATTGGATACAGCACCTTTGCCGGAAAAGGCTACCACATCACCAAACTTCATTTTATGTCGTATATTATTATACATTTTTCTCTCAGGTTATTATTGTTAGCTCCAGATTTTAAGCTCGAAAGGTTCAGGGTATGTGGTTGCTTTTTTGATTTCACGCATCGCCAATGTGCTGTTTGTCACAGCTTTTACATTTACTCCGTTGTCCAACATATAACCTGATGCAAGACCTGGTGCGATACAACCTTTGAGTTCTGATGTTAAATTAGCGACATGTATTAGTATTTGCTCACGGTTTAAAACGCCTTCGACCAACCACACATTAGGATACTTTTTGAACTTTTCACTTTCCCAAGGTTTTACAACATAAGTTCCTTCAGGGATACAACTGACATTGGTTTCGTTATCTAACCAAGGTAGTTCAATTGTGGGCCACACAGCCTTCTCGTCGTCTTCTTCCCATAGATGACCTAGTGTTGCGTCTTTGAAATAAGTTCGTTTTAGATTGAATTGTTTCATTTTGCATTTTCCTTGGTTTTTTGTAGAAGTTTGATTTCTTCAACGTTGTCTTTAATCTTAGACTTTAAATGCTCTACTTCTTTTTTAAGGATGTTGACCTCGGAAAACCAAGCGGAAAGTTCTGTTTTGATTTCAGCGGTTATCGTTGCTGAAAGACTTCTTGCGTCTCTATCGCTGAAACGACTGGTTTCAATGTCCCGTATGGATGTGGTGTTACCTGAAACAACCGCGACCATTTCTGTGATTTTTCTTGTTGTGTTTTGTTGGGAGGCTTCTATCGAAATTAAATTTTCGTTTATGGAAGTAATGCTTTGTGGAAGTGTTATAACAAAATAAGATATGATCGCGACCACAAAGGTCGCAGCCAAAGTTGTAAACAACACAGGTGGGTTTATAGGTATGACAACCTGACTTTTCTTCTCACTCACAACAATTACTCATTCAGATATCTATCAAGGAAAATGGTTTTTAATGTTTCAGGTAACGTAGCTGAACTAATATTAGATTCTTTATTTGTGGTGTCTGAACAACTCATGACGCGACCATCCCTGTCCCATGTAAGAATAGCGTAGCCCGAAACATTCTGTTGATTTATACAATCTTTAAACATTCGTATCGCTTTAGTGCGGAGTTGTTTTGACTCACGCTGCTGCTTGTTGTTCTTATGGACAGACAATTTAACTATTTTCATAAAGAAGCTCTTTTAAGTTCTTCTATATTACGAGTTTCAACGCTTCTTGTAAATACCAATCATAATTTACATTATCAAAATCGAAATCTTCTATGTTATTACAGACAGTTACATTGTGACCAGCCGCTATAGAGTTCTCCCTGATGTCGTATTTACTTCTGTTTTTGGTACAAACTGTTTCATCCCAGACACCACCGTTAGCTTCCATAACAGCAAGATGTTGTGCTTCATTAACACCTTTTCCTCGTTTAAACATCCCTAAAGGGCCTTGAGGAGGCATTTTTTTAATAAGAGTACCACCTTGTTTACTAACATAATATCTTGTGTTGCGTTGTTGCTCTAAACCACCCCAGAGCAGTTTGTCTTGACCTTTGATCTTTGTTACGCATAGAAAATCGTATGGGTTCAAAGAGGTTTTTAAGAACAACATTAAATCCACCCCATGAAGCATGTGCGCCACGGCTGCACGTATACTCACAGGATTGGACAGATTTTTGTGCCACGCAGGTGGTTGCGCGTTCGCAATCGAAGAGTGGTAGTTCACAGGGTCTGGAGTCCAATAAGCACCTTTCAATTTTATCTCACCGTCTGTTCCTACAGCTATGTAATTGTTAACATCCCGTATAAACATAGCGGAATAATCCACGTCTTCCAATACCAGCAGAGTTGCGTTTTCCCACTCTCTACAAACCTTTTCGGCCTCGTTTTTATAATCGCGGTGGATATAGTAAGTAATACCATCTGTGTTGGCTTGAATCAGTTGAATGGTTGGCACTTTCACCAGTTTTTCAGCCAACATGCATAAAAGTAATTGACCATTGAGAGTAATTGTCATTGTAAATTTAGGGTCGTACAACGGGCTGTAAACACTGTTGGATTTACCATACGCACCGTTGCTGGCAAGTTTGAAAGAGTTAGCTTCAGCGCACTTCTTACCTTTCTTTTCCTGCCATTCAGCACGTTTCACAGGCAGTGTTGCGTAAGCTTGAACAAACGGTGCTCCCAGGTGTTCAGGTGCTAATTTATTCACAATGGCAATGCTTGGGTAAAGAGATTTTACATCAATATCAACGATTAACCATTCTTCTGTGGTAAGAACACGTTTACCATCCATACTGGCATGAATCCCACCAACACCGAAGTGAAAATCAAGACCACCGACGCTAGCTGTCAAACCTTTAAAGACACCTTTGGTTACTATTTTTCCAACCTCCTCTTCTTTAAAGTCTTCGGTTTTCAACACTTGATTTTTCAAATAATGAAGCACTCTGTTGAACTCTCCATTCTCAAACTGCACGTAAGGAAATATTACATCTTTGATAGGTATTTTATACCTTGGTGTTTGCCGTTTAACTTTCCTGCCTGATGTCCGATCGAAACAAAGCTCGTCACCAAGCTCTTTTATCAACATGTTTTCACCAATTTTAGTGTCGTTCCAGTTCAGTACGTCAACGCCGAACTGGTCGATAAGACCATTCCTGAACTCAACAGTGCCGATCGTGTGAAGAGCGAACTTCTTGGTTTCTGAAACATCGTTGAAGTTGTAAGGTATTAAATATTTGTCAATATTTTCAGGACTTATTGGTTGGCACACAGGGACAGGCATTTCAACCACATTAGGGCTACGCATGTTTATTTCCAACGCTTTAAGACCTGTCATTTTCGCAACGTTATCAAAATGATTGATCGTCATCAGGTCTATTTGCGGAGTAAATCTGCTATCAGCCCAGATCGTGTTACTGTGTCTTTGACTCCAAGGTGTGTCAATAATCTGTTGTGACTTAGCGTACAACTGTTGGTAAGTGATGTTAGGATTTTTCCAAAACTCATGTATAACAGGGTAGTCAAACCCGTTGTTATTGAACCCTAACATAGGTATTTGCATTTGTGCCAGATACTGAAAGAACTGTAAAAGTGATGCACGATCGTCACGAAACTGTGAAATCTCCCAAACTGCTTTGGTGTCAGAATACAGGTCTTCCATAGCTAAGGTTATGCAGTTTGGGAGAGTTTCAATATCATAGACTTTAGTTTCGGACAGGTTAATCATTGCTTTTCCTCAATTGTGCAATTATCTTCCCACCACCTGTTACAAAAAGCTACGGCTACAGGGCTTGGGTCACCCTTTTCATCAGTGCAATTACTGTCTGCAGACTTTCTTACTTCATAAGCTAAACACGGGCTGGTTGTAACGAACCCCTCTGTTTTTCCTTCGTTCCAGACTATATAATGTTTCATTTGGTTAAACCTTTCTTAAACGCTCCCATAGCAACAGGGGCTATAGGTTCAAGCAACTGAAGCATCGCTTCTGCATAAACTCTGATTTCATATTGAGCATGTGGATGTAAACGTTCTACCATAAAACGCATTGCGTTATGCAAATTCATTGTGGCGAACATGTGTGAATACGTGCTCACAGGCAATACTGTCCGGGCTAATTCACGAGGGCAACCTTTGTCAATCAGTTTTTTGTAGACGTAAAAACAATTTTCATCCGACTCAATCATCATACGTTGCATTAAATCAGCTTCCGGGTGCTGCTCTGCTGTACGCATTTGCTTGTTATCAGTGTTTTGCATAGTTATCTGTTCGTGGTCAGGGATATAAAACTCTTCTGGTAATTCACGATAGCGTGCTGACAACTCATTGTAGGAGTTGTGTGTGCAAAAATCTTCGGCAATGAAATTGTGATCTTTGTGTGAAACTTCAATATCGTAAGTCATTTCAATGTTTACAAATTTTATATGCTTTATTTTAATAGGCGAAACAACGTTAATTTTCCTTCTTCCGTTTTTATTCATGTCTTGGTGGTTATCGAAATCCGTACCATACCTTAAATTTTCCACCCTGTTATTACGATTGCAATCATCTTCATGCAGGACGTGTCCCACACCTTCTAAGAAAGCAGTTGCAACCAGTTTTGAAACATGAACTGTTTTCCATTTTCCGTCTTTTTGTTTTACTGAAACAACAAATCTTCCTGAAGAATTTAATGTAGGTTCAACAATCTTTCCTCTTCTCTTGACACGACCTAAGTTGGAAACGGTAACAAACAGATACTCAGTGATTTTCCATTCTTCGTTAGACAACTCTGTGTTGGAGTAACTAATAAACGGTTTGTTAGCAGTTACTGCTTTTTGTAAAACTGATAAAATTTCTCCATCTGTTTTCAAATCAGAGAGAATCTTCCACCCTTCAGGTGTTAAGAACCGATGGTCAGCACTAGCTTTAATTCTTTTACCACAGTAAGTTTCTATTTCATAAACCTCTTTTTCACCAGATTGCCAACAATCAACAATACCGGTTGTGGCAATTTTTTCACCATCTTCAACACAGTAAAGTTTCATTTTTTTGATTGTGTCACGTTTGAACTCTCTAACAGATCTTTTCTGTCTGTCAGGTCTTTTAACTTTAATTTCTTCTGTGTTCCATTGGTTGTAAATTTCTTTTATTGTTTTCCAATAAGGTTTTCCGTCACAAGGTCTTGCAAATTTCAATCGGCTGGAGCCCGAAAGACATTGCGTCCTGTGTCTGTGCCACTGTCTAATAACAAAGATAGGTGCTTTGATATCGAAAGTAACTGTCACAGCTTCAAAAGGTGTATTGTGGTGATTTTTGTAGAGATAGTTAATCAATTTTGCGTCAGAACCCTCGTCTTTTCCAGCTCTCCATTCTGCGTCGTAAGAAACCCTAGCATTTCTCGATATGGACAGGTCGCCTCCCATGTGATCTACAAGTCTTATAAATCCTTTATCTAAAACATCTATTTTTCTATTTGTCATTTTCTAACCTTTTAATTTCATCATTTAAATACCAAGCAGCTTTTTTCAGCTCTTGAATCGACGGGTTTCCATCTTTCAACCCGTTGCGCCAAATATACTTTACAGCATTGCCGCAGTTAAAATTCATGTGTCTGATGACTTGTATACACTCAACACCGGACGGATGTGATTTGTAATGGTCTGGGTTTATTTGGTCTTTTGTTTTCTCTTCAAGTGTTGGTGCCAACCCGCAATATTTATTGTATATTTTTGTCAGCGTCGTTTCTGATATACTAGAAATATCATGTTCATTACGGAGCAACGAAGACCAGAACCGGTATGTCCAATTCGAGGGAAACGATCTTGATATTTTTTCAATAACATGATTCATTTCTTCTATATCTGACATTATTTTCTCCTAAAGTTTGGTGGGTGGTAACAGACTGCAATAGCTACTTACGAAGGATTTAAACACCCTTTGCTGTTAATTCACAACACAGATTTCTCTTTTCGCATTTGGAATCAAACCCGTTTACTGGTCTGCACCACCCATAAAATCAGCAGACTTTAAGCGGTCTGCCAGCGCCTGAGACGATTACCTAGCTGGTGGTAAAGTCGGCATACCTGCAGCAGCCAGAGGTGCAGCAGCCAGAGGTGCAGCAGCCAGAGGTGCAGCAGCCAGAGGTGCAGCAGCCAGAGGTGCAGCAGCAGCCACGTTTTGCACAAAATCATGTGCAGGTGGAGCATACCCTTGAGGTGCAGCAGCCAGAGGTGCAGCAGCCAGAGGTGCAGCAGCC
>Ga0208646_1001296_pt1 | contig 12354 bp, 26 predicted proteins | sample AntAceMetag02UK8_FD_184762 | JGI IMG/M metagenome (GOLD analysis project Ga0208646, IMG submission 184762) | Saline lake microbial communities from Ace Lake, Antarctica - Antarctic Ace Lake Metagenome 02UK8 (SPAdes) (version 2) | ecosystem: Environmental > Aquatic > Non-marine Saline and...
AGCAGCAAGCTTGAAATTAATGTTTGACAATAGTATCCTATATGTTGTAGGATATCTTAAATAACAGAAAGGAACATATGTATCAAAGAGACCATAAGATAGCTTTTGAAAATGCAATATCAAAAGGATTAAATAATCCTGGTGATTTTATGTATATGTATTCAAAAGATAATAAAGACTACTTTAAACATACAATGGATAGAAGTTATATAAACTTCGAACAGAAAGGAACATAAACAATGACAATGGTAACGTTTAGTAACGATGCACAAAGAAAGAACTTCCAGGTAGAGATGGCAATTACCGCTCTTCAATTGGAAGTACAAACGGGACTGAAGATGTGCAGGATCCCGGTGATGAATGTATTAAGAAGACATTACCCGGACCTTCCTAGAAATAAGAAAACCGCATTAAAATGGTTGAAAGAAAATGGCCCGAAAAAGAATTAATCACAACGATCTGTTGCCATGGTTCCGGGAGGACCATGGCCAGCTGCCTGCTGCATACTTAAAAAGCTGCGAGAAATTTTTCCGTGAGCTGGGTATCAAAGCAGCAAGCAACGAGCTACAAGCAGAGAGATTCGAGCGTCAAGCTGCGACACTTTGGCAATATGATTTTAATATAAATAGTTTAAGGTAAATTAATAAACAGAAAGATATAACAATGGACAAAAGAAATATCATAGTGTCATTAGTAGAGAGTGAAACATCTTGTTTATTTGAAGACTTATTAGAAGATAAAACTTTTAAAAAGTTATTCTATAAATATTTAAAAACTAAAGATACAGAAATGGCTAGCGAATTGTTAGCTGATTATGCAAACGAGAATTTATGCTGATGAAAACAATGACACCCTTAAATAGATTATCAGAAATTTATGTTAAATGGATGGATAAAAATAATCTAGAAAAAATGAGCGCGGATGAGGTATTACTAGGAACGCCTGGCCTAACTATAGCTCAATCTAATTGGTTGAAGAGATTTATAGAAATCTGGGACAGAGCAGCAAGCCGCAAGCAACAAGCCGCAAGCTGCGACACTTTGGTAATATAAAATTAGTATAAATAGTTTAAGGTAAATTAATAAACAGAAAGATATAACAATGATTAATATAATGAATGAGTGTGATTTTACAGACGACTTCATGAGAATAAGACCTAATCAATTCTCATATAACGCTCTCCAAGCTCTTTGGCAGGGCTTCGAAGAATACGAAGAAGACACTGGTGAAGTACTGGAATTCGATCCTATTGATATCTGTTGTAATTATTCCGAATATAAAAACTTAAAAGAAGTACAAGAAAACTATCCCGACATAAAAAGCATGAAAGACCTTGAACGAGAAACAAAGGTCATTTCTTTTGATGGTGGTTTTGTTATACAGAATTATTAGACCTATGAAGAGAATCAAACACAATGATTTGATCCCGTGGTTCACCTGGAATCGCGCGGATCTTCCGGCCAGCTATGTGAAGAGCTGCGAGAAATTTTTCCGGGAGCTAGATACCAGAGCGTCAAGCTCCAAGCGACAAGCCGCAAGCTTGACAAACCAGATTAAAGGATTATATAGGACTAAACAGAAAGGAATATATGAATAAAACAGAAGCAAGTAATATCACCGGTTCACTTAGTAAACCGTCTAAGATGCCAGGTAAAGCCTACGGCCTACCGGCTAAGGAATGTAAAACAGGATCCAAGCTGGCAAAAATTCCAGGCAGCACCTGCTCGAGCTGTTACGCTCTCAAAGGCTGTTATGTCTTTCCCGTTGTACAATCAGCTCAGTATACGAGACTAGACGCCATACGCCACCCGCTATGGGTTCAAGCTATGACTTTTCATTTATTACACCAGAAGGCAAATGTCTTTAGATGGCACGATTCTGGCGACGTTCAGGACCTGAAGCATCTAGCTAAAATTTTTAAAGTAGCCAGATTAACACCTGATATGAAACACTGGTTACCAACGCGCGAGGCCTGGACTCAAAAGTACCAGGACAGAAAACCAGATAATTTAACAATACGATTTTCCATTCCCATGATTGACCAGAAAGCTTCTGGCAATTGGAAAAACACGTCAACGGTCGTTACCTCCGGGGCCACTTGTCCCGCTCCTAAGCAGGGCGGCAAGTGTTTAGACTGTCGGATGTGCTGGGATCCTTCTGTTAAAAATGTTGCTTACGGGGTTCATTAGCCCCGTGAGCCGCACAAATTTGCCCGGGCTACCTTCACTCCGTAGCAGTTCTACCACCAGGGAAACCTGGTGCCGGGCTCCAAGCCACAAGCCGCAAGCCACAAGCCGCAAGCTTTCGAACCAACCTTTTCAAGCCGCAAGCCTCAAGCCACAAGCGACAAGCTCATGAAGCCACAAGCCACAAGCCACAAGCGTCAAGCTCCTAAACCCTCAAGCTTCAAGCGGCAAGCCTCAAGCGACAAGCTGCAAGCAGCAAGCCTCAAGCGCCAAGCTCATGAAGCCGCAAGCAACAAGCCTCAAGCCCCAAGCTGCAAGCCTCAAGCTTCAAGCCGCAAGCGGCAAGCTCCAAGACCTTGTGTCCTTGGTAAAGTTTCACGTAGCTAGAGGCGAGAGACTTTACTATGATAAATGAATTGTGAGGGTGCCTCACATGGAAGGCAATTTGATGCGGAGAGAGACGCACTTTGTTGGTAGTTGTGACTTTCAGTTCAACAGTGAAAAAAGTATTATTTTTGTTGTATCCCAACAGGTCTGGTGTACCTAAAGCCGCCATGTTTTCTACTCTTGTCCAAGATATTTCAGGTGTAACTTTTTTAAGTTCATTCCAGAATTTACGTTCAGGTTTCAAGGCAACAGGGTCAGTTGGATTTATTCAAATACTTCATACTCTAAACTGTCTCCTTCAATCATAATTTTTTAATTACTTCTCCCATCATCCATTTTTCAGGTTCAATGGTAAGTACCATTCTATGCGATTCTCTTACTCCTAACAATTTATTTTCTAATAATTGAATACCTTTGATGTCATAAAATTTACCATCAGGTAAAGCAACTTGAACCCTTGCATTACTAGCCATCTCAGAGGTTAAAAATTTATCTAATATAGATCTTAATTCTTTTGTTTTCATAATTCTCCTTTTTAAACCTGGAGCCCAGTATCAGTGGGTATAAATGATCATCATCCACGTCGTAAGCCAACTCCAGAACTTGACATATACTCATTGTTACCTTAAAAGTCAAGCCATGGGTTTACCAAAAAGTTTAACTGAGATGCAAATGAAATTTGCTCAAGAGTTAATAAGTAATGAAGGTCGTAAGACCAAAACAGATTGTGCAGTGGACGCTGGCTATTCAAAAGATAATGCCAGATTTACAGCTAGTAAATTAACTAATCCAAAATTGTATCCTTTAGTGGTTCGGTACATTGGAGAGCTTAGAGAAGAATACCAAAAAAAATATGAAGTCACTTTTGAAAATCATATCGCAGAATTGGCTAAACTTCGTAACGAAGCCAGAGTTAAAAAAGCCTGGAGTGCAGCGGTTAACGCGGAAGTTGCGCGTGGTAAGGCGGCCGGCCTTTATGTCGAACAAAAAATCATCCGAACAGGAAAATTAGAAGATCTTTCAGCTGAACAATTAGAGTCCAGAATGAAAGAAATCATTAATGAATACTCACCGATTTTAGAAGGTATTGAAGTAGAAGAACTTACAGAAAAAGTTAAGACAGCAAAAGACCAAACCAACTTAACATTACCAAAGCAAGTATCCCCAGTGCTACACGAGAATGATCAATCTTCATCAGAATCCGATACTTATTCTTCATCTTCATCATCAAAAGAATCGTCATCGTCGTCTTCTGGCTCATAACTATCTTCTCCGTTACAAATACATTTTTCTCTAATAGCATTAATGTCTTCTTCAATTCTATCTAAGATATCTTCAACAGTTTCGTGTTTTCTTTTGATCATAATGTTTTCTTTATTGGCAAGATAGACACTCGTCAGAATCTGCATCTAAATCTGAAAGTGTTTCTTTTTTGTTTGGTTTGCAGTTGTCACAAAAGAATTGATTATCTGTTACAAAATAATCTTTTGCACACTTACTACATTTATTGGTTTGAGGTTGTCCCATGAATTCTCTTTACAGTTAAATATTTATTTTTTCAAGAGCTTTTATACACCCGATTGGATAAACATTTCTATCACTAAATGATTCTTCTTTACTATCATAACTTGCAAATGATCTAATACATTGGTTATCTTTACTAAAAATATATCCATAACTAATCATAGTAGCCATTTCAAACTTGCTAAACTCTATTGCATCGGAATGACTAGCGTCTCCAACAATGTCAAACCAAGTTATTTTATAGAAATAATAACGTTTTTTATTTATTACCAACGATTTGTACTTAGATTTTTTATTTTTTTTCATTTAAAAAGTTCTCCTAATAGTACTTACCACAACTATTCAATATTATTAAACGCGAAAATATTTTTGAAAAGTGTGTTTTTGTGTCAAACATGTAATAAGTCTTATATATCAACAACTTATTCGGTTACACTTTGGTCACAACGACACACTACGTTGAATAAGTCATTGAATTTAAAGACTAATTCACACATTGCGTTTTGTGACCTCTTTTTTAGTTATCATAATGTTAACTACTTTCCTTTTTTTGTTGGTAATACTGGTCTATTTTCATCAAAAATTTGCCTTTATAGTCTTTAAACTCACTTCCATTGATAATAAACCTCTGAAAGAAGCAATCTGGAGTGCACATTAGGATCACTCCTTGCTCCATATCGGTCCCATACACCTGATCATGAGCCAAAGCATAGGCTGCCATTTGTAACTTATAGTCCTCAATCCATTCTGCTTTTTTAGGTTTGTTCGTTTGTTTGAAATCAATAATGGACTCTCGCCCCATGTACACACCACATAGATCGGTTGCTCCTGCATACAATCCAGGATAGTACAATGTGACCTCAGACCCGTATATTTCTTCCAATTCAGGAAAGCCTTTGTCTATGATCGTTTCTGCCATTCTCTTGGCCTGTACGCCTAAATCTGTTAGATCTAGGAGCCCTTGTCCTTCGACATGATGCTCTAAATAGTTGTGCATAGCCGTGCCTCTCGCTGCTGCAGTGTTTTTCACTCTTTCTGCCTCAATTTCGCCCACTTTCTGTCTCCATTTAGCCAAGGACGCTCGCTTCTCGCTGCTCTGTGTGGCCGCTAGAACCGTGGTAACCGAAGGTAGCTTCTTCTCTTCACCTACATCATAGTGTCTTGCATTATTAATCAAAGACCGCATGGACTTCGGGTATTCGTATAGTTTATTCCATTTCATCTTATTATCCCATCCTTTTCTAGTTTATTTTGCCAATCCACACTTATCTTTTGTTTTTTAGGCCCTCTATTATTATCCGATATAGACAACCAGCGTAAATTTTCAATTTTATAATCTAATACATTTTTATTAATATGATCTACTGCACGTAAATTATTTTTATTTTCAATAAAAGCCAATGCAGCAAGTCTATGTATTTTGGTAGCCAAATTTACTCTTTTTTTATTTTTATAACCAAAAACAACGACAACCGGATATCCATCGGTTAATTTAGCCTTGGCCGATAGTATTTTTCCTGTTTTAATATTTTGAACAAAAGGATAAATAGGTCCATCCTTTATTCTATAGACATTGTACCCACCTGTTTTAAAAATACGATATGTATTTTTTGGTAACGTAGAAAATTGATTATAATGAATACGATAAAAATCATCTGGTAATTCACTTATATCAAGGTAATCAATATTTTTAATTATTGCCTTATCTTTTTTTACAGGAAATAAATCTAACTGTATACCTTCGGTTGTAGTACTATTCCATTTCATATAATAATTTATCTCCATCTATTAGTTCTACATTATGTTTTTTTGCCACTTCCATAGCCCCAGGGGTAAACCTAGAACTAGTAATCACCATCATTACTTTTTCATACTCATCATCCTCTACTTCTTTAGCACCGATCAATTCTCTAATCACATCAGGACCAATTGGTTTTTTCCAATGTTTGCACTGGACAATAAGTTTTTTAATAACACCATCTTTAAATTCTTTTAAACCACGTATATCAATACCCCCATCGTAATTATTTCGATCTATAATATCCCAGCCCTTTTTTCCCATATATTTAGACATACGTTCTTCAAAACCAGCGGGGGATAGTTCATTAATAGAAACTGCTTTATGGGATTCATGATCACTTACATATAACAACCCATGAAGACTTTTAGTTCTATAAATCACTTCTTTTTTTGTCATGCCTTTGGATCCCCAGATAGATTCTTTTACAAAAGTATAGTTTTCAGGAACAGGAATATTGTTTCGTTCTGCCAATAACAATTGGTATTTAGAAGGTTTAGATCCGGAAGGTAATTTTCTAACGTGCGCTCTTCGTTCTCCACTAAATTTCTTGTTCTCATTATAAAAAACCCTTTCTCGTTTTTCGTTACCTTTTAATCTGTTATAACGAACACGAGGTAAATAACAATGACGGGCTATATCGGTATGAACTCCGGTAGGCACACGTTTTCCCCGATATTGCATCGTAGAATCTCGTTCAATTAAAAATTTCCAATCCCGAACGGCAGCAGCCACTTTCAAATAAATAGATTCACAAGATTTTTCTAAATTAGAATCTTCATGAATTTGTCCAGAGTTTAAAATACAATAATTAAAATCCATTGTTTCTTTATCAATAATATCAAAAACAACTCTTTCTTTTTCATCGGTTATAAAAAAAGTAATCCAATGTTTAGATTCAATAAACCGAACATATTTAAAATTAGGATCATCTTTTATTTCAAAATAAGCATTGAAAGGAATCCATTCTCCGGTACCATTTTGAAAAGACTCACGTAAAATATTTTTTATGGTATTCGTAGTTTCTTCATTTAACTTTTTCAGGTGGGTAGGCATAATATCGGTAACATCAAATTCGTCTATATTTTCATAATCAAGATAAATTGATTTTGTATTAACACATAGTCCATTTTCAATGCGCATAAGCGCCTGATGGGGTTCCAACCATCCACAACTCATTATTAGTGGGGTCATCATAGTCCAATATACATAACAATCTGGATTTATTTCCGAGGGCTTAGAAGGGCCCATTTCATGGTAATTAATAAAACCTGTAAAAGGTAAAGAAGTACCATGATTAGTATGATACATCAAAATAGAAACATAACTAATACGATAAATAATTTCAGTATCTGATACTTTATTTTTTATTTTTTCATGAGATTTATAGTTTTTTAACATGTCCATACTACTTTCCAAAGGAAGTATTTTTAAAAGATTAAAAGTAGCAGACGTTATTTTTCCAAGATCTCCGTGACATTCACTAAACGAAGCGGACCATCCCTTTTTTATTTTTTCTTGAGGGATATGAGGAACAATTTTATGTACCATGTCAATTAATCTCATTAATTGTTCCATTAACATTTTGTAATAATTCATTTGTAATAAATTTAATTTATTAGGTATATTTTTAACTAAATTTATTTTTTCTTTTGCCAATTCTGATTGTTGTATAGACAGTACTAAATCGTTTATGTGAAAAGATTCTATAGCACCTTTTTTTAAAAAACTAGGCCCATGTTTTAATATTTGTGTTGTGATTTCGTGAAATTCATATTTTTTATTTTCATATTTTTTTAACATGTGTTCATAAAGCGAATTAATTGCTTTATTATTTAATAAAGTAATTTTAAAGGCAGTTGTTTTTGATATTTTTGGACAAACAATATAAAGAACACATTTTTCTTTTAGCTGTTTTAATAAATTTAAATCATCTAAAGAAGCTATCACCCCTATTAAAACACCATCATGGATACTTTGAAGATTTAATAATTTTTCTAAATGTTGACTAGTTTGTTCTTCATCCTCTTTATAATTACATAATTCAATGAAACCATATCCTTTTTTTCTATAATCTTCTGGCGAAACTAATAATAAACCATCTTTATAGGGTGTAATAGGAATTGCTTTATCTTTTACAATTTCTTTATATTCAGAATAATCAATTTGTTCATAATCTTTAAGTTTTATAGCAACACCATGAAGTTTGTGAAATTTTTCTTGATACTTATCAGACATATCAAATTTCTGTTTTGAAAGAAAAACATCAGGAAGCGTAAAACCTATGTTATACACATCTTCTTTAATTTCTATTTCATCGTTAACTAAAACATTTGAGTTTTCAAAATTAGTATTTAAATTATTCATTTTCTTCCTTTCTTTTATTATTTATATTTTCTCTTTCAAACTGTCTACATACTCCTGGGTTTCAGGATCTAGTTCCTCTTCTTCTTTCTTTCCAAATATATCGTTCCAATTCTTTCGGTAGGTATCATCCGGTATTCTAGAAACACCATCCCATTTACGTCCATGTTCTTTATCAGCCATAAATCTCCTTTTGCATTTTTCTAGCTTGTTCTACTTGTTGATCTAACTCTTTATATTCTTCTTTTACCATTTTAGTTGCACCACGATCGTCTTCCTCAATAATAAAAAAATCCTTACCATTCCAATAGTATCCTGCAATATTTTTTTTCATTGTTTCCTTGTGATAAATTGTAGAGTATTCCAAATCGTATCATCAGTGATTTCTATCTCCCCTTGATTCTGACAGGTAATACAATCGTCTTGTTTTTTCTCATCCTTAGTGTTTCCCACATATCCGTTGCCATTGCAATTAGGACAAATCATAAATCCAGTCATAATTGTTTTCCTTTCCTAGCTAAATAGTCTTGAGTGTTTTGTTCGACATCGGTTTCTAATACAGAAATTACTTCATCTGCTTGTCTACCTCCATCGCCCACTACTAAGTTAACTGCTTCTCTTATTTCTTCTATAGTATATGCAGTCATTTTTTTTCATCCTCCAGTTTCCATTTTTCTATAATTTGTTCTCCTGTAGAATCATCAATATAATATACCCACTCACCGATAGTGATGTACAAAGAATGTTCCGATCGTGTATCTATAATCATTAGTTAGCCTCCGATGGTTGATGAGATAACTCTACTACTAGTTTTGGTTTTTTGTTTTTCTTTTTCATTGTCTTTCTCCTTTATTGGTTTATATCCTATATAATCCTATTATTATATATGTCAACCCTTTAATTATATTTTTTCTAACCTTTCTTGAAATAAAACTTGATTAATTTTCCGAGTCATTGTTTTATGGACACGATCGGAATCTAAATTAAGTGCTTCACATACCGTTTCAAAAGTTCCTTCTTTGTGTTTAAACCAGTTGCGAGCGCTCTTAGTATCACTTACCTCTGTAAACACTTTATGTTTTACTTTTAAAACACGATTTGGCTTATGTAAGGCATCAAAAATAGCAGTCGCCATAACGGACCTCCACAATTTTTCTTCTGCAGTTAAAAGACTATCGCCAGACTCTAATTGTATAGATTTACTTTGTGAGTTTGCCATTTAATTTTCTTGCTTTCTCGTTTACTAATGTTTTAACTACTTGACTACGGCTCAACGTTACGTTCGGATTTAACTTATTTTGTAATTTGGTAATGATGGCGTAGGTATCATTATCTACGGTTACATTACTGTACTTGCTTTTGTCTGTCATTTGATTTAACCTTTCTTTATTTAATTAAATACGTTATATAGGACTTTAACATATTAAGTCAAGCCTTATGAAAACATTTATTTTAATTGCGATGTTATGTCATCTAAACCCTAATGGCCAAGAATCTTGTGTGCCATTGGTTGCAGATCCACCTGTTTATTATCCAACAGAAGAAGTATGCAATAAAGCAGCTATAGGTAAAAGAAAAGAATTAAGAAATACTGCAGAGTTATACAAACTATATGTTACCGAAGTGTATTCTACTTGTATAGAAGACAAAAGAAAATTACCCATTTAAGGGTGGCCTTGACCGCGTTCTATTTTTTTAGGTTTCTTATATTTTTTGGAATGTCTTCCTGGGCGTTTGCGTCTTTTTCCTTTAATGAGTTCGCTGACCCCAACTTGTGCTTTTTTAGCCATCTTTTATCTTCGTTTGTTATTCTTAAATATTTAATGGAGCCATTAACATATTGTCTAGTGTCTTCTCCACAGTTAGTACATCTATAATAATCTGTCACGATTGCAACTAAAATTGCTTCTTCTTCACATACAGGGCAAATACCATGAACGGTGTCTATTTGTTTAATTAAATCTCTTATAGTACTTCTTTTTACCATGGTTTATATACTGTTTTCCCTAGCTCCTCGTCTCTCGACGCTCGAAGCGAGGTACTTCGGTTCTTCTCTGAGTTCCATGAGACATGGACCCAGCCACTGTCGGGCTCACCATCTCGATAAAACTCGAGAATCAATTGATCGTACTCTAAATTTTCTTTAATCCATTCTGCTAATTTTTTATTATCTACTCCTACCACTTCTATATCTGCCGCTTTACCGGTCGCATGTTGACTAGTGATTTTAGATCCTATGGCAATACAAAGCTCTCCCGACCGGTAGCCAGAAGAAATAAGTACCGGAGCCTCAAAATGAGACCGTATGGGTTGTAATAGATTGACACAGAGGGCCTTTAAATGATCAACATGAGCCGGTGATGGGTTGTTGGGTATCCCTTTTCGCTCTGCTGTCTGAGACTTAACGAGTTCGCTTAATTGAAAATTGGCTGAGAGTTTCATTATTTTTTTTCTATATCGTAAAACATATCATCAGTGTCGTCTGTTTTCCAGTCCTTGTTCTCTACGTTCCACGTTGTAGTTTGGACTTTATAGTCTGGCTTAGCATCACTAGTAGTAAAACTAGGTATGTTCCACAGAATACGATTATTAGGCTGAGCTGCATAATTACCGTTATCAAGAGCCAGAATGTGTGCACACTTATGTTCATGAGAGATTTCAGAATGTTCTGTATCCAAAACATTGGAGTCTGGATGAGCCCAGTCAATGGTGAATAAATATTCTCCAGGATACATTTTTTTATCCTTGCCAAAAAATTTACCACGTTGTCCATCTAAAAAAGAATAATTAGTAACAGCAGGATGATAACTAAAACAGTTCCACAACTGTAACTCGTCAACTTGCATATCGGGCACTTCGGTTCTTTGAAGATGTTTTTGAAAAAAAGCTGAGATAGGCAATCGATAGTAGACCGCACCATTCGGTAGTAAGGCGTGAAACAAGATGGCTCGGGTGGCGATTGATGCAAACCCGAAGACCACACACTCTTCACTTTGTCCATGATGACTTTTAAGATCATAAAGATATTCTTTCCTAACGGAACAATATAGGGGTGGTATATTTGAGTTAAGATACGCCATAGTTTAGCCATAAATGTCTCCCCAGCTTTTGCCGGATTCATAATCTACTTTGTTAGGAACCTTGAGTGTAACAGCATTTTCCATAATCTCAACTATCTTTTTAGCATGTTCTGGAGACTCTACCGAGATATCTAATTCATCATGTATTTGAATATGTGGTATAATACCTTCTTCATAAAGATCTAACATAGCTTTTTTAGTCATGTCGGCTGCACTTCCTTGTATCAATTTGTTTAACGCTTTGTAAGTCATGGCTCTTTTAATTCGTTTACGTCCATACGTTAGTTCTGCTTCTTCATAAGTCATAGGAGTGTGCATACCAAAAGTATCCGGCTCCCATTTATTAAAACGACATCGTCGTCCTAGTAAGGTTCCAATAGATCCGGATCCTTGCGCATGAGAAGAAGTTCGAGTCATTAAATCTTTTACAAACGGAACGTTCTCGTGATATTGATTAAATAATTGTTCTGCTTCTTGTTTGGTACTTAATCCTAGTTCTGCTTGTAATTTTGCTTTACCCATTCCATAAAACAATCCTAAGTTAATAGTCTTAGCTTGAGATCTAGAAATGCCTGCCATGTCTGCCACGGTTTGGTGAAAGTCTACGGAGTTATCTTTAAACTGAGCCACAATTTTAGTAACGGATTCATCAAAACAAATCGGTTCAGTAGAAGCTGCATAGTGTACCACTAATCTTGGTTCTTGTTGAGAGTAATCAAAACAACCCCACAAATGATTTTCTTCTGGAATAAATAATCCACGAATCATAGGACCTAGATCTTTATTTCTAGCAGGAATTTGTTGTAAGTTAGGATTAGAATAACTAAATCTACCGGTAACGGTTCCTCCTTGATCAGAACGAATAGGGTTAATATCCGCATGAATTCTCCCTTTATGAGAATGTTTTAAAATCGTATCAATAAACGTAGTGTGAGCTTTGTTGATTTCTCTGGCTTTTGCTATCTTCTGTACTAAAGGATGTTGATGGGTAGACAAATAATTCTTAGTAAAAGAA
>Ga0208646_1001302_pt1 | contig 12307 bp, 14 predicted proteins | sample AntAceMetag02UK8_FD_184762 | JGI IMG/M metagenome (GOLD analysis project Ga0208646, IMG submission 184762) | Saline lake microbial communities from Ace Lake, Antarctica - Antarctic Ace Lake Metagenome 02UK8 (SPAdes) (version 2) | ecosystem: Environmental > Aquatic > Non-marine Saline and...
AAAAATAAATGATAATCTGATACAATCCGAAAAATTAGATATATTAAATAAAATAAAAGATGAAGAAGAATTTATAGAAAAAATTGTCAACGAAGTTGATTTAAAAAAATATATATACGAGAGTAAAAAATTTTTAGAGAGAGAAAACAATTTAAAAAATAGTTTAGAATATTTAGAAATAGCAAAAAATTATGTTAATATAGAAACTATCAAAAAAATAGAAAATAGTGTTAATTGTGTTGGTTGTGGTGAATCTTTAGAAGATATCGAAGAAGACGAAGAAGGTATGTTTACTTGTGAAAATTGTAATTGTATTAACGATTATATTAAACCTACTAAATATGTTAAAGATACAGAACATCATCTTGCAAACAACGACGACGATATATCTAATTTTATCAAAACTTTATCTAAATTTGAAGGTAAAAATGTCTCTTCCATTCCCGATGTTTTATTTGTAAAATTAGACGAATATTTTATTAATAACGGAATGGAAAAAGGTATATATTATAAAAAACAAAAACTTAACGACGAGGGTAAAAAGAAAAACACTAGTAAGAAAAAAATGTGGAAAGCCTTAGAAAAATTAAGTTATAATCAATATTATGATGAAATTAATTATATTACACATATTTATTGGGGATGGGAATTACCAGATTTAACTTTGTACAGAGCTATGATAATAAGAGATTATCAAATTACACAAAAAGTCTGGCAAAGAATAAAAAAAGATTACAAAAGGTCTGCTTCTTTAGGAACTTCTTTCCGTTTATTATCTCATCTCAAAGCGGTTGGATATCCTTACTGTAAAAGAGAAGATTTTAAGATACAAGATATGGTAGATTCTTTAAGATTACATAACGATGCTTGGAGGAGAATGTGTGAGGAAACTGGAGTAAAATTTTACCCTGTAAATTAATTTAAATAATTAATTTATTCGTAAGAATATGAAATATCTAACGCTTCTTCTGTTTCGTCTTGCAAATCCTTCCATTGTTTTTGTTTATCATAATCACTATTAGACATCCTTTTCTCACAAGGTTTTCATTTTATTTTCATTTTTATTATTATTTTTTGCAATATCTTTCTCTTTTAACTTTAAATTGGTAGATACTAAAAATATTGTTATTATAAATGAAAGAATTATTAAATTACTTATGTGAAGTAATAAATTGTGCATGCTTTCGTTTTGTTCCATTAAATTTTCAACAAATTGTTTGATAATAATATTAATGTTGAAAACATTGAAAACGGGGAGGCTGCTTCTACTAATTCTTCGTTAGACATCTTTTTCACTAAAAATTTTCATTATTTTTTCAATTTCATAAAATTTTATTATAATACAGAACATGAAAACAAAGTAGATAAACAAAAATATAGGTAATACAAAACTTTTTAACAAATCATCTAAAAGTTTTAAATTGTAATTTCTTTCATCTATTTGTTTTTTTATAATATCAATATCATTTTTTAATTTATTCATAGTCTTTGTAAATATAAAAAATTAAAACAATAATCAATACAACAATCAAAATATTTTGATTGACAATTTCTTTTTTTATATTTTCAATTTCTTTTTCAGCTTTATCCAATCTTTTACTAATCTTTTCAAAATACATCTTTGATAACTAGAATTATATTAATTATTCAATTTTAAATTCTTTAAGATTTTAAATCCAATTAAAAATATGTTTGAAAATAAAATAGGAGTTTTAGACCCTGAAGGGAACAAAAAAAACCCTTTAACTGGAAAAAATTATCAAAATTTATACGAAGATATACTTATAAAAGTTCCTGGAGTAGAGGAAAAAGTTCCTGGTACATATAAAAACTTTTCTAAAATTGTACATGAACAACCTCTCCTAAAAAATAAAAATCATACAAAAGAAATCTTACAAAAATTAAAAGATTATCAAGTTTTAGTTATTGAATCTGCTACTGGAACTGGAAAAACTGTTGTCTTACCTAAATTAGCATCACATTTTTTAAATTATAAAGGTAAAGTAGTGGTAACAGTTCCAAAAAGAGGTTTGGCAGTCAGCAATGCTGATTTTTGTGCAAAATGTATGGATGTTAGATTAGGAGAAGAAGTAGGTTTTCAACACAGTGGTTCAAGTATATTAGAAGAAAATGAAGAAGGAGAAGAAATTGAAAGGTCTTCTTACAATGAAAATACTAAAATTGTGTTTGTTACCGACGGTTGGTTAGCTCTGAAAGTTAGTGAAAATTTAACACTTTCAGAATACGGTGTTATTATGATTGACGAAGTCCATGAAAGAAACTCTAATATCGACCTCTTATTACTCTATCTTAGAGAAGCTCTTTTACTCAATAATAAATTACGAGTAATTATCACTTCTGCTACCTTGGAAATGGATTTTTTTGTAAATTATTTTTCTCAAAAAGGTATCTCTGTCTCAAGTAAAACTGTTTCAAATAAGACTAATTACGATGTTAAACTCATTTATGAAAATGTTAAAATTACTGGTATGAATATAATCAAAGAGGCAGTCAAAGCTTATGACAAATATTTAAACAAAAAAAATATCAAAGAAGATTGTATAATTTTTGTTAATAGTAATCCTTCGGCTGATAAAATTTGTACAGAATTAGTAAAATTAAATCCGAAAATATATTGTATAAGAGCTACTTCTGGAAGTATAACAGCTGACCCCCAATTAGAAGATAAAGCTGCTAAAGATCCTCAAAAAGATCCTTATTTGAAAGAACTTTATAAAGAAAAAGGTTATGATCGTCGAGTTATTGTAGCTACAGAAGTCTGGGAATCTTCTATTACTTTGCCACTTTTAAAATGGGTTATCGAACCCGGAATAGCTTTAATACCTAGTTATGATGGTGAAAAAATGATGTATTCTCTCTTAAATAAACAGATTGCACAAGGTCAAGCATTACAAAGAAAAGGACGTGTTGGAAGAAGTAGTAATGGTACTTGTATATTTCTCTACTCTAAAAAGGATTTTGATAAAATGGGGAAATCTAAAATACCAGCTATTCTAAAAGAAGATTTCAGCGGTTATTTACTCTCTTGGTGGTCTAGGGAAGGAATAGAAACTTTAGGAGAGTTAATAAATTTTACAACTAATTTAATAGAAATACCGAAAAAAGAAGTCTTACAAACTTCACTTAAAAGTCTCTATGCTCTAGAATATTCAACTGGTGTTTCAGATAGAGACGATGAGTTGACAGAACTAGGATATTTTTTATCTCATCAAGATTATTTTTTAAAAGATATAAGATATACTAAAGCTTTCTATTATGCTAACTATTATCAATGTAAGGATGAAGTAGCGGTTATTTTATCTATTTTAGGATTACAAAAAGGTGTCGCTGGATTATTTGTAAAATGTGATATCGCACCTTTTTCAAAGGGCGCCGGCGCTCGTGGAGGCACGAGTGATAAAGCAAAGGATGTCAAAGATTGTAATAGAAGATTGAAAAGATATAAAAATAAATATGGTGATATGATAGCTGGTTTAAACGCTGTCTATACTTATATGCAAGAAAAATATACTGGAGGTGATATGAAAGAATGGTCTAGAAAAAATTATCTCAATATGTCAGAAATAGAAAACGTCTCAAAATCTTACGAAAAAATGATTAAAAAAAAATATCCGTTAATATTGTTTGAAGAAAACGGTGAAGAAAAAATAGATTTTAAGACTAAAATGGACAAGATAATTTATTGTTTATTGAAAGGTTTTTATACAAATTTAGCTCAGAAAGTAAATACTGGAGGACCCAGTATTAAATATAAAAATCTCTTTCCACCTAAGAAAACAACTGCTAAAATGTCTGATATTTTAGAAGGAAATTTTATGGAAGTAAAATCTGAGTATATTATATACGATAAACTGCAAGAATTCGACGGTGGAAAACAAACATTTTCCAGCACTTTAGCTATTCCAGAAAAATTTTTAGATTTATTAACACCGTTTGAGAAAGAAATGATTTTTTAAAATAAATATTTTAAAAATTAATTGAATTCATAAATAATAACTCTTCCTTTATTACTATCATATTTAAAATCTCCTATAATTAAATAATTTTTATAAATTTGAATCTTTTTTCCAAGAGCGTTGGAACCATTTGGTAAATTAATTTCTTGTATTAAATTCCAAGTATTATTCCCTTTTTTTAAAATATAATTATTTCCGTTTGCAGTATTATCAGAATCTTGTCCAGTAACAGTAATTAAATTATCACTAATAGTAACAGATTCACCTAATAATGCACTATTATTATTCGCGAAAGAGTCGCAGATCGAAGTGATATATTTAAATTCCAAAAGATTTTAAATCCGGCGTTTTGATTAAAACGATATATTTAAATTCCAAAAGATTTTAAACCCGGCACTTCGAGCTCGCGACTCCTTCGCAGATCGAAGTGATATATTTAAATTAGTTTTTTAATTGATAAATGTACGATGCTCCACCAGTACCTTCTTCTTTAGCCCCGACAGAAAAATAATCGTTTGAAATATCAACTGAACCTCCGAAAAAATCTCCTGTAGTAGTTCCTAAAATAACCTTATTTATTGCCCACTCCTTTTCTTTTTTAAAAATAATCACTTTTCCTCTTGAACTATCATGTTGTGGTAATCCTAAAATTAAGTAATTTTTGTCTATAGCCAAATTTTGTAAAGTAAAAGAACCCGGGACTGTACCTGCCTCTGTATAAGTATATTTTAAAGACCAATTTTTTTCTTTTTCATAAATATATAATTTAATATTTCCGCTATTATAATCGTTAGCAAGAGTAGCACAATAATTACCGTTTATAGATGTACTGTATCCGTAATCATCTGCTAGACTTTCCTCGTTAAAAGAGACTGTTTTAAACCATTCTTTTTCTCCTTTTTCAAAAATAGTTATTTTACTAAGAAAACCATCAGAAGAATTGGAAGAAACTACTAAATAATTCTTATCAATAGAAACTGAACTCCCAAATCTTTCATTAGCACCTTCAGCGTTTAAAGTTTGTTTTAATATTAAACTGTCGTTTTCAATTTCATAAATAAAAACAATGCCTACAGCAGCTCCCCCTCCGTCGTTTGCTCCTACCACTGCAATATTGTTTGAAATACTTACAGAAATTCCGTAATTAATATTTTCAGAATAGGTTATTGTATCAACTAAGTTCCAAACACCTTTTGTTCTTTTATATAAATATACTATATCTGAACCGAAATTACTAGTTATAAAATAGTTTTTATCTATATCTCCATACAATCCTAATCCAACAGCGCCATCTACAAAAAGTTTTTCCTCCCAATTCCCTTTATAACTTTCTTGAAAAGTTAAATCTCCTGTACTACTTAAATTATTAGAAGAAACTATTGAAATATTATTATTTAAAAAAACAGAATAACCGAAATCACCAGAGGAAGCCTTTCCTAAAGTTTTATTTATTAAAGAGATGCTCATTTTTTAGTTAAATAAAAAAAATACAATTTCTAAATAAAAAAAATACAATTTCTAAATAAAAAAAATACAATTTCTAAATTAAAAAAAATATTTTTTTTATTTAACTAAAAAATGACTAGTAAAAAATCTGTCGCTCGTACCAGAACACATAAAATGATCAAATGGTTACTTGTCCTTACAATTATGGCGTTTTTCGTGGCTACAGTTGTAGCTATCTCGACCACACAAATGTCTAACAATCAAACTAACGGAGGTGTCTTCGGAAGTTTCGATTCGACAGGTTCAGCATTGGTATTAATCGGCTTCCCTTGGTTGGCTCTCCAATACCTTAGACATATGCAGGAAATGTAAATAAAATATACAAATAACAATCAATTTAAATAATAATATTTAAATTATATTAATCAACATTTAAAACTTTTTCTGTTCTCAGTCTAATGTCGATATTAATACCGTTTAATAAATGAATAAAAACTTTAAAAACATAAGGAATTAACAATACTCCTGGTTGTGAATTATCACAAACTCTGCATTTTTTATCATCTACAATCGATCCACAATTTCTGCAAACAATTAATTTAAATTCGTCTGAAGATTTCATCATTCTTTCTTCTATAACCGAAGAAGCTCCGTGTGCTACAAAAGCGTCTTTTTCCATCTCACCTACTTTTAAGGCTTTACCTTTTGTTCTTCCTCCTTGAGGTTGATGAGTTTTAAAATCTCTTGGACCAGTTGTTCTAAACTGCCTTTTATCAGCAACATGATGTCTGAGTGCTTGTTCGTAAAGAGGTACAAAAAAGACTTTATTATCTAATCTTTTTCCGTCAGACATCATCATATTTTCAGTGCCGTCGGGGTCTAAACCATTGTCGATTAAAATTTTCTGTATTTTTTCTTTATCAAATTTTCTAAATGCTGTACAATTTACTCTTTTACCGTTGTATAAAGCTGCTTTAGAAGCTAATCCTTCTTGTAATAATCCTTCTGTTTGACGTTTCGGAAAACCAATAGAATTAAATAATAAATCTGGTACCATTCCTTTGTTAGGACCGTCCATGACTACTGGCATATCTTCTCTTTTAACAACAGCACCAATTGTTCCTTTTTGAGCATATCTAAGAGCCAATTTATCACCAGCAATATAAGGTCTCCAAATACGTAATTTAATTTTAATAATAGGTTTTTTACCATTGGCATCACCTACAATTTCAACTCTGTCAATATAACCACTCATATCTAAATCAGCTTTGACAGATTCGTTTTTATCTCCGTTAGGAGTTTTTATAACTCTTCCTAAAATAACATCTCCTAATTCTATAAAAGAATCTAATTTAGGAAATCCATTTTCATTTAAATGTCGATAGATTTTAGAATTTTCATTAGGTTTTAAATCTGGTTTTTTGAAAACATTTACTCCTCCAGATTTAGAAGAAGTATTAACAACTAATTCGTATGTTTTATATTTAACTATATTTAATTTACCACTGTTGATAAAATCTTCACAAACTACCACAGCGTCTTCTTGGTTATCAGCTGTACTTAAAAAAGCTATATTTGTAATTTGTCCGCATGGCAAATAATCCATTTGTGGTAAAAAATAAGTATCTGTTTCTGTCAGACTTCTATCAGCTTTATATAATCTTTTAAATTCTTTTGGAAATCTAAGATGATAATTAGTATGATAATAACCTATAGCTTGTTTTCCCATTGCAGCCTGAAAAGTAGTACGAGGTCCAGGTTGATGATTGAAATAAGGACATGTAGAAGTAGAAACAGAATAGACTTGTAATGGGTCAATTGAACAGTGAGAATAATTATAAATAATTTCTTCACTTTCCATTGTATTATAAAAATGTTCAATATTTTTACAGATAATAATATCTTCTTTATCTTCTTCAGCAGCAGATAAAAATTCTATACAACCATTTTTAATTAATTTTTCATAACCAGCTTTCCAGCCATTTTTTTCATCAATAACTAATTTTCCTGTATTTTTATTAATTACTAAGTAAGGACAAATTGGTCTAGAAGAGTCTGTATAAATCTGTAAAACATTTTGTAATTCGCTTCGAGTTATTTCAGTATCATAAGGTATCTCATTCATTTTTTTCTTCTCAACCAAGATATCTTTAAATTCTTCGTTTACATACATAAAACTTTTTTTCTCTTCTGAATAATAATTTTTACCGTTGATAACTGGTAAAATATTATAACTTTCAGAATAAAGACTACCGTATTTTTCAAGTACTTTATAGATAGAACTCGGGTCTCTAGTAAGTGAAAAAATTCCTGTTAAAGTATTGTATTTTACAATACCTACTTGAGGACCTTCAGGTGTCTCTGCAATACAATGTCTGCCTCTTTGAGAAGGTTGTAAAAGACGAGGTGGAATAACCATTCCTATAGAAGAACTGCTATTAGTATTTTTTACACTTTGAGACCACAAAGCTAGAGGTGTATCTCTTCTAGTAGCTTCAGCGTGATTTTCTGCTTTCCAACCAGTATTCGGTATACCCCAATTAGCAGTATTAAGAGAATTTTCAATTAAATTCTTAAATTTAGATGAAGATTTAGAATTTAAAAGTTGTCCAAATGTTAAATAATCACTGTCATCAGATTTATTCTTATCTGTTACGATTCTTTTTACAACTTCTTTAAAAATCGAACTGACTAAAGTAGATAAAAGTACAGGAGGATTTTCAAACCTCTTTACCTTCCAATGGTCTTTATGATCTATATTAATTTTATTAACCATAAATAAAAGAAGTTTAGAAACTAAATAAGACAAAGATAAAAGTTTATTTTCAACCCTGATTTTTTTATCTTTGATATCATTATAATTTGAATAAACATCGTTTTCTAAATCTTGACTAACTAAATTTTTAATTTCTTGTTTAGACAATTCTTTTGAATTTTTAGACATGTAAAAATTTTTTCTCTTTTTAAACAAATATTGATATATATCTGGATATTTTTGATATTTAAAAACAGAATCTTCTAGAGCATTCCTAACCGCTTCTTTGTCCTCGTCAAGAATAAATTTTAAAATATAATTTTCAATTATTTCTTCTGGTTCTTTACCAGAAATAATTTTAAAAACTATAAAAATAGGAATATGTTTTAGATCTTTTCTTTTTTCAGTGATATTTCTATCATCTACTAATTTAATAGCATTTAATTTTTTACTAAGAACTAATATTTCTCTGCGTTTTTTAAGATAAGTTTCTCTCAATTGGATAGAAAGGTCTTTAGATACATTTAACAAATGGTATTCTGTTCTTTGTTTATCATTAGTAATTATAGATCTTTCACTGTTTAAAATAAAATAACCAAAAGGATCACTCGTACACTCACCTAATCTGACTAATTCTTCCGGGGATTTATTATACAGATTACATTTAATACTTCCTAACATAATCGGTATATTTCCAAAAAAAATATTAGTTTTATATTCTTCGTTGTTTTTTTTAGCAGTACAAATACCGGTCAATTTTCCAACATAAAAAATTTTATATTTTCTAGCATAAGCAGGATATAAAGGTACTTCTTTACCATCAACAACATGTTTAGGTTTATCTAAAAAAATATCACTGAAAGAAATCTCCACGCCATCAGGAGAAGTAAAACTTTCTTCTTTAAAAGATTTATGAATTGTGTAAGTAACCCAATTGTTGTATCCATCTATAGAATTTTTACTTCCAGCAGTATGTTTGATTATATTGCTAAATAACTCCTGACTTTTAGTTTTCTTATATTCATTTAAAGTTTTTATAATCTTACCTTCTGAAATATATTCATCTATTAAACTCATTTTTTTAATTGAATAATAATATATTATTCAATTTTAATTTTTAATCTTTTTTAAGTTGATAAACTTCGAAAGATTTTTTTCCAAATTTACATTCTGCGACTAAATCTCCTTCCGTGACAACATCTTCCTCTTCTACAGTATTGTAATAAACAGTAGTTTTATAATTATCGTCTTCTGAAAGTACAGTCTGATTAAATTCTTCAGGTACTAATTTAATAATCTGGTCAAGTAAATTGTAAATTTTAACACTTTTACTTTTCAGACTAAAATCTGGAGGAATTATTCCTCTAAATTGAGGTTTGATATTTCCAGAATAAATATCTTCCAAAAGTTTGTTTAAATTTTCTAAGGTATCACCATCAGCTTTAAAAAACCATCCAGCCGTTTTTTCTTCATTGATAGTAAGATTAGGGTTGAATCTTCCTCCTAAACTTTTGAAATTTTTAGAAAAACTCTTACCGAAATTTTCTGTACAAACCAATGCTACACACCTATCAGAATACTGATAAAGTTTCACTGATTGTTTAGTTTTTCCATCTTGTCCTAATTTAATATCAAAATCTAATTCCCAATAAGGATTCATTTTTTTATAATTAATTTATTTAAAAAAATCAATTTTAAAATGAAAAATAATTTTACTTTTTTACATACAGTAGGAGATGGTTCATGTTTAATACACGCTGTTTTACAAGCATTTAATAAAGAATATAACAATTTAACAAATGATTCACAAAAATCAAAATTAGTTAAAGAAGTTAGATATCATCTCTCACAGGTTTTAGAAATTAAGTTTCCAGATGAAAAAAATTTATATCAAAAATTGAGTAGAGGAGAATTAGAAAATATTTCGAAAGAAATTCCAGAAGCCAGTTTAAATTATATGAAGAAATATTTAAATTCAAACAACTTTTTAACATTACAATATATAGAAATATTGTCAGAAATTTTCAATGTAAATATAATATTTTTTTCAAGAGAAAAAGAAAATTTCTATCAACACGGAGATAACGAACTACTTTTCAAAAAAAATAGAGATACAATTTTTATAAACTATATTCAAGATACTCATTATGAAACAATTTCTATTAATAAAAAAACTTTGTTTAAACCAGGAGATAATATAGTAAAAAAAGCCCTAAAAAAATTATTGTATAAAGGATAAACTTAATTAAAAATGTCCTCTGCTATCAGCCCTGTCAGACGCATAATCATCGAATCGGAAAATGAACCGATTTCTAATCAACAATTTTACAAAATCATCAAGTATTTCCAGCAGACTCACAAGGCTATTGTGGAATTGACTGCCCTGGTTAATCGCTTACCTATGAACGAAGCTCTTAAATACAAGAATCGTGTTTTTACTCGTAATAATATTAACAACTATTCTCGTATTTATATCAATCAACTTGACCTCGATCTTAAGGCTGCTTGGAATAACCGTCGACGACGTTCAAACAAGAAAGGTAGTAGTGATAAAACTAAAATCCCGTTTTACATTTCAGACCAAATGCGAGATTTTTACAAAAACGCTGCTAAGCTTGGTCCAGCAGACCCCGAAAAACCCAATTCTAAACTTTCAAAGGAAATCGATCTTCTTTCCAAAAAAGGTATGGCTACTTCAGGAATTTTAACTTCACTTTTAACTAATTATATTTCAGTTAACGACCTTTATGTTTACGATAAAGATGGAAATAAGACTGGACGTTATTTGCCAGACGAGAACATGAAAGATTGTTTTTCCGATTGTGTTCTCACTCTTAAGGGTAAGAATATTACTGGTCGCGATTTCCGAGAAGGAACTTCTCTCCAAAAGATGGAAGAAATTAAAGAGAAATTTTCCGAAGGAAAGAAATCTGCTTTTGCAAGACTTGACGGTCTGAAAGTTAAAAATTCAAAAGCTCTTTATCAAGACGAAGACGGAGCTTTACTTTTCACTACTATGATGAAGATTATCAATTACTTCCGAGTTCCTAATCAGATTCTGTCTGATAAAGAAAAAGAAGCTCTGACAGATCCGGAAAATATTAAAGAGGCAGAAGTCTTGCAAGGTCGACTTACTAAAATTACCAAACATCGCAATGGTAAAAAAGATTAAATAAAATTAAAATTTAAATAAATTTTAATTAATTGTAAGCCACTAATAAGAAATGAATAACTAAAGCGACACCTAAAGCTAATCCTAAAGCCCAAGCAAACATAATAATTCTCCCGTTATCACTTAAAATTTTATTTTGTTTACTTTTATCACTATTAGAAGTACCTAGATTATAAGGCCCAGCTGTCCCGTCGTTGGAAGGAACAATAAAAGAATTAGCATGAATGGCTAAAGCATTAGGTTGGAAAACTGCAAAACAAACAAATAAAATTGGGAAAGAAAAAAGAAAAGTAAAAATAGTAATATGCCAATTTCTAACGATAATAATATCGTTCCCTGCTAGTGTTTTTAATCGCATTTTGGACGAACTCATTTTAAATAAATATAAATTATTTATTTAAATAAATAACAATTAAAAATGTCTTTTAATCCTAAACATGTAGGTCCTGGATATTGGGCTAATTGGCATACAACTTCTTTAATAGCTAATTCAAAAGAACTTAAAGATATTGTGGCTAAATCTATTGTTTTAGCCATAGAAACTTTTCCTTGTAAAAATCCCTGTCGAAGCGACTTTATTAAATACATTAAAGCAAATCCTCTTCTTCCTGCTGTGAAAAGCAACGACCCTTTATCACTTTTTAAATGGACTGTTAATGCTCATAATTATGTTAATGAAAAATTAGGAAAAAATATTTATAACTGGCAAGAAGCCAAAGAAGCCTGGGAAGGTAAAGAAGGTATTTGTTTTGAAAATTGCGGATTAAGTGAAGACGAAATCGTTGAAGAAAATGTAGAATATATTATAAAAAGTTATTGATTTTAAAAAATATTTGCATACCATTAGTCGGGAACGACTTTTCGTGATAACTTCTGAAAGGGAAAGAAAGGAAAACTTATTTTTTTATTAAAATTGATTTTTAATAAATAATATTGATTTTAAAAAATATTTGCATA
>Ga0208646_1001306_pt1 | contig 12278 bp, 6 predicted proteins | sample AntAceMetag02UK8_FD_184762 | JGI IMG/M metagenome (GOLD analysis project Ga0208646, IMG submission 184762) | Saline lake microbial communities from Ace Lake, Antarctica - Antarctic Ace Lake Metagenome 02UK8 (SPAdes) (version 2) | ecosystem: Environmental > Aquatic > Non-marine Saline and Alkaline...
TACAATGAAGGGAATGTTGTTCCCTCCAGATGGTGGAATATTTGAATTGAAGTACCCTAATTTTGACATATCAGGAAATGGAGTCTAATGTATAAAAGATTAAAATCTGATAAAGATACAATGATTACCAATAAGGTAATCAACGGAAGTCGAGTTACGGATGCAAATGTCGGTCTTGCTGGAACACTTGACTTATTCAAGCTTTATGATGAGTCTTCTATATCTGGCGTCAATAATGTAGATGAAATATCAAGACTTCTGATTCACTTTGATTTAGATCCACTTCGAAGCCTTACAGGCTCGATCCTAGACCTTTCTGACAATACTTTTAAAGCTACGCTTAAGATGAAGGACGTGTCCCAAGGACACACTGTTCCATCGAATTTTACAATAGCTGTTTTTCCACTATCTCAATCCTTCGATGAGGGCATAGGAAGGGACGTGAGAGTCTTTAGGGACTTAGACGTTGCCAACTTTATTACAGCATCTGTAAGCTCTGTATGGAATGCTGAAGGCGCCTCAGCGAGTGGAACGCTCGGCTCCACTGGTCTTGATATCATAGAGACTGGAAACATAGGGTCAGGATTGCAGAACTTGTTTGTAACACAAAGGTTTACTACAGGTGATGAAGACTTAGAAATAGACGTAACAGAGATTCTTTCTGCCACATTAATTGGTCTAATACCAGATCATGGATTTAGAATCAGCTTTTCAGGAACACAAGAAACCGATCAAAAATCAAGGTTTGTTAAGAGATTTGTTTCAAGACATGCAAACGATCCGAGCTTTCAACCTATTATAGATGTTGTTTTTGATGACTCAATTCAAGATGATCATCTAAATTTTTACTTTGATCTGTCTGGTTCTTTGTTTCTAAACAACTTTCATTTTGGAGTACCTGCAAATATCATATTCAACGGCGCCGAGATTTCTGGACAAAATTCTTTAGCTTTACGACTTACTTCTGGATCTGTTTCTAGCTCAACCTATTTTGAAAAGATAGTTACAGCATCACAACACTCTATAAATAACAACTTTCTAACAGGAGTGTATGTAGCAGATCTGGCTATCGATACTAATTCTACCTCATCATTAAGAAAAGAGATTGACGCGGCTGGATCTGGTACTTTTGTTGAAATTTGGCACTCTTTAGATGGAAATCAGGGATTTTTTACGGGAAGCTTAGTTGTAAAAACTGTTCAAAGATCTGCGTTCGATAACTCACGCGCTCGCCTTAATGTAAATATTAAGAATAATCGTGGAAGCTACCAACCAACTGAGCAGGCAAGATTTAGAATCTATGCACAAAACCCTTTATCTAGATTTGTTGCTTCAAAGTTACCAATTGAACAAAAGAGTTTGATTTTTCCAAACATGTACTATCAGATTCGAGATGCAAATAGTAAAAAAATAATTGTTCCATTCAATGAAGACAATAACGGAACGAGAGTTTCGATAGATAATAATGGAATGTATTTCAATCTATTTATGGAAGATTTGCCAGTAGGTAGGGTTTATGGAATAGAGCTGAAGTTTACAGACACTGGTGTTTCTAGCATTTTAGATTTTGATGAAATTGGTGCAGTGTTTAGAGTCGAAGTATGAGTCAACAAAACAAATTAAAGTTTAACAACCCAGGATTATTCCAACCCTCTGTAGTGAGGGGAGTAGTCGATTCAGGCACGGCTACTGGTCTAATTAACTTTAGTGAGGTAAGTGACAGAAATCTAGGAACAACATCTTCTTTTAGGTACGACTCACCTGGCGATGGAATTCGATCAACCCAGCAAGTAAATCTAGATTATAGCAAGTTTGAAAACCATACCTTTTTTCAATCAGCACAAGTAAATGTTCATCAAGCATTTGATAGAATCATTAATCATTTTGCTTTTGATGGAACTAGGAAAGAAGTTGAAGAATTTATAGATTCACTAACTGGGTTTGAAAAGCACATATTTGACAATATTCCTAAAAATATAGGATTCCTTTTCTTTTCTGGATCATCTGGAGCAAGCGGCGGAACACATATTCCTGTACTAGATTTTGCTGGCTCAGTATTTCAATCAATATCTACAAAACAAACAGGTGAGTCAGTATTAGACCCTGGTTTGAAATCGTTTTCTTGGGAGATGCAACTATATGTTCCTGAGCAAGTTAATGGAAATCAGACTATTTGCCAAAAGGTTTCTGGATCAAATCAAGGCGTTTCTCTCTTTCTTTCCGAATCATCTTCAACAACTTCTGCAAATTTAGTTTTTACAGCAGTTTCGGCCTCTGCAAAGCTTGAGGCGATAGCACCTCTTGAAAAGGGGAGATTCAACCACTTAGTTGCCACATTCAATAGACGACCAGGAATTAATCAGTTAAAAGTTTATGTAAATGAAAAATTGTCAGTAGAGTCAGATAATTTTATTGAGTTTGGACAAATTGATTTTACAGTATCTCCTTTCAATATAGGTTCTGGTTCTGCGATAGATACTTCTAGTGGGTTATTTTCACCAACAGAAACATTGTCTGGCGCACTCGATGAGTTCAGGTTCTTTCACGATGTCAGAACAATAGAGCAACAAAAAGCTTTTGCTCGAAAATCTATTTACCAAACACCAGATCTTGTTCTTTATTATAAATTTAATGAACCATCGGGTTCATTTGGAGAGACATCTACAAATAGAGTTGTTCTTGATTCTTCTGGAAACTCTTTGCATTCACAAATAAGTGAGGATGGGTTCAGTCTACTTTTGAGATCAACTAGCTCTATAGCGAATCCAATGTTGTCAGAGAATATCAATTTGAATCCTGTATTGTTTCCAAATTACCAACCTCTTATAGACTACAATGTTGATTTAGTTTCTTCTGCAACAAGATATGATTCTTCAAATCCAAATGTTATTACAAAGCTTGTTCCTCCACACTATTTCCTTGAAGGCCGAGCAGAAGAGGCTTTTGAAACAGTAGATGGTACTTTAGTTGATGCGTATACTGGTGAGAGTTTGCCTGGAACAGGAGAAACTGGACAAGCTCAATTATTACAATCAATATTGTTTATTTGGGCAAAGTTTTTTGATGAAATGAAAATAATGATTGACAACTTTGGAAAAACCTTACATGTCAATTACGATGGGAGAAATGCTGCAACAGATCAGCTTCTTCCAAAAATAGCAGAATATTACGGATTTTCCTTACCGAACTTATTCAACGGATCTTCTGTAGAACAATTTATAGACGCAGAAAATTTACAAAATGACTTTGGAAGCTCTTCATCTTCTTTGCAAAATGTTCAAAATCTAATTTGGAGAAGAATTCTTGTAAACTTAAAAGAGATAGTCAGATCGAAGGGGACTTTGCATAGCGTAAAGTCATTCATAAGGGCGATAGGAATAGACCCAGACTCTAACTTTAGAATCAGAGAATTCGGCGGTCCTACAAAAAGAAATCTTTCAAATCAAAGAGAGATAAGGACGGAGGTATCAACATTTCTTGATATGTCAGGAACTACATCTCTTATTAAGAGCCCTTTCTTGTCTGGGTCTAGAATTGAAGTGGGGTATCCTGAACCTAGTGGGACAATGCAAAGTAATGGTAGCCTTCATGGAATTTCTCCACTCGTCGGAGACGGCCTATTTACATCAGGCTCATGGACAATTGAGGGTATTTATAAGTTTCCCAAAAATAGAAGGGTTGGGGCAACAACTCAGAGTTTGGCAAGGCTGGTTGTTACAGGAACAACATCGGATTTTATTGGTGGAGAAATCCCGTACTTCAATATGCTTGCGATATCTGGTTCAGAAGAAGTTACGGTGTTTGCTCGTCCCTCTAGTGATCTTACTTCTGATTCAAATCTTTTACAGTTATCGCTTACTGGAGTTAATGTATTCGACGGAAATCAATGGAGTATTTCTGCTGGCCGCTTTAGAAATGATGATCCATCAGAGTATCTTGAGTCAGGTTTTGTAAAATCAGATGTAAGCTCCTCATTCTTCCTAAGGGCTGCGAGAGCGGATCGGGGAAGAATTGTAGAGGAATTTACAACTTCATCATTCTTTTTAGAGCACTCAAATAATGAAAGAAATGATGTTCAAGAAATATTGTCATCGACTATGAACCAGTTCGGTTCTCGATTAGTTATTGGAGAAGACACTTTTGATTCTGGATCAGGATTCTTGTACTTATCAGATACGGACATAGCTCCTGAAGCTGCACGGACAGTATCTTTTGAAGGAAAGGTCGGCCAAGTAAGGTTTTGGTCAAAAGGCTTATCTAAAAATGAGTGGAGAGAGCATGTTAGAAACTTTAAGTCTATTGGTGTAGAGGATCCTTTATCTAACTTCAATTTCGTAACAGATGCATCAGGGTCATTTGGTAGATTGAGGATCGACGCAGGAACAGATCAGGTTTTGACTGGATCTGATGCAAGCGGAAATATATTGGTGTTTGACTTTTCTCAAAATGACCTTCACTTAGTTGGGTCTGGGTTTGAGTCTACTAAGGACGTGATTAAGCCAGAAACATTTTATTTTGCGCATATTTCCCCCAAATTTGATGAAGCGTCAACAACAAATAAGGTTCGAGCACGAGGATATCAAAATTTTTCAATAGCAGAAAAGAACAACGCTACTTTTGGAACTGTTCACAAAATAGACGCTAATGAAATGCCTCAAGACGATACTAGATTTACAATCGATTTTAGTATAGTCGATGCCTTAGATCAGGACATGGTAAACATATTCTCCACTCTGGAGTCTTTAGACAATATTTTAGGAGATCCTGAACTTCAATTCTCCCCTGACTACCCTGGTCTAGAAAACCTTAGAGAAATCTATTTCAATAGACTGACGGGAAAGATTAATCTCAAGTCATTTTTCGAATTTTTCAAATGGTTTGATCGAAGTATTGGAACATTTATAGAAGCACTATTACCAAGAAAGACGAAATTTAGAGGTGTAAACTTCGTAATTGAAAGTCATATGCTTGAAAGGGCAAAGTATGAAAATCTGAATGTTGACCAATACCTAAATGCATCAGAAAGAAATACTCAAAAAGGTGCTATACTATTACAACAGATTGTAGGAGTAGTAAAGAAATACTAATATGTCTATCGAACCTTACATAGAAGCACCAGCAATAAGAGTAGTGGATCAACCTGTCTCAGGAGGTATTGATATTTCTTCGTTTGAAAGACTATCGCAAGGAGTATCTGTAAGGAGTAAGGTAAAAAGAAATGCTTCAATTCTCCCACAAATGGGAACAGGAGATCCTGACTTCTATTTAGAAAAAATAAGTTTCGATCAATCAAAGCCATTCGAAGAAGGTTCGTCATTCAGTGATCGAGAGAGAATCGTATCTGAAACTTACTTGCAAGACCCTACCCAATTTGGAGGATCTGAAATTTTAGTTGGAGACTTTTTGCCTATTGATGGTTCTCTTGAGCCATTAGAGATTCGAGGAATAGCTTCTTTTAAGAGTCAACCACCATACGAGAGATCGATCAAAGGCGCACTTATGGACGGAAACCTTGATAGATTTGGGAAGTCAGATGTAAAAAATTCTTTCTTTGAACTTATTCAAAATGATTCTTTTGATTATTTTTTAGATTCGGCAAATACCATTGTAAATATGTTTCTTCCTGGAGTTAGTGGAGACTCTGAAAGAACTGTCAACCCTTTTGATGATTCAAGTATTTATAACAAATTTTTAGTATCATCAGATAATACGGAAATAAATTCTGTAATATTGGCAATGACCGGAAGTTCAGATGATCACTTTTTGAGAGATCGTACAAAGTCTTCTACTTCAGGCTTTATATACTCTAACAGGGAAGGGACTGACTCACTCGCCTTTGGGGGTCTACTAAGATGACAAGTAATGTTTTTAAAGGCCTGCCACCTAGAGTGGACATCAGAATCAGGGATTCAATAACAGGATCTTATCCTACAATAGCGAGAACTGGAGACTCTAGAACTGGAGGGTTTGCTATATCGTTTGATGATTCCAAAACAGTTATATTTAGCAACTCTTCCCTCATTAATCTTCCAACACGACTGAATGTTAATTCTGAGGCTCTATCATCTGATTTAGAGACTGACATATCTGTCATAGGCAGAACGCTTAAGGGAGTGTCTGATCCATTTGTTGTATTTCCAGGAGGAGAAGAGCCACAAACTCCATTTTTTGAAGATAAAAAGCTCTATGAGCAAGGAAGAACTAGTGATTTTTATCTAACAGGTTCAACTGTAAAAGATACAACTTTAGGATTTCAGTCCAAACTAGTATCTAAAACAGCATTGAGATATTCTTTTCCGATAACAAGCAGCATCAAACTATCACCAAATACTTCTTCTATATACTATTACGATTTTGATCTAATGGCCTGGGAGAGGATAAGGCGAGATCTAGAAACAAGTCATCTTGATGGGTCAAGCGAAGGCATTTTGTCACTTGCTGGAAATGAAGAGTCAAAACTTTTTAATTATATGGGAACTATGATTTTGACAGGTGCATTGAATGGAGCTGGGCAATCTGGTATTGGTTCTAGGCCAAGCGAAGGCGGTCTTATTCGGGCACTAAATCCTGGCCCGAATGAAGTTTCAGGAGCCATGACTAGGCTGTCAAGCTACAAAGCAGAAGATAGAAACCTTTTTTCACCAGCAATCTCTCATCCGTTCTTGTTAGAAAAGGTCATTGTAGAATTTCCGATATCAACAGGTCCTGGTTGGATGGATGATAAAACTACTTTAGAGACGGGCACGGGTGACGGATATTCTGCTGGTGGTCCATGTTTGACTTTTGCTATACAAAAACAATCAAAAGATAATCATAGAGAAGTTATATTGAGTGGAACAATAATCCCAGTTGGAGATAACTTTTCATCAGAATTCTCAACAAAAGGTTTTCACACAACACCACAAGGTTTTTTGTCTTTTGCAAACCCTCATGTTGTTATCTCAGGAACGAATAGTCAATATTCTGGAACCATTAAGATGGAGCTATCTCCACATGTATCAAATGGTGTTGTTAGTCTTGGTTTTGCAACAGCTTCAATAGATATTGGTCCAACATTCGGAGAGTCTCTTATTATAGCTAAAAATCCATTTGGAAGATCTATGGATGGATCGTCTTCTGGACGCTCTTATTTTGGAAAAGATTTTGTGTCACCAGGAAGTGTAGATCAGATTAAGTCACCACCTCGATACAGCTTTACCCCTTCCATAAAGATATACAATGTAGAACAAGGAGCGTATTCTCCATACCTTTTGTTACCTGGAGATGAGCTTTTATTTTCCATATCTAAATTTAGACCAGTTCATGATGGGGACTTTATTGAATTTCCGACAACTCAGAATATGGTTTTGACTGGTGCCCATGATGTAGACATGATTACAGGAACCATGAATGTTGTTTTTTATGGAAGTCAAATAAGGGAAGGGGTAGAGCATCATGATACGTTGAATCAACTTCTAACATCAGATGCTATTCACGAATCAATTCAGTCAAACATTCCTGCTGTCGATCAATTTGATGTTGAGGGAAGATCTTCTTTTGAAGGCTCTTATTTAGATCAGTATATAACTGGTAATCTTTCAGATTCCTCTAGGGGAATCTATGGAAGTACAATTCTTGGAACTACGCCTCAATTTAGCTCATCTTTGTTGAGAGGCGTAAATGTTCAGTCAAGTGAAAGATATTTTGATACCATGATGCCAAGACCAGACGAGATTTGGTCTAGAGATGGATTTAGTATATTAGATTTTAATGCTATTTTTGCAACCAATACTGTTGGAGTATTCGTTATGGGTTCAAGAAATGTGTCAGATCCGAGTTCTCCTGATACAGAGTATTACAATACAGAATGGATTCGCTCATACCCGTTTGAACCAAGGTATCAAGATATAAGCAGGACAGTTTCCCCACTCAATAGTGTTGTAAATGAAAATGGATATATTGTTTCTTCTGTTGCAATACTTAGATCAATTCCTACACAGAACTCTAAAGAGCAAGAGTTGTTATCTGACAATTTAGATTATGGAGTATCTAGTGAGTCTAAACTTCTAAAGTCAATATACGGAATAGGTATTGGTTCAAGTGGATCTGCCGAATTTTTACAAGAAGAATCGACACCAACAAGTTATAGATTTATGAGAAGAGTGTCTATTCGAGGCTGGAAATATGGAATTCTAAATGGGCTACCACAGAATAGTAGGGCTATATTTAGATATGATCATTTTGGGCACTTTAGAGACATGCTGGAGCAACGGCCATATTCTAAATATTATACAACGATGGACGAGAACAATAATATTGTTACACCCATAATAAGCACGTCACCAGTAAGTGTTAAATTTTCAGAAATTGATCCTGAGAGCACATTTAGTAGCAATGTATCAACAGAGGCAACGTCTTCGTTACCATACTTTGATGCAGACAAGGGAGATGCTGGGAGGAACAGGGGTCCTCTTCCTGACGTAGAAATTGTATTACCGTAAGTCTATTCTCAATACTTCGTCTTTGTAATCAATATTGCTATTATGCAGTATAATGGCATATAGAAGTATTTTCATGTTTCGAAAGTTTTTCTCAGACGATATTTAGTTCTACAGGTTTAGGGATGGCAGGTATTCTCAATAGCAAAAATCGTATCTTAGATACAATAATTACACGCGAAGGTCGTAGACAGATAGCTAGTGGGGATATTCGTATAAGGTTTGCATCATTTAGCGACAGAAGTACCTTTTATCAAGGAGATATCCTTAGTGGAACTGCTGATGCCAGTGAAAGACTGTTTTTTGAAGCGGCATCAGTTCCACAAGACAGGATTACATTTGAGGCAGATGACTCAGGAAAGCTAATGCCACTAGAGTCAGAAGGCGGATTGAATGTATTTGGTGGAAAAATAATCTCTGGATCTCAATCTGCTGGTACTAGAAAATTTGTAACATCTAGTAATGTCTTTTCGTCTCTATCAAATGACTTGTTGAGTGGTTCTTTAAATAACTTTGATAAGTTGAGAATTATTGGAAGTAATGACTTTTTCTCAGACGAGACAAATTTTAGAATATCTGAGACTCAATCAGTATTCACAATGACTGACGATCTTCCAATATCAGAATCAGAAATTCAGGCAATATCTGTAGATAAGGTAGATAGCCTATTTCAAGACAAGAGACTGTCCCATATTGACAATTTCAAATTCCTACCACCCAGAAATTCGCCTTCTTTAGATAACCCTAAGGGTTCTCAGATGGGTGAGTATCGTCCACTAAATCAGTTAGGAATCTTTACATTCGAAGATTTGATGGGCGATTTAGAGGGTTTAGAGTCTCAAACAGTTGAATTTACAGAAACCTCAAGAACAAACAATATTTTTGCTCAACTATTTGAAGTGTCTCCAAATAACATGTCTAAGCTAGATGTTATTGATTTTGGCTCATTTCCATTTGAAAGTGGAGATGCTCATGTTTTCTTCGCTGGAAAGGTGTATTTAGATAGTATGGGCAGACATACGTTTGTTAATCTATTTACTATGGTGTTTGAGTAGCAATGAAGTTCATTAAGCCAAAATTGTCATCTGATATTATCTCTATTGATAATGTGAACTTTGCTTCTTTAGCAAGGTATGGGAAAGGGTTATCTGTATACAACTTCTCATACACCATAGATACGGCTGCTGCCCTTAAGAAGAATGCATTTTCAGTTAAAATCTACATTACTCCAAAAGATCTTCCAAAACCACAATCAATCTTTACTCTAAACTCAGTAAGTCAAAATCCATCGCCTTTAGCTATTGTTTCAAACATTCTTCAGATAAGTTCCGTAAAAAAAGATACGAAGAATAATAACTTAAATTTAGCAATTCAGCCACAAATAAGCGATTTTACAACGAGTATTTCAAATTCAAGTCTTCTAGCGCCAACAAAAAAGACTACATTCAATTTGATGCCAATTCAAGCGATATCTCAACAAAGTGCTCCTGAACCGATTCTTCAACAAACAATATTTAAAGCTCAGCCCACAAGTAAGACAGTTCAGTCCCTAAGCTTGTCATCAATCATCAAAGACAAGATAGATCCCGGTGAAATAACCACAAATTTTAGCACTTCTTATACTAATAGCTTTAAGGGGGTCTCGACAATAAAAGCTTTATCTCCACTAAAGGCGATCAATCAAATAGCTTATAAGACTCTTACTAGTTTTAATCCATCAAATACAATGGATAAGGGTTTGCAAATTTCAACAGTTATTCCTATTGTGGTGAAAAACTTTAACACAATAGAAACGATTGGTAAAACTATGTCGTTTCAACCAAATTTTCTAAATGGACTGGGAGAGTTTCAGGTTCACTTTGAACTTATTGGAGAAAATGGGATTGTTTTACAAAAGATTTCTAAAAAAGTTGATCACGCCCAGAATTTAAAAATTATTCAAACTCCAACCATTCCACCAATTGTAAATGTTGTTAGTTTGAATAAGCCTGGAAAAAATCTTTTAGAAATAAGTCAAAAAGACAACAATGCTGTTTCTGTATCAATTTATAGAAAGGCGATCAAGAAAACGAAAAGGCTTGAGGGTGCAGAATATGTTTTTGTTTCTAAATTAGACTTAAAAAGGAGTGATGGGACAATTGTGTTTGAAGACTTAGTTGGAAATGCTAGTGATATAATATATCGAGTAATTCCATCTGGTGAAATAGATCAGATTGGAAGCGTCTACACAAATGTTGTTGCTCCATCTGTTAGGACAAAAGTTTCAACAAAACTTAGTAATCGACTTGTATATGCAGGAGTAATCGCTCAAGTTGCACAGCAGGGTGTTCAAGTAGAGGTTTTTAGCTTGCCGCCTGGAGTCTCTGCAATAAGGGTTCTCACAAGAGATAAGACAGTTTTTGAGAAAAAATTTAGAACTGTTCCATCTAAAGATTTAAATAAGTCAACTGTTCCAGTTTCTGACACTGAGACAACATATACCTTTTTAGACAAACTAGTTAAATCTGGTCATGTTTATGAGTATTGTTGTATTCTTCTTTTCGAAAATGGAGATGAAGAGTTGGCAACAGGTTGTGACTACATTGAATACACTCCATTTTCCGTAGGTATTGTTGATACTACGATGTCTTTGCCTAGAGTTCGAACAATAAATTCGGGTTTAGATGTTCAATTTAAGATAGTTTCCAATATTTCCAATAATGATTCGACAATACTTAAGGCTCTACTGGAAAAGCAAGGTCTTGCCTCTCTTTATCAAAAAGAATTAGAGAATGAAAAAGCAAATTTTGACAACTTAATAACTCATTCGATAAGAAGAGTAGATTTGTCAACAGGAGAAAGCGAGCATTTTGGAACTTTTTCTGGGGATGTATTTAGCGACGCAGCTAATCGAGAAGTAAATTCTGTTACCCCACTGAAGTCAGGTCGAACATATCGATACATCGTATCAGCTTTACTTCGCGCACCAAACTCTTTGTTTGAAAACACAACAGAAACAAAAGAGAACAGTGTTGGAATAAAGGTAGAGATCTTGCCTTTAAAGTTTCTACACCCAGTTACATTAAGTAAAGGAAATATAGTAACTCCAGAATCACTAAAGTCAAATCATAGCAAGGGAGCCTTTGAATTTGGAAATGTTGGGAATTTTGTAAGTCAGGATGTAACAGTAGAGATGTCTCAACCAAGAATATACAATGCAAAAGTTACTAGATTCAATGAGAGAATTACTGTATTAAGATGGAACGTTTCAGGGTCGAAAGACCTAATTGACCACTTCCTAATCATTACAGAAAGGTTCGGAGCAGAAGAAATTATTGGAAAAGCTCATACGAAATTTTCATCAAATGTTATTCAATTTTTAGATATGGAAACATCAAAAGAGCCTGGTTCATTCCGATATAAAATAATCCCAGTATATAAAACATATGAACATGGTCCAATGCTAATTTCTGACGAGGTGATTGTATAATGACTGGATTAAAATTAAACTTGTCCCCTATAAAGGTAGGGAACCTAAACATGCAGGCGGTTCAGTCGCAAGCAAATACTGAAAATGAAGAAACTCCCCCTATAGTTGTCGGAAAGTCCAGCATAGCAACAAATAATGGGTTTCCAATATTTCAGGCTCAAACTTTACCAAGCTCAAATAAGTTTACTCAAGTACAGTCAACTTTACCAAGCCTAAATACTGTTTTTCCCCTATCTCCATTTGGACTAAACAGCTTTCCTATTAGTCCATTAACATTATCTTTCAACCCAATAAAGCTTAAGGGGATTTCAAATCAAAGACCTGAGATTCTT
>Ga0208646_1001311_pt1 | contig 12267 bp, 10 predicted proteins | sample AntAceMetag02UK8_FD_184762 | JGI IMG/M metagenome (GOLD analysis project Ga0208646, IMG submission 184762) | Saline lake microbial communities from Ace Lake, Antarctica - Antarctic Ace Lake Metagenome 02UK8 (SPAdes) (version 2) | ecosystem: Environmental > Aquatic > Non-marine Saline and...
CTACGCCTTGGTCAAGAGCTTTAACGCTTGCAATGCTAGTAAGCTCTGAGTCCATCAAAGCACCAGCGGCTGTGACGTTGGTTACATCTGTAACATCTGCTAAGGCTTCAATGCCATCTAGCTTAGTATGATCAGCATCTGTAAAGACATTAGAGTCACTCGCGGCTTCCACGGCTGTACGAATCTCTGCATCAGTTTGGTCAGCAGTTGCTGAAGCTTCAATAGCATTTAGCTTTGTGTGATCTGCGTCTGTAAAGACATTGGAATCTGTAGCGGCTTCTACGGCTGTACGAATCTCTGCATTTGATTGGTCTGCGGTTGCGGAGGCTTCAATGCCATCTAGCTTTGTACCATCTGTAGCAACATCACGACCATCAAAGGTGCTGTTAGTTGTAATAGCCCCTGTCATAGCACCACCAGCTTTAGGCAACGCAACGTCTGCTGTAGTGCCTTGTGCGGCAGTAGCATAGTCCGTAGAATCAAAAGCCTTAACCTGTGCAAGGTTAGTGACTTCGCTATCCATTAGTGCGCCAGCGGCTGTTACGTTAGCTGTATCAGTGACATCAGCGTTAGTTTCAACAGTATCCAGCTTAGTGCCGTCTGTGGCTACGTCACGGCCGTCTATAGTGCTGTTAGTCGTCAAAGCGCCTGTGATGGCAGGGGTAGCCAAGGTTTTGTTCGTAAGTGTCTGAGAGCCGCTTAGCGTGGCTACAGTGCCATCTATGGCCATTGTTACGCCGTTTCCTGACGCAGTAGAGGTTACACCTGTACCGCCAAGCAAGCTCAAGGCTTCTGAATCTAAATCAATTGAGATGCTTGTTGTGCCATCAGTCAGGTCGAGGTCTTGTGCAGTAACTTGAGAGTCTACGTAGGCTTTAACACTCTGCTGAGTTACTAGGGCTGTTGCGCTATCACTAGCCATGTTGTCTTCATCAAGAATGTTTGTGACTGTAACAGCACCAGTACCAGACAATCCGTCAAACTCTACAATGCCATCTACGTCTACGTTGCCTGTGACAGTAATGTTTCCACCAACTGTAAGGTTGCCCGTAGCTGTCAGGCTGTCGATGTAAGCGTTCTTGAAACGCAAAGCATCCGTGCCTAAGTCTACGTCACTGTCAGTAACTGGATACACTATACCATCTTCAATACGCACTTGTTCAACCGCACTGCCGCCTACTTCTACAAAGATGCTCCAGCGGTTGTTGGTACTATCAACTACAATTTTGTTTTTAAAATCTGCATCACCAATGATTTCAATGTTGCCACCTTCACCAGCGCCCCCATCGTGTTGGTGTCCGGTTGTGCCCGACGCAGCATACGCAAAAGCATTTACGAGCTGGTTATATTCATCATTAAACAACGATGCTGTAATGGTGTCGCCGTCTGTTAGGCTACTTTGTCGTGTATAACTTGTTCCTGCCATCTGGGTTATCTCCTGCCTGCTGGGACGTAATTTATGTATATGCCGTTGATTGCGTAGGGTGCATTCTGATCTTTGCTACTAATTCTAAAGCTACAAGAATGTCCGCTGCCCTGTAGGGCTTGTCGAAGCATAGGGTCGTTACTTGCTCCGAAAATAGCTGTTCCAAATACTGCAGCTCCAAAGATTGCTGGGAGCGGAACAGCATCTAAAACATAATCAGGCGGCTGTGGTATTGATGTATCTTCGTAATCGTAACGCACTCTAAGTGTTGGTTGCACTTCGCCTTCGGGCGTAATAGAGATTTTTGCGTAATGTAAAGTCTTTCGAGTTCCGATGTCACCAAAGTCATAGTTAGGTGTTGAATACTGTGCGTCAACATTAAAAGCTGCGCCGCCTTCATAAAAACTATTTCCTTCGTCATGGTTATAAACATAGCCGTCTAAATCTCCGTGGAACTCTCTCTCTACTCCATTTGCACTAAAGCCTGACATGAAGGCTGTAGCTTGTATGCCTTTTGTTTCTGACCACTCAAAGCCATTAGATGTAAGTGTTCCTATAATGCCTTTGGAGACTTTTGAAGATTCTCCGTCTATTGTATAAAATAATCTGTATTGCGACTTGCTTCGTAGCACTGAACTCGCTATTGTGTACGTATCAACTGACTTAGCAAGAGTTGAAGTGATAGACTGTATCTGTCGGCTTACTGAGCCTAACTCAACGTCACCAATACGAGATGTACCAGCAACAGAACGAATGCCATCAGGACTTAAAAATACTAAGTCACCGCCAATCTCCTGAATGCTGTGATCACTCAAACAACCTACGTTTTGTGTAATAGGTACAATAGCAATGTTGTTACTGTCGTTAATGTTTATAAGTTTATGTAAGCTATTACGACAAAAGATGATCAAGTCATCTCGAAAGCTTTTAAGTCCAATCACTTGATCAGATAATTTTATACTTCCAGCACCTGCGCCGTTAAAATTATCAGGCTCAAAGTTATGGCTGTAATAAACAGTATCTTTAGCTGCATCAGCTCCAGCAACTACTAAGTGGTGATCGTGTACAGCGCATGTAGAAGGAGCATGTGTGTTTGTTACTGTGATTTCTTCTGCAAAGAAAGTCCTAGTATTTAAAACTCCAGTGCCTTCCATGTGAAAGTAAAAAGGTTTGTTTACTCCATCACAAATAATAATCTGACCGTAGTCAGTGTTGCCTTCGTACAACGCAAAGCTCGATTGTTTTTGACTTGTTCTGGCGGTAAAGTCTCTCCCAGTAAACGCTGTGTAGTTATCTCCTGTGCTTGCAACAGAAGCCCTATTAATTTGTAACCAACTATTACCATCAACACTAAAGAAAACACCATCGCCTGAACATACTATAAGGCCATCTGCGTAAACTTCAAGGCCTAAAATTTTATTATTTCCATTTGGTCGTGTGTCGCCAAAAGCTGTGTAGCCGTTTACACGGCGATAGCCACCATCAGGATCGACTTCAAAGTTTATAAGCTTTGTAGCTAATCCGGGCTGCGCAAGCATCTCAAGCTGATTGAGGTTAGTATTTAAACCTCCTTTGCACGAGATACCAAAGGGTTGGGAAGCTGCCATATTATACGAATCTCATTCTGTCGTCTTTAATGTAAGTAGGCGAAGGTTCAATAAGGTTTGACCGCATGCTGCGTAAACCCTTCTTGTAGTCATCAAGTGCAAATGCAGCAGCTTGAGGGTTATCTTTGAACTGCCAAATATAATATCGTGCTTTAGCTAAAAGAACTGAGCTGTACATCTCAGGAAACACAAGAGTGTCTGAGTATGCAGTTAGTTTTGTAGGGAGTGTCCACGCATAGAACCACACGCGGTACGCTTTGTCTGGAATAGGGCTGAGGCCAAATCTGCGGCCGTCAGGACTTCTAATAACTCTATTAGGCTGACCGTATTGTTGAGTGTCAGCGTCATCTAAATTCTCGGAGACTCGTCTAAAGTCTTTCCATGCTTCGGTAGTCATGAAGCGCAGGTTGCTTCCCATGTAAGGGGCTGTTTCGCCGGTAACGCCGACCGTAGTGATGTAGAAGTTTTCCCAGTCAATAGAGCCATAGTCAGTTGTAACGCCGTCGCTTGCGGGTTTCAACTCATAGAAGCGTGTGCCAGTGACTGTCTCGACATAGGTGTTGCCGTACATTGGATCTACATCGCCGCTTTCAACAACAGATAAAAAAGGCCACTGCGGCTCCTCAGTTATGATGTCAAAGTATGCACGATTAAGAGAATCTTTTACATGCTGCTGGACTCCTACCGCTGATGCAAAAGAAGAAGCTGTTAAAGAAACTTCATTCAGTTCGCGTAAAAGCTCGTTGGTTAGATCTAAGTAGGATGTGGACATGTTTATTTAGCCTGTGTAGTTTCTGAAGTTGTTTTATCTTTCTTGCCGAAAATTGCATCGTAGTTGTCGTTATACTTCTTTTTATTTTCTGCTTTGTACCAACTTCCTGTATCGCCAAATATTCTGTTGTTCTGATTGTTTCTTATTTTAACTCTGTTAGAATCATTTCCTATTTGAGGCATCCTTAATTCTCCTTTTTAAAAACAGAGGGGCTTTTACACCCCTCGTTTCCTTGACTGTTACTTAGTCAATTTCGTAGAACGCTGATACGAGTGCATCAGGACGCAATACTTTAGCACCATATACGTGCAGGCCGCGACAGATATCACCAAAGCTATCTGGGTCACGGATGACTTCAGTGCTGGTAATGGTCTGTGCAGTAGCAGTAGAACTAACGTGGCCAGCAAGGATCTGACCAGCAGCAGTAGTGCCGGGGATGTTGTTAGACTTGTACATGTCAAAGCCACGCAGCTTGCCTGAAGATACCAGACCGTTACGGATAGAACCTTGACCAGCATTGAAGTCTACAGACATTAGCTTAGAGCTAGACTGAGAGAGCTGCTCGTAGAACGCAGGAGGGGCCAAGAACCAGCGGCCTTCTTCTGGGATGTTCTGCTCGTCAAGAAGACGGGCCATGTGAGCCATCAGATCCAATGGATCAGTAGCACCAGCGATGTCGATAGCGCCTGAACCGTCAAAAACACCGGCAGCCAAGTTAGTTGCGCTGTCAGTACCTAAGACATGGTTGGGGCTTGAGGCTGAAACACCAGCAAACATCTTAGCAATTACGCCAGCATCGAAAGCATCACGCAGAGCGTAAGCGGCAGATGAGGAAGCAACTTCTTTAAAGTTTACATGGGACATTGCAGTTTCAATATCATCAACTTTAAATTTAAAGGCGTTAGCCACATCTACAATCAAAGTAGTTTCTACGTCAGTCAGTTTAGTTTGTGTTACGTCAGCGCCGCGCTCATACTGATATACGGTGATGGTAGGCTCTTTGATGATCTTTACAGAATCGCCATAGCCAGAAATCTCACCAGCATAATCAGTGTTAGTAATAGCTTCAGCTACAGAAGACTTTCGGAAGAAGTTAAGAACCTTCTTAGAAAATACGGACGGTAGGAAAAACTGGTTGGTTTGACCTGAGCCGTCACTAGCGAAGTTACCAGCGGTGGTGGTGCTTTGTTCAAATGTTGAGTCGGATACGTTATAAGCCATTGTGTGTTACTCCAAAAAAAGACAATTAATTAAGGTGCTATTCTGCCTTCCATTATAGCCAAGTCAATTTCACTTTCATATTTATCGAATTGAATCATAGACAGTTTAGCAATTTCCCGTTGAGACCAAATCTTTGGCTCCTTAGCGTTTATTTCAGTAGTCCGTGTAGACACCATATCGGCTGCAGAAGACTTGGGGGTTTGTGATTTATTTGTCTTAGGCTTGCTTCCAATTTGAATACCGTTTTCCATCTTATAAAGGTCGATAGCTTTGATTGCTAGGGCAACATTATCTGGGTTATTATAGATCCAATCTTGAATTGCTTCAGGTTGTTCTTTAGCCCATCCATGAAACTTGTCATCCCCACGAATATCTTCAAAATCGGGATGACGGCTTTTGAGACTTGCTTCTGCTTCTTTACGTTGGGTAGCTGCTTCACGTTCTTCCATCACAGACATCTTTTGTTTAAAAGCTTGCATTTGTTGTTCACTTTGTAAGTGTGCAACAGTCTCTACTGTTTCATATAAATCAGGGTACTGCTCTCTAAAGCTTGCAAGATCTTCGGGTGTCTTAGGCGGCGCATATGCTGGTTGCATTTCTGTTGCGGCTGCGGTAAGTTGGAGTTCTTTCTGCTTAAAGTCGGCAATCTTCTGATCATAATGCTTCTTTAAATCATCGTATCGTTTCTTATAATTTGTTCTTCCTTTGGGTTCATCCTCTTCTTCTACTGCGGGGGCCGCTTGTTTGCGGGTGGCCTGCTGAGGTTCTGCAAAGAAAAGCCCATCCGCTTGTCCTCGACTTGGTGCGTCTTGTGTATGCCAAGACTTTTTCGAGTTGTACGGGTTGGCAGTTGGCTCTTCAAATTGTTCGTTTGCGTTAGACATGTGCGTCACACTCCGTTAGGGGCTTGTCAGTTTTCAAGGTGGCTGTATTATTCGCGTTTATAACACAGGGTCTTGTTACGTCAAGGTGGCCTCTGGATTTTTAAGTTGTGATAAAGGGTTCAGATTTCTGAAGTAGCTTTATCGTGGTCGTACACTTGGCATCTGGTTAGCGTCAATCATCATACTATTGATGTTTTCTTCTTCTGGAGTCTCGTCCATTGGGACATCATCCACCATGCCACCAAATGCTTTCTTCATTAAACCACCGTCATAGGCTTTCTCAGCTTCGTCCATCATAGTTTGTAGCTGATCAGCGCCCATTTGATCGGTAGCCTTTTTGGTGAAAACAAATTCACCGTCCGATAGCCTTGCGGGAATCGAATCTGATGTGCCATCGCCGGGGCCGTTTACAGCTCCTTCGCCAGCAAATTCTCCTGCAACATCCATAACCTTGTCAAAGATGCTACTTAGACGCTCGTCAGTTTCTAGAACGCCCATTAAATATTCTTGGTCTTCTGAGTCTAAAGACTCTCCTAAGACATAGCCCGCGTAATCTTCTTCCATCTCTGCGTCTGGAAGTTGAGACGCTTCTACTTCTTCTTTTTCGTCTTCAGGGATGTTGTCATAAGTGTCAACAGGCATGTCATCATCTTCTTCCATTTCCATTTCAGGTGGAGTAAGAAGTGAACCGCCTCCAGCCTTTTTAGTTCTTGTATACGTTACATCAGAGTTATCTTCAGCGGCTAAAGCAACTTTAACAGGGTATGTTTTTCCCTCGTCATTTGTAAAGTCAAAAACATCTAAGCCTTCTTTTTGTGCAGATGCAAATTCTTTTTCAAATCTGCTTTCCTCTGGCGCAGTTATTACATCATAAGCTGATTTACCGCCTATAAGTGCGACAGCAGCCTTAGCTCCGCCTTTAAGTTGTTCAGTTGTCTTAAAAGCTTCTGTGCGTTTTTTACCTACTACAACGCCACGACCTTCAGCAGTTCTTCCGGGAGTTTTTGCATCAACGCCTGAAAGCTTATCTAGCTCTTTGTTTGTTTTAACTTTAGCTTTCTTACCTGCCTTTGCAACTGCCTTAACTACAGAGCCTAAAAAGTATCCTTCGCGTTTATCATATTGCATCTCACCGCCAGACATCTTATTGGCGCGGGACATGTTGCGATCCATGTTTCTTTCGGCTTCTTCAGCTTTTAATTGCTTTTCCATCTCAGGAGAAACTTCGCCGGATTGCATTGCGTTGTTATATTCAGCAGCTTCCTTAGCGGTTGAAGCTTCCATCTCAGCAATGCGCTTCTTTTGTTCCACATGCATTCGGTAACGTCTGTCATCTGATGTTTCGGGCATAATCTTAATCCTCAATTCGTTGTTTGGCTTCGCGTACTTGATCTTTTAGTTGCAACAAACTAACCAGAGAACTCACTTTCCCCTGCCTGCGGAACATTTCCAGTTCCGATGTTGCCACCGCCAGTCCCTGTAGCTCCAAGTTCTTGAGGTTGAGGAGATGCTCCTTGAGCGCCTCCCACAGTTCCTTGTTGGCCGTTAGGGGCGACAGCTTCGCCGCCAGTTGCTTGTCCAGCATTTTGCGCTCCTATGATTTTTGCCATGATTGCAGCTTCTTCAGGATTATTAAGGATCTCATCAGGATCTAAGTCAAGGCTGTAAGCCAACTCACTAACGATCTTAGAGATCTTAACAAACGGTGCAATAGCTGGGTTCTGAGCGGTCTGAAGGAACATAGTCAAACGTTGACTGCGTACTTCTTTTTGCATTAGGCTGTTTGTACCCATTGCATGTATCTCTAAATCACCCTCTACGGCCAACTCACCGTCAAAGAACTGCATATTCCATTGGTAATAAGACCTTCCTAGTGGTCGAAGCAAGAAGTCATCTATGTTTTTCACTACTGTTTTAATATTTAAACTTGCTGCGCCCAACAACATAGACATACCAGAAGCTGTACGAGTCATACTCTGTACGCCTGTCTGTCCATGCGAGTAGCTTGGGATTCCGGTCTGCTCATCTGCAAGCTGACGAAACTTGTCAAACATCATCATGTTTTCTTGTGATGTGTTAGGGAATTTCAAGCCATGAATAGCCTGACCTTGCATCCCTGCTTGCCTACGAAACACCTTGCCGGGGTATATTTCCATTGACTGCCCACCAACTAAGGCAGACTCATCTACGTCAAAGACTAAGGAGCCTGATAACGCTAAATTGTCAATTGCCATACGTGCATGGCCGTTCATTATTTGTTGGGAGTCGTCCATATTTTCAGCAACGCCAATACCAAAGAAAGAATAAGGATTACGCTCGTAAGGAAAGGCATTGTAGGGGAGCCGGTACGGAGTAAAAGGGTTAACAACCCCGCGTAGAAGCTTACCGTTACTGATCCAAGCATTAACTTGTACTTCATCTAAGTCGTCCACTTCGTCTGGGAGTTCCATACCGGCGTCGCGGGCATACTGCGCATCCATAACTCCCCAGTACTCTAAAACTTCAAAAAGTCCATCTCCATACTCTTCAGTACGTTGATCATCTTTTAATTCATGCTCGTAGTCTTTTTCAACATAGTTCGAACCCATAACAAGACAGTCACGGATTTGATCTTTGTTAAAATGCGGAAGCTTTGCAAGGCCTCTGAGCTGTGAACGGTTCATCTTGTGTCTATGAAATGCATATTCACAATCGTCCATTGTATTTGCATTAGGATCTGGAAAGAAATCCCAGATGCTGACAAACTCAATGCGCGGAACACGCACAGTAAGAGGATTATAAGTTCTTTCGCCTGTTTCTTCGTCCTTTACCCAGCGACTCAATGTCTTGTTGTGGTTGAACGGGCCTTTAACAACCCCTGTACCAAACAAAGCAGCCTCAAACAACGCATTGCGAAGCTCTGAAGAACCATTAGACTCTTCAATCTGGTCGTGAATAAGTTTCTGCATCAAACGCGCAGCATCTTTAGCTGGAGCTACTTCTAAAGCCTGTGGATCAGGGCTTGGGCCCTCGTTAAAATTGAGCTTGCCGCTAATTTCTCCTGCCTTCACAACTTTCTCAAAGGCCGACTCGCCCGAAGAGAACGTAGCGCCTGCTTTCAAGACTTTTCCGTCTCCTGCAAAGCCTACGTCAAAGGGGTTTACTTCTTCCTTTTCTTCTTGCTCTACTTTGGGAGCGTTGGAGCTTTCAATTCCGGGGGAGCTGTCTAAATGTCTGTACGTAGAAACGCCTTCTGGGACTTCTGTGGCTTTGACGCCAATAGGAAACTGACCAGTGCCAAAGATAACGTCTACTAACTGACCAAATGCTGCGATCACTTTCGTTTTAGTCACTTTGATGAAGACTTTAGATTTCTCGGACTCACGAAACTTTACATTCTTAGCGTATAAACCACGGAAGTTGTGGTACGCCTGTAGCCAACGGGCCTCATCATGCTCTCTAGCTCTTTCGGACTGAGCAAAACGATCCTCGATTAAACCGACAAACTGGAGACGTACAGATTCTTCTAGATTTAGGTCGAGTCCACTCTCACCTTCTACAGGCGAGAAGTAGATCTCTCCAGCGTTTCCAAATAAACCGTTTTCTTCATTGCTCATATAAGTTAATATCCAAAGGTTGAATCAACAGGAGCATAACTACGCTCTCTGTGGAACTGTCTCATTTGGTTCAACGTGTCGTTGATGCGCGGTCGAGACATAATCAGATAACGTAGTGCATCGTATGCGTGATCGGGTGCATGTGTATCTACGTCTTCTGGGTTACGTTTATCCAGAGGAATACTTTGAAGTTCGCGTATCAGGTTAGGGCATGTATTAAATAATTGTATTCGAGGCCTTCCGCTTTGCATAATCTTCAAGTATTCATGGATTTGAATCTTTCCTTGTACTCTATTCTTGTCTGCTCTTCTAAGCTTGTGTCCAGCTCTCTGAAGAGTTTCACCGATTGTTGGGCCTCCAACACCTGTACGACTCCAACACGCTGTATCTAAAACTCCCGGAACTGAGAAAGGATCTCCTCTTTCCATATTGGTTATGAGTTCTCCTAGTTCTGTTCCCAGTAAGCCTTTCTGATACAACTCACGATATATAATAAGTGTTCCATCACTAGGATCTACTGCACCCCAGATGCAAGCACTCTCCGAAGCATACCCATAATCTATTCCTTTGATGCGTTCCCAATGTACAGGAATATCAAAAGGTGTAATCACGTGTATCTGCGGAACAAACTCTGTAAAGGCTGCGCCTTCTGCAACGTCCCAGTTGCCGTCTAGAAGCTGCTGTCTCTGCGTTGGTGGCAGAGCCTTTAGCATCTTCTCATACCGGCCGTCAGTGGCTAGAAACGGGTTGTCCTGAAGCCTAGCGGGTATGAATTTACGTGTTAGTCCGTCTGCGCCCACAAAAGACTCATGCGGGGGTGCAACATCAATATATCTCTTCTTTACCCATGACGCTCCAGCGCCACCGGGGTTTGCTGTACAACGCATATAGACCTGTATCTCTGGGTCTGTTGTACGTAGTCGGGATGCTAGATAATTCCAAGCAAACTCTGTCGGGAGGTGAGTGATCTCATCAAACCCTATCCAGCTATATGCCTGTCCCTGATACCGATAAACATCTGCATCTCGTTCCAAGAAGCCAAACTCAATCTTTGCGCCGCTTGGAAAGTTCCAGAGCTTCTCTACTTCTTTGTACTTACATCCCGGAAAAGCTTTAGGGTACAACTCTCTGCTCTTGTCTATTAGTTCTCGTAGTTCTGGCATAGAGCGTCTAATGATCAACCCTCTGTGTGCTGAGCGGTGTGCATAGCGCAATGGATCTACTAGCATGGCGTAGGACTTACCGCCACCTGCTGCACCACCATACAACACATCTGTTTCGCTCGAAGCAAGGAAGTCTTCTTGTGGGCCTTCGTTGGCTTTGAAGATGACTTCTTCTTGTGCCTCAGATGCTAGAGATTTTGGCAGGGCTTTTAGATCTTCTGAGCTTATAACCTTACTTGCTTTGTCGTTAGCTAGTTGTGTTAAAGTCTTGTTGGTGTTTCCAATCGACTTCTTGTAACTCTCTACTTTAGCTTGTGCTGCCTTTAACTTCTTTTGCTTCTCTCGGACGACTTTCTTTGCGTCCATTGTTGCTTTAGTCTTAGAATGATAATTGTAACCACGGCTTTTAGATCCTTTTGCTCTGCCTGACTTCTTACGCGGGGTTCCATCTACCTTCAGTATAAACTCTCCGGCATCGTCCTTTGCGTAGTTGTCTGGGTTTAGTTCCCAATCAGTCATTGCGTTTATCAGCTATCTTCTTTAAACCCATGTGAGAGATTGGTCGCCCTGTCTTGTGTTCTAAGAACATTGCGGCTTCGCGGAGACTCAACGTCTGCTGCTTAACCATCTCTACCATCTTGTCTAGTTCTTCGAGCTGTTCGGGTACGGGCGTTAACAACTCTACGTTGTTATCATCCAGCTTATAACCAAATGGAATAGTACTGCTAGATCTCCTCATACGTGCCTTCTATTACTGTCGCTTGCTTTGCGGGCAGGATAAACAACCCTCCAGTAGTGTTGACAGTAACATCCAGCCTATCAGTCTTTCCTAAGCCTACGCGGTCTAGGATGGTCTGTGCTGCCTGTATACGCATGTTAGCTTGCGGTATAGGCTCTGCACTATCCATGATATGTACTAGCTTTAGGGCGGCCTTAGGCGCGCTCTGTGCCAGTATGTTCGTAGCAAGGTCTAAGATCTCTGTCTTTAAAGCTTTAACAACTGCAGGGTAGCTTGTTTCACTGTATCCTGCTAGTTCTGCTGCATGCTTAGCATCTCCACCGCACTCAAGTAAATGATGCAGGAAGGACTCTTGCTTAGTTGTTAGTGCTTTTGAACCCATTGTATATGCTTCTTTGATTATATTACTACAGTATATACTCAGAATGAAGGTTTGTCAAGCACTTTATGCAATAAAGGTATAAAGAATTAAACGAAAGTACTTGACAAAACCTGATTCTAGTCCTATAATAGATATTAAGCCCTCCGGGGTTATATAGACATGTCAGCAGTCATCTTCTTATGTATCTGCTTCCCCCGTTTCAACCGTGTGCATATATCTATACCACCCCTCTACTGCACTTCCTTTGAAGTCTTTGAAGCTGCCGCGCTAACTGGTATACACTCCAAAGTCTTCCAAAATGTATAACATTGTATATATATAGGGGGGAGGGGCCATGGCGACCTGCCCCGCCTCTCCAAAGGCTCCAAAGTCTACAAAAACTTATAAATCTTTTTAGCTGGATCTGTCTAGTTTCCAAACTGTCAAGACTTTAAAGACCTTTGAAGATTAATAACTTTAAGCTCTAAAGACTCTATA
>Ga0208646_1001316_pt1 | contig 12232 bp, 10 predicted proteins | sample AntAceMetag02UK8_FD_184762 | JGI IMG/M metagenome (GOLD analysis project Ga0208646, IMG submission 184762) | Saline lake microbial communities from Ace Lake, Antarctica - Antarctic Ace Lake Metagenome 02UK8 (SPAdes) (version 2) | ecosystem: Environmental > Aquatic > Non-marine Saline and...
TAGAAGCAGCATTCGAACATTCCAGCGGTTACAAAGTTGGCCGGAACCTCATCCAGCTGGGTATACGGATTATGAAAGAAATACAAATAAGGTTTATGTAGGAGAGTCGTCCGTATCTGCGTTGATTACAATTGGAGACGCCCTTAGTGTTCTTCAGACTTATGATGACAATCAGTTTTATAGAGGGGATTAAATGCCATTTACAACACTTGCAGGTTTAAGAATAAAAGCTCCCACAAGGGGGACAAGGAACTGGGATGCCGTTGTTTTAACTGACACATGGACGCCCATTTCTCAACATCAACACACTGGAGACCCAGACGGTTTACAGATTCCAACGGGAGGTATTGCGGACAATGCGATAACTGGCGCAAAGATTCGTTTATCCAACGAAGAGTATTTACGATCTAGGAATGCCGCTGACGATGGAGATATTAACATTGTTAGAGTCAATAGCTCTGATGTCGTAGAGCTTGGCGTTACATCTATGGATGTTCAGGTAGCTGGTCAGTTGCTGCTTCCTACGGAAGTAACGACAACAGCTGGAGCAATTCGATACAATTCAGCGACTAAGAAATACTTGGGCAATGACGGAACGAGTGAGATTTCTATAGGTGGTGATGACTCTTGGACGATGAGTGATGGTGGTTCAGGTCAGATCACTTTTAATTCTGGATCAAGAACGGTTAATGGGATTGTAAAAGATCTTTCATCTGATGTGACTACCAATGCGACGGTTGTAGCAATTACAGATGACACACTAACAGTCGTGGATGCGTCTAATGGATTTCTTTACGAAGCTTCTGACACAATCAGAATATTTACTTTTTATGACATTGTTGATGGGGAGTTTTCTGCTATTGGTAATTCCGCCAGTGACACGAAGTGGGATTATCGAAATGGCGATGCAAGTTTTAATATTAATTTGTCTCGCTATGTTCCAGTTGGTTATGTGGACGTTACTGCTTCGGGGTCTCCTGGGACGGTATCTGTAGTTATTACGAATTTTCCAGTTCAGTCTTGGACGACGTTTAATAACACGGCAGCGGCAGGGCCTTGGGCCACAGACTCTTGGACGGCGACTTTGACCAATGGGACGAACCTGTCTGTGACAAGGCGTCGATTTAGACGAGTGGGCAACGCTGTTGAGTTTCAACTATTGATTGATGCTTCTGGAGCTGGAGCAGGTGGGACGCTTGAAGTTGCTTTACCTGTAGATCCTACAGCAGCTGGAAAAACTAATTTTGATATAGTTGGTTCTGGTATATTTGACGACACGAGCACTGGTCTAAAGGGCGTATCCGTTCAGCTAACGGCTAGCAATACAATTACATTCTCTGAGGATGAAGCTGAGGAGGGCGCATTAGAGGGCGCAGATTTAAATACTGGCGATTCTATAAACGTATTCGGTCAATATGAGATTGATGCTGCAGAAGGATACAGTCCTATATCTGTAGCCTTTCCAGACGTCTCAGACCTTCAAGATGTTAAGTATCTAAGCGCCGATCTTGATTCTACTGATAACGGAATTATTACAGACTTTAGTTCTAGTACGTTGGTTGTAGGTCGAACGTATAGGGTCAAAGGAAATTTAAGAAACGTAGCTACGGGTAATGATACGGCGGTTTCTTTTACGATCTACAACGAAAGCACTGCCTCTGGAACTGTAGTTGGTTTTGCCTCAGGGTTTACCCAGGTGAGTGGCAACATCAATACAATCTCGTTTGAAACTCCTGTTTTTACAGCTGACGATGCAAACGTAGTTATAGAGATGTCCTCGTTGACGGCCGGTAACCTTATAGAGGGGAACGGCACGCCTGAAGAGTCTTACGTCATCATTGAAGAGGTTCCGCAGTCTGGTATAGGCGTTCTTATAGATAGAGGCACAGGCCGCCTCTGGGTCGAAGATGGGAACGGTCATGGATCAACAAACACAGTCATTCGAAGATTCACAACTACAACGCTTAGCACTTCTTTAGATGTTGCTTATGCAGACAGTGCAACGCTTGGAGCAACTTTCACAATATTAAATAGTGGAGCTTATTCAGTTTCGTATGGTGATCGCATAAATGCCGGTTCAGGTGACTATGGTATATCTGTAAATTCAACTCAGTTGACAACATCAATTGCCGGCATTTCTGATGTGGATCGATTTGGTTACGCTGAAAATACAGGGTCCGGATCTAATGATGGTGGTGTGACGTGGGTGGGCAAGTTAGTCGCTGGTGATGTTGTACGAGCGCACACTGACGGGAATATGGATTCAACAAATCTCCACAGTTATTTCAAGATAGAAAGAATTTTATAAATGAGTTGGCGACCTAAAGAAGGCAGGACAAGCTTGGGACAGCTTTGGCATGACGGGAAGTTGAATCCATTGAAGCGCAACCCTCTTCATGTCCTTCGCTCTTTTTTTTGGCGGCTTCCGAATACAACCTATCCCTTGGGTGAAACTTCTTATTGGAAGAGTGTCGACAAGTATGGAGACATTGAGTGGAAAGCTCCTCATAACCTATGGCGAGGTATTTTTCACTACATAGGTGGCTTAAGTGTTGTGGGATTGTATTTTGGTGTGGAAAATGAAGTGAAAGAAGGCTTCAAGCACTCCAAGACGCGGTTTGATTTAATAACTTGGATTGCTGGAGCTTATACGTCTTGGCTCTTATTAGTCCTATTTTTTTGTAAGGGGTGTCTATGAATCCATTAGGAAGTGCGTTGTATAACCAGTTTAGTTTAGTTCCAGGAGAGGAAGATCGTTTAGATTTAGGTCTGCCCCCTCGGCAAACTCCTGAGTTTCCAGACATGAATTTTAGCAATCCAGAGGCGTCTAGCCCCGCAAGTGGAGCAGGAATTTCTTCAGCACTAAGTGCTACTGGAAGCGCCATTCCTCAAGGAGGGGCATCTGGAGGAGGGGCATCTGGCGTTGCTTCTTCGACTTTAGGAATGGCCGGAGCGGGAGCGAGTATTGGAGCTTTGGGCGGACCCATGGGTTCTGCGGCCGGAGCTGGCATAGGAGCGGCAGTAGGATTGCTGGGTGGTTTGTTTGCAGCTGATGCGTCGGGGAAAGAAGCTCGAAGGAAGGCAGAACTAGACGCTGCAAATATAAGAGCACAGGGAAATATGGCCGCTCTTCAGTCTGGGTCTGCGGCAAGAGGCAACGCATTAACAGGATTAAATTCAAGTTTACGAGACGCTTTAATTGGAGGCAGATAAAATGATGGACATGGAAAAATTTAAAAAGAACCTAAAGATGAAAATTGAAGAGTGCATCGACGAGTGCTTTGAAGAGTACATGATGGATGACGATGGTTATGAAGAAGAGTCTGAAGACTATGAAGAAGAGATGGAAGGTTCATCAGACAACAACAAGAAGCTAAAAGAGGCTATTGTAATAGGATTTGGTAAAAAATGAGACCATTGGAAGCTCTGATTTCTCAGGCTCGTAGGGGCACTGAGAATGACGATGTAGGTGTTGAAAGAGGAATTCAGGACATTGAATTTATTCAATACTTTAACGACGCTCAAGATCACTTGCAGGGAGAGATTGTAAAACACAATTCGACGACCTTTTATAAGCAGGTCTTGGATGATGTTGTTGGCAACCAAGAGGAATACGTTCTTCCGGTTGATGCGTTTTTGGACAATAGATTAGTTAACATTGATTTTTCTCACTCAGGAAATGTGAATGACTTTTATCCAATCAACAAGCGCACTCTCAGAGAGAGAAACAGTTATATGTATCCTTACATTAATGGGTACATTTTATCTGGCAATAAGATCATTTTGGATCCGGTTCCACAGGTAAACATTGTTGGCGGTCTTCGTATTAATTATGTGAAGAAGCTTTTGGATTTGGACGTTAAGCGTTTTCAAGTGAGTGCGGTCACTCTCGATGCCGGTACGAGCACGGTTACATCTCTAACGATAGAGAACCTAAATTCTGTGGCGGGTGACCTAGACGAGACAAAGTACAACGTTCTTTTAGAGGATAATTTTCTTACTGTAATTGATCGCCTCGGGGTAACAAAAATGCTGAAGGTTGATTTTGATTCAATCAATCAAAGTACCGGTGTTGTGACGGTCAATAGCGCCTTTACGTATGATGAAGGAGAGAGCATTGCTGTTGGTGATTTCATTTGCAAAGGGAAGCGTTCTACTAATCGAGGTGAATTAGATTCCGACATTGAGAGGTATTTACTGGCTTATGTGTATTGGAAGATTTTAAAGAGAGACTCTTCTTCGGATGCTTCAGAGGCTGGTGAAGAGATGATGGCTTTGATGTCTGACATTGTAGACAACTACAAGGATGGAACAGACGATATTGATTTCGTTCCATTGATTGACGAGTCGTTTGTCTAATGGCTGGCCCTAGAGACATAGTTAAGAAGTTCACCAGTTTTTATGGTTTGGATGAGCGTTCTAGTGATTTGATCATTGATCCCAAATTTGCCACTGGTTTTGAAAGTGCGCAGATTACGAGAAACACAAGCATAGAGAAATCTCCTGGCTATAAAGCTTTGGTAGAGGATTTGGCTTATGCAGGCATAGCTCGATTTGGAAGAATAAACGATGATACGGGGCAGATTGAAAAACAGCTTATAGGCATAAGCGACACTGTTTCTTTAAAAACATCGGGCACATTTACTGTGTCATACAGCGGTTCATTGGCCGGTGTTAAGCTTTCGATCACAACTGGTGATGATGATGAGACGATTACGTTTGAAATTCAAGAGAGTGAAACTGTTGTATACAGCAAGGATTTGGGTAAGGCGATTGATGAAACGTCTCCAGTTACGTTGGCCGCACTAAAGACAGAGATTGATGCGCTTACAGATTATTCAGCTACGATTGTAGGAACAACAACAACACCAGCAGCTCTTTTGCCATATGAAGAGAGTTTAGTTTTTAGCTCTAGTTCTGCGGCCATCATTACGTTTTCTCAATGGGAGGAAGTCAATAAGACGGTAACTTCACCATTAGCAGGAAATGCGACCAACAAGGGTGAGAGTGATTTTGAAAACACGGCTTGGGTAAATTACAACGGTAATTTGTACATGACCAATGGATATGATTCTCCGTTAAAGTATGACGGACAGACTCTTTATAAAATGGGTTTGCCTAGAGCGGAGGCAGCTCCTGGTACGGCGGTCGTTGGAAGTGGATCAATTACAGATACTGGCCGTCAATACAGTTACACATATTTGCAAGTGGATGCTAACAGCGGTGTTTTTGAGGGCCAAGAAAGTCTTCAGTCGGCATCAGTGGCTCTAACTGCTGACGATGTCACTGTTACTGTAGCAAACATTCAGGCGGGGTCGGGGTTTAACACCAACTGTGCGATCGTAGCTGGCGTTCAAAGTGGTGTGAACACGATAACTGTGGATGATGGTTCTGGCGGTAGTCACACAATGCAGGTTGGCGATACGGCATACTTTTTCGATGGCGTATCCTCTGAGTACGTTGAAAGGGAAGTGACGGCTATAGCCGCGGGGACAATAACGGTTGATGGCGCTGCTGTTGATGTTGCTGATAATGCGGTGATATCTAACAATTTAAGAATTCCTATTTATGCCACCACAGCTGCTGGGTTGCTTCGATACAACTTGGTAGAGCTTCCTAATAATAGTTTTGCTGCCACTCAGGGTTTTTTAGATGATGTGAATGTAATCACTGGGTTGCCCTTTTATTTGCAACCTTCTATCACTCCTTCGCTTCCTCCTAATGGAAGATACATCACAACTTTTCAAAACTTTTTGGTAATTGGCGGTGTTAGCGATGCAGTGAACACCGTTTATGTAGGAGATTTTGGAGTATCGGTAGAGGGGTTTGATGCTTTTCGTAGGTCTTTTGATGTCATTAGTGGCGCTGGAGATAGAGTATCTGGATTGGGCGCGAATGATCAGTTTTTGTTTGTTGGTAAGTCCAGCTCGTCATTCAACATTTCTGGAGACATGTCTACATTTAGGATTCGTGTAGATCAAAACCGTGGTGATAAGGGGTGTGAGTCTCATCACTCTATTGTTCCGGTGGGGGGTTATTTGTACTTTATTTCCTCTGATGGTGTTTACAGAATAATCAGCGGTCAAACTCCAGAAGAGGTCTCGGCTCAGATTCAGCCAGTTTTCTTTTCAGATATTCAGAATGTTGGATCAGACTTTGTATTAAAGAGAGCCACAGCGATCAATGATGTAGACAACCAGAAATATATTTTATTTCTTCCTACAGAAGATTTGCTTGATGGCACTTTGGTTGCAACAGATGCGTCTCGTGTTTTTATATATGATTATTATAGAAACAGTTGGGCGCGTCGCCCCAATCTAAATGCAGCTGCTGGTTATGTGATGCTAGATGATGGCATCTGGTTTTGTGAGCGTAGATTTGGAGATGAATCGTCATCAGCAGAGAGTTTCACGTATAAGTTTTCGTCGGATATAAATTCCGTTCAAAGTTATAACGATCATGTTGTGGCGACTCCTTTTGAGTTTTCAACAGCCTGGACTCATTTAGGTGACCCTGAGATTTACAAGAAATTAATCAAGGTCAAGATAGAGAGTTTAGAATCGACTCCTAACGACGGTTTCGACTTAGACATGGACGTTGAGTTCAATTTTATAAAAGGCCTTACGGTTAATTCTAAAAGTTTGCGTCCTGGTTTTAGTGGGGAGGGTTACGGTCTTTCTTCGTATGGCGTCTCTCCTTATGGAGATCCTGACAACCAAGTACAGACTTTGGATTCGGTTATGCAGATGCGATACAAGAAGTGTTTTTCTTGGCGCTTGGTGATGACTAACACTTCTAAAAATCAAAATGTAAAGATTACTGGGATAGCTGAGGATGTTTCGACTCCATACAGAAAGTCCGGGGGGATTAAAGAGTAGTGAAGTTTCCAGTTTTTAAAGAAGCAAGAGAGTCTATTTTAGGTCTTCCGGAAGTGATCAAGTACCTAACCTCGGAGTTGTCTCAGAGTTTAAGAGAGCTTCGCACGGGGTTAGATCGCTTGGCGTTTTTGGAGAATTTTGAGACGTTTAGTGTGACGGAGACGATCCCAACATCTGGGGAGTTAGCGATTAGAAATCAATTTCCTGACAAGACGATTCCCACTCAGTGGTTGATGGTTGATGCCAACGGTGACAGGAATATAGTTCGTGGCGATACGGTGTGGGATGAAGATTTTTTGTATTTGAAGAATGTGGGAAGCAACAGCGCCACAGTAACGATTTTGTTTTTTAAGTAAGGGGTAGGATATGTCAGATTTATACAATTTTAATGAAAACCAAAAAAATTATCCATCAAACCGAGACTACAATCGTGCTTATGGTATTGGTGACGATTTAGAGGATACGAAGTATTTTGGCAATCCATCTTACGACAGTTCTCGTTTGGGACGGATTACGATGTCTCCAAGGGAGCTTGAGAATTTTAGAAATGAAGAGCTTCAGAGATTACAAAATCAAGATCGGTATCAGGGCCAATTAAACCGTTTGCGCGGAGAGAGATCTCTAGATCTTCAGGCTGGAAAAGATTTCTTCCAAAGTCTTTACAACAGTGGAGAGGGTGCAATTGGAAAGACGGCGTTTGGTAATGTAAGGCAGGAAAGGTCTGGTGATCTCGCAGACATTCTTCAACGGCGTCGGGATGCGTTGGGTGGTTTAGATTCTACTGAGGGCAATGCTTTAAGGGAGGCTTCTTTAAGAGGTTTAACGTCTCAGCAGCAATCATCTGCTAGAAACCTGCGAGGATCTTTAGGCAATTTGCGAGGGGGCGCTGCAGCAGCTGCTCAGGCTGATTTAGCAAACCAAGGTCAAAACCAGAGGGCGCAGATGGAGCAGGATTTGCTTCTTCAAAACGTAAACATTCGAAACCAAGCATTGAATGACTTTGAGGGAACTCTTAGCAGAGCAGAACAAGATGAGCTTTCAAGGCAGCAGTATAACCAGGCTCAGGCCGCAAGAGAGATGGCCGCAAGAGGTGGTGCGCAGTTAGGGTTTGCGAACTTAGGTCAGGCTGAGAGAAATCAGTTATTTGGCCATATCAATGCCGACAACCAGGCGGATGCAACTCGAGCATCTGGCGGAGGCGGTGGGATGTGTTTTATCACCACTGCTGTATGCGACTATTTGGGAATTCCCGACGATGAGAACAACACGATATTGAATGTGTTTCGTAAGTTTAGAGATGAGCATATGGGGGGCAAGGAATCTGACCTTGTCAAAGAATACTATCGTATCGCTCCTTTGATGAAAGACCAGCTTGAGTGTGATTACAAAGAGCTTCACAACATAGCGGTGACTGAGATTATTCCTGCATATTATTGCATTCGAACGGACCAGCCTGAAGATGCGAAGAACATTTATTTAGGAATGGTAACTCGATTGGCTGGAAAATATGAGATCGGACTGGAGTTGTAAATGGCTAGTTTTTTTGAAAACCCAGAGCTTCAGGGTGTGATTGAAAAGAACCGGGGGGCGTCTCAGAATGTTTTTCAACCCAACGCTTTAATGGATGGTGCTTTTTCTTTTGGCAAAATGGCGGCAACGTCTGGTGTTGTAAACAATGAGGATCTTAGGGCAAGTGCGCAGCAGTTCACGGATAAGCCTATTTATGACAAAGATATGCAGAGGCAAGAGGTTCGAGATGCGGTTTTAGAGCGCACTGAAAAGCTTGAGCAAGATATTCAGTCTGGAAAGCAAGATGCTTCAAAATATTTTGACGAAGCGAAGAAGAAAAAGAATATCAGTATTTCGGAGGCGTTGAGCTTAGGAGCGTTAGCTCTTGTGCCATCATTGGTGGGATACGCCATTGGGGGCAGTCGCGGTGGTTACGAAGGTGCAAAGGCTGGTCAGAATGCGAGCGGCAATTATTACGATGCGCTTGTTAAGGAGCGAGAGAGCATTCGGGATATTACAGCCGGTCAAGGTCAGGCGGCTTTGGAAGAGGCGGCAGCGACGGGCAAAACAATTGATCAGATGGAGTCAAAGGCTTTTGGTAAAGAGCTTGATATAATAGCTCCTAAGGTTGCTTCACCTGGTCTTGAATCACGCATTCGTTTAAGAATTCCAAGAAGAGATGGTACGGCAGGGTCTGAGGTTGTTGAGGTGTTTAGGTCTTCGGATGGTTCGGTTCGAGATTTATCTGGTCGTCCTATACCTGAAGATATTTTATCAGTAGCTCAGTCAGGGTTTAGGTCTCGTCCCCGGGTTGATTATGATTCGAAGCTTATTGTTGTAGAGGATGATTTTGCACCTGGCGGAAGACGTATTTTAAGACCAGCTTCTATATCAGAGCTTCAATCTGGGATGCCTGTTGATGATTCTGCGGGTGTCGCTCCTATGTATAACCAAATGCCTGTATCAAGCGCATCATCAGTTGCACCGGCATCTGAGCAAGTAGTTGAGCCAGTGCGAGAGGGCGCTCTTAGGATTGTAGATGGACTTATTGGGAGGCCTGGTCCTTTTGATGACATTGGTCAGTACCGAGCTGAGGATTTGGGAGCTGCTGGAAGTTTGAACTCTGAGATTGATTTGTTGCTTGAAGAGAAAAAGCTTTTGCAAAACAGATCTGCTTTAGAGGCGGGGTTAAGTCCTCAGGCGAAAAGAGATGCGATTTCAGATCTTGATAAGCAGATCTTAGATAAGCGCAACGAGCAGGGTTCGGAAGCAACTACTGGTAGAAAAGCTTTAGAAAAAGTTCGAGATCTTCAGGCCACTCAAAAGGCTGGGTTTGAGTTAATTGCTGACATTGCAGGATTAAAGGAAGACGTAAACACGGGTTTCATGTCTGAGCCGATCAGTATGTTGACTAGGAAGTTTGATATATTGGCGGATTCTGATCGAGAAAAGCTTCGATCAAAGTTAATTGATCAGACGGCTTCTTTTATCAAATCGATTTCAGGGTCTGCTGTTTCAAACGAAGAAAGGATACAGCTATTAAAGGGTCTTCCTACTCCAGATGATGATGATGCTGTTTTTGTATCTAAGTTGCAGACTTTTGCCGAAGCGGTTGAGAGGAAGCGACAAGAAGCATTGGAATCCTCTGGTTTGTTTGCTCCGGTTAAGCGTGGGAGGATTCAGAGTGCTCCTAGCTTAAAAGATCAATTAAGAAAACTTACTCCAGAGCAGCGACGTCAGCGCATTCAAGAATTAGAGGGGTCTCGATAATGAGTCAGGCAGAGCTCGATATTTTAAGAGAACTAGAGGCTGAAGAGGCAAACAACGAGTTAGCTCTTTTACAAGAGATTGAGGCTGAGGAGGCATCCGCTGGCATTCAGCAAGAGGCTGACAATATGGGCTTTCTTGAGTCTAGGGGGCGTCTTTTAGGTCAGGGTGCAAGCATGCTTACAGGTCTTTCTCAGCCTGAAATGACCTCAAAGCTTGAGGGTGTTTTGGCAGCCAACTTTCCTAGTGCTTATGGGCAACGAGAGGGAGAGACGGTTGGTCAGCTTATCAATCGAGTAGAGGGCGGATCTTTGAGTTCTGAGGAGAGGAAGCTTCGTGCTGCAGAAGAGAAAGCGGGTCTTTTCCAAGAGATGTTATTTAAGGGCGTTGGAGCATTGCCGGGGTCTGCGGCGCTAACAGCTGGTGGTGTTGGGCTTGCGGGTGCAAAGGCTGGGAGTCTTGGCGCTGGTGGCGTCTTAGGAGCTTTGGGCGCTAGTTCAGAGGCGGGTTCACAAAGAACAGTGGGGGATCCTCTTTTGGGGGGGGCTTTAGGGGTAGGTGGCGGTTATGTCGCTTCAAAGATTCCTCAGGCTGCGGGTGCTTTAAAGAAGGGTGTTTCTGGTTCAGCCAAAAAAGTTGTAAATTCTGCCCGTGCTTTAAAAAGGGGTGCTGATCGTTTTGGTGGTCGGATAGCTGACATTATTGGTGTTGATCGTCCCAACCTTAAATATGCTAGGCAGCTTGGAAAAGAGGGTGTTGACCTTTCTAATCCTGAGACGCGTGAAGCTGTTAATAATCAGGTGGCACGTGGGATGAGGGATCTTAACGACAAGATCAAAGAAGGTTTTAAAATAGCTGGTAAAGCCAAGGACGAGATTCTTGATAAGAGCACGAAGCGTGGACAGCTTTATGATGTGATTGCTGAGAATCTAGAGAATGCAAAACGTCTTCCTGATAACACTGTAGAAGAATCTCGGGCGAAGAAAGCTGTTATTGAGACTTTTAAAAGGCTTGAAGCGAAAACTTTAACGAGTCCGTCGTCGAGCACAGCGAAGAATGTTGGTGCAAAAGGTTTCGCGCCTAAACCAAAAGAGCTTTCTTTGCGAGAGGTTGATAATATTAAGCAGTCTCTTCAGAGAAAAGCGCGCTTTGATAAGCAGGGTGATGTTTTTCAAAATGCTCCTGATGCTTCTAATTTTTTAAAGCGAGCCAGTTCTCAGGTTAGGCAGCGGGCTGAGGATTTAGATGAGACGTTTAGATTGGGAAAAACCAATCAAGTTTTTGAAGCTCTTTACAATACTGTAGAGGGTCTACCTAGGCCTTCACAGATAGCTGGTGGGTTTATGGAGGGCAATGTCAGCTCTAGGAGTAAGTTGTTGGAGTTTTTAGATCCATTGACTGACTTACCTGAGGACCGTTTGAGTGAGTTGCTTCCAACGATAAAGACTGATTTAGACGCCATCATCAACACAGCTCAAATGAAGAGCAATGTTTTAAGGTCATCTCGATTTAATCCTGGTGCATCTTTAGGAACTTTTGTTCAGAGGAATATTGTTCGTGGGACCAACCTTGCTAACCTTCCTGATGAGCAGATATTTGGTCCAGGGTCTGCTGAGTTTATTTCCAACTCTAGGCGCATTTTAAAGAAGGCTATGAATTCACCTCAGGCTTTTTCAAGGTGGGTTGATAAAACTTACAAGTTAGACCAGAGGATTCGGGAATCATTGCCTCAGCTTCCAGCTCAGAGACAGAAAATGATGATGCAGCTACTGGCAACAAATCCTGCTGTGATTACAGAGTTTGGAAGACAGGGCGGCGTGTTTTCAAAGAATGAGTTGGGTATTATTGAAGACCCTATGGAAAAGGCAGACATTATTGAAAACCTTTTAAATGACACTCAACGGTCGTCGATTGATAAGAGTAAAACGATTGAGGGTTTCTTAGATTCTCCCAGGGTTTTTACTGATTAGAATTTAATATTTCTGGGTCTTTAAACAGGGGTGTTTTTCGTTTTGGATATATTTCCGATATATCAATTATGTTTTGTAAATTCTGTTTTAGAACAAAAGACTTGATGC